>Ga0172382_10000085_pt1 | contig 152283 bp, 151 predicted proteins | sample Leawel138RmetaG_FD_122245 | JGI IMG/M metagenome (GOLD analysis project Ga0172382, IMG submission 122245) | Leachate microbial communities from a municipal landfill in Southern Ontario, Canada - Leachate well 138R metaG | ecosystem: Engineered > Solid waste > Landfill > Unclassified | place... | reverse complement strand
CCATCCCGAACAGGACCGTGAAACGCTGCAGCGCCTATGATAGTTGAGGGCCTCCCTCCGCGAAAGTCGGTCACCGCCAGACACCTATTCCCTTCAACCCCGCAATAAATCATTGCGGGGTTGACCTTTTTTATGCGTCCTGAAAGTTCAGGCGTGCTGACCGGCGGCATATCCTGAAGCCCAAGCCCACTGGAAGTTATATCCGCCCAGCCAGCCCGTGACATCGAGCACTTCGCCGACAAAATACAGTCCGGGTATCCGTTTCGATTCCATAGTGGTGGAAGACAAGTCGTGGGTATCTACCCCACCCACAGTCACTTCTGCTTTTCGGTACCCTTCAGTGCCACTAGGGATAATCGGCCAAGCATGAAGTTGTGCGGCGATTTGGGTTAAAGCTTTGTCCGAATAAGATCCGATCGCGCGGCTGGAAAATGACTGTTCACAAAGCCGATGTGCGAGACTTTTGGGGAGCCGCTCTGCGAGGACATTTTTGAGTTCAATCTGCGAATGGGTTTTTTTTGCCGCAAGTAACCACGGTTCTGCCGATTCTTCAGGAAGAAAATTAACGCTTAACGGGGTACCCGATAGCCAGTAGGAAGAAATTTGCAGTATCGACGGACCGCTGAGTCCCCGATGCGTAAATAATAACCCGGCTCGGAATCGTCGCTTGGCAGTAGCCGTTTCTGCAGTGTGAAGAGAAACGCCCGACAGGCCCGCAAAGTATTCCAGATGGGTTCCACTGAGGGTCATGGGCACAAGACCAGGTCGAGTAGGCTGGATGGAATGGCCGAATTGGCGAGCGAGTTGATAGCCAAACCCGCTGGCACCCATTGTTGGAATGGATAAGCCGCCCGTCGCGATGATCAGCGAAGTCCCTGTAAAATCTCCGAGGCTGGTGGCGACGCGAAATCCTGTTGAGTGATGCGCTACCTCGGTAATTTGGCAGTCGTTGCGTATGCGAACTCCGCTTAAAGTGCATTCATGCTCCAGCAGAGCAACAATTTGTTTGGAAGATCCGTCACAAAAAAGCTGTCCTAATTCTTTTTCATGGTAAGGTATTCGATATTTTTCCACCAAGCTTATAAAGTCAGCAGGGGTATACCGGGCGAGGGCTGATTTAGCAAAGTGTGGGTTGTTGCTCAAATAGTTTTGCGGAGTGACGTCGTGATTGGTGAAATTACAGTGGCCACCGCCTGACATCAATATTTTTTTACCAATTCGTTTCGCATGGTCTAACAATAAAACGTGACGACCGCGTTTTCCAGCGGTGAGTGCGGACATCAAGCCTGCCGCTCCTGCGCCGATAATAATAACATCGAATTTCGTTTCGGTAGTCAAAACCCACCTAGGCATTTGTATGCTGTTTTATGCGTCCTAATCGTCGACTTAATATTATTTTGTTGCAGTCTTCGTTAGGCATGAGGTAAGCATATAGTTTAGCAGAGTGCCGCAACGAGGAGGAATATTTCTTGTTCTTGACAATACCAACCGGTCGGTTTTAAAGTGGCGAACTCATGAATGTTATCAAGAGGTGAAACGATGGACGTAATTGCTGCAGTGAATAACCGACGTGCCGCCAAGGGTTTTGATCCACATCATAAAATGTCCGCAGAAACTCGACGTGTTTTGCTGGAGACTACGGCTCTAGCGCCAAGTGCTTATAATATTCAGCACTGGCGGGTGGTGGATGTACAAGATCCTGCCCGCCGTGCGGCCATTCGTGAAGTCGCCTGGGGACAAGCGCAGGTTACGGATGCTTCGGTATTGTTTGTGTTGTGTGCGGACCTTCAGGCTTGGCAGGAGGAGCCGCAGCGATACTGGGCGTCTTCGCCGCAGCCGGTACAAGATTTTTTATTGCCCAAGCTGGATGAATACTACCGGGGAAAACCGCAGATTGCTCGGGATGAGGCTATGCGTACTTTGGGTATTTTTGGCATGACCCTGATGCTGGTGGCACAGGACTTGGGCTACGACTCCTGTCCCATGGATGGTTTTGATTTTGATGCCGTTGCGAAGCTTATTCACTTGCCCGAACACTTTGCTATCGGCTACATGGTGGCGGTGGGAAAAGGTATAGATAATGCTTGGCAAAGAAATCGTCTGGATGTCCATTCATTGGTGCATATAGACGAGTTTTGATACCTGTCGATGCGGTCAAGTACTATACTCAGTGCCCATAGATATTATTGCAGGGATTCCTGCGGGAGCGTGTACCATGCCTGTGAATGAGGGAACAGTCGATCGAGTGATTCGAGTCATTTTAGGAATAGTGATCATCGTGGTGCTGGCGGTCTTTTTGCCCGGTGAAAATAAATGGTGGGCGGTTTTGGGTTTGATACCGCTTATTACCGGAATAACGGGATTTTGTGGTCTTTACACCTTGTTCGGGATAAAAACTTGTACCATAAAATCAAAACGCTGAGATTTGGGTTTCGAATCTGAGAGTGGTTCGCTACAAGGGTAAAATAAGGCACGGTAATTCCGTGCCTTATTATTTGATGGCGTTTTAAGGAAGGTCAGATTGTCTAATCAAAAATTGCTGATTTTTATTTTGGGAATGTTGAGCGCATTTGGGCCCATGTCCATTGATATGTATCTTCCTAGCTTGCCGACGCTGTCTCGTTTTTTTAATGCGCCCCATTTAGCGGTACAGTTGACCTTGGCCAGTTTTTTTGTAGGACTTTCTCTCGGACAGCTTTTTTTCGGAACCCTCTCCGATCGTTTTGGGCGTCGTAAGCCTTTGCTACTGGGTTTGATGCTCTATGTGCTCGCGTCGGCGGGTTGTGCATTGTCACCTACTATTAGCGTGTTGATTGGGTTGCGTTTTGTGCAAGGGCTAGGGGCATGTGCCGGTTTGGTAATATCTCGTGCGGTGGTTAGAGATGTTTTTTCGGTTAAAGCAGCGCCGCATGTGTTTGCGACAATGATTTTGATTATGGGTCTTGCTCCTATTGTTGCTCCTCTGGTCGGAGGATATCTGCTGGTCTGGTTAAACTGGCAAAGTATTTTCTGGTTGTTAACCTTGTTTGGATTGCTTATTTTTGTATTGGTCCATGTCGGATTGCCTGAGAGTCATACACCGACGGCCTATCATTCTCTGGAATTGAATCAGGTGCTGCGACGGTATCAACAGCTTTTTCAGGATAAACGCTTTATGGCTTATGCTCTGGTGTACGCTATGTGCTATGGCGGCATGTTTGCCTATATTGCCGGATCACCGTTTATTTTTATAGATTTATATCATGTGCCTGCCACGGATTTTGGGTGGATATTCGGTGGTAATGCGTTAGGTTTGATTATACTCTCTCAAGTTAATCGGTTATTACATAAACATTTCTCAGGCGAAAAAATTCTTCAGGCGACAGTTTTGGTTCAACTTGTTGCCGGTGTCTTCCTGTTCGTGGTGGGGCTAAATCCATTGGTGAGTATGTTTGCAGTGCTTATTCCGTTATTTGTGTATGTTTCCAGTATCGGTTTAATTGGTCCAAATGCCACGGCCTTAGCCATGGCCGGTCATGCCCAAAATGCCGGAAGCGCTTCAGCTTTGCTCGGTGCTATGCAGTTCACAGCTGCCGCGCTGTCCGCCATTATTATTGGCGGGATGGTCATGCACAGTGCCCTGCCGGTGGGGATCACGATACTGGGCTGCACGATCGGTGCTTTTTTGAGTCTGCGGTTGGGTCGCGCTCTATCACTGGAAGTATCGACGCCCAATCGTTAGGCGATGTGAGGCGTTAACAGGAGCCCGGTCGACATAGCCAAGCGTCCATGACGGTACCGCTGCCATCGAGACGGACATGGGCTTGACCTTGTTGTCGCAAACGCTGATCTCCAGCCCCTCCAAAAGGGACTAATTCCTCAAAGTCGAATTGGCAGAGAACGATCACATCATTACCCACGCGTTCGGGTTGATGGCAGTGACACTGTGCCCCTTCACGGAGTGCAACCCCCCCCATGGTCGTAAAGCTGGCCAGAAGTTGTTTGTCTTCAAGGTAGTTCAATATGCCCCAGCGCACTGCGGGCTCATCCCATATATCCATCGGTAAATACCTTTTCGTCAGAAGCCATGTAAATTCTTGGTCTATACTCTACAAGATAGTTCATGAGCGCAGGGTTGTGTGCGTTTGGCTCCGATACTGATGGATGGGAGGATGTTTTGTATTCTCGGCTACAGTTTGCAATGGATAGGCGGTGTTGTTCATGACGCTTGCTCCTGCTCCCATCGTTGGAATTTTTGCGCTGGCTGTGCTGCTTGTGCTGATTGCCATATTGTGGATATCCGGCTGGCTTGGTGGGCAACATCCCAATCGTAACAAGAATGTTCCTTTTGAAAGTGGGCTGGGCGTTAATACGACGACGCATCCCAGTATGCCGGTCGCCTTTTATCTGTTGGCAGTTTCTTTTCTGGTATTTGAGCTGGAAGCCGCTTTCCTTTTTGCTTGGGCAGTTGCATTTCATAGCTTGGGCTGGGCGCCAGTGATAGGTGGGCTGATCTTTATGGCCATTCTTGGGTTGGGGTTGTTTTATGAGTGGCGAATGGGAGGCTTACAATGGCATTAGGGCCGGGGCCGCTGTCTTTGCTGGTCGGGAAATTCGAGGAGGTGCTGGCCTGGAGTCGGGCTGGATCGCTCTGGCCGCTCAATTTTGGGACTTCATGCTGCTTTATAGAAATGGTTGCGGCGGTAACTCCCCGGCACGATCTCTCCCGCTTTGGTGCGGAGGTGTTGCGGGGCTCGCCGCGACAATCGGATGTATTAATTACTTCCGGCACTATTTTCGTAAAAATGGCACCGATGATTCTGGAAATCTATGAACAAATGCTGGAACCCAAGTGGGTGATTTCCATGGGTTCCTGTTCTAATTCTGGAGGCATGTACGATGTCTATAGCGTAGTGCAAGGTATTGATCGGATTTTGCCGGTAGATGTGTATGTACCCGGTTGTCCACCGCGTCCAGAGGCGCTGATAGATGGTCTGTTGTTGTTACAGCAGAAAATTCGTCGTCGTCCAGTAAGAATTTTCAGCCGGGAGTTAGCTGATGCTGCTCGCTGAGGTGCTGCAAAAAAGTTTTGCGGCTATCCCGGTGACGGAAGGCCGCGATGGCTGGCCAGATTTTTTATTGCCGGAGGTACGGTTGATTCCGGCACTGCAGTTTTTGCGGGAGGAGATGCAGCCGCGTTTTCCCATGTTGCTGGATTTAACGGCCGTAGATGAAAGTGCCGGGATGGCCAAGGAACCGGCGAAATTCTCCCTGATTTATCATCTGCACGGGCTGGAAGGATGCGGCGCGTTGCGTTTGCGCGTGACCCATACCGATCTGGATGAACCCGTGCCTTCAGTAACGGGGATTTTCGCGAATGCTAACTGGTATGAGCGCGAGGTGTATGACCTTTTTGGCCTGAAATTTAGTAATCACCCCGATTTGCGACGTATTTTGCTGCCGTCCCTCTGGCAAGGTCACCCCTTGCGCAAGGGAGAAGCGATCCGAGCTACGGAGCGTCCGGCGTATCGCTTGAATAAAACGGAGTTACAAGAAGCCCTGAAAGCCTATAGCGAAGAAGTACCTGCTCCGGATTCTGGTTTAACGGTTCTGAATGTCGGGCCACATCATCCGGGTACGCACGGCATTTTGCGTTTTGTGTTGAAATTATCGGGTGAAAAAATCGCGATGGTCGATCCGGATATTGGTTATCACCATCGGGGCGTGGAAAAAATCGCAGAGGGTCACACCTTTCATAACTTCATTCCTTATACGGATCGAGTGGATTATCTGGGGGGGGTGCTTGGCGAGTTTCCCTATGTCCGGGCGATAGAAATGCTCGCCGATTTGCACTTGCCAGAGCGTGCAGAGGGTATTCGTACGCTGCTGGCGGAAATCTGCCGGATTTCTTCTCATCTGGTTTGGCTCGGTAGTTATGGGAATGATCTGGGTACCATGGGACCGGCTTTTTATGCTTTCCGAGATCGCGCTTTATTGCTTGATCTTATTGAAAAATTTACTGGTGGGCGGTTGCATCCACAGTTTTTTCGGATCGGTGGCGTTGCGGCGGATTTACCAGAAGGTTGGCGCGAAGATCTGTTGCAGGTGCTGAAGACCCTAGAAATTGGGGTGCGCGATACCGAAAACCTGACAGTGGGAAATCCTATTTTTCAAGGCCGAACCCGTGGTATCGGCGTGTTGAGTGCGGCGCAGGCCGAAAAATGGGCGGCTTCCGGCATTGTTCTGCGGAGTACCGGTAAGGCTTGGGATATGCGCAAGTCCGCACCTTATGGACTTTATGAGTCGCTGGATTTCGAGGTGCCCACCTCAACCGATGGGGATGCTTTGGCGCGAACGCAGTTGCACCTGGATGAAATTAGAGAAAGTATCCGGATGCTGCGGCAGCTCGCCGATAAAATGCCGTCGGGGCCGACGCTGGCTGCCGATGCGCGCTATGCGCTGCCCCCCAAGGATCGCACCCTTCGCGATATTGAGACCTTGATTCACCATTTTGAGCAGATGGCGGGTGAAATCGGACCCCCTGCAGGACAGGCGCTGAGTGTTACCGAATCAGCACGAGGGATGTTGGCCTACTATGTGGTGGCTGATGGCAGTGCGCATCCCTATCGGGTGCGCATACGAACCCCTTCATTCCCCCATGTGCAACTGATTACCGAACTGGGGCGGGATACCGCCCTGCCAGACTTTATTGCCACCATTGGATCTATTGACTATGTCCTCGCCGACCTCGATCGCTGATCTACAAGATGACGCCCTAGTTGCCCGGTTACGGGCCTTGGTCGCGGAGTCTCTGGTGCCAGCAGCGGCGATCAGTGAAGTTTTGCAGGTTTTACAGAGCGCGCGCGGCTACATTGATGATGTGGCACTACGGGCCGCTGCGGAGCTGACGGGTTTAAGTCCGATGAAAGTAGAAGAACTCTGCACGTTTTATAGCTTGGTGCTGCGCGAGCCAACGGGGCGCCATGTATTACGTATTTGCGACAGTATTGCCTGCCATATGGCGGGGGCACAAAATATTTTGAACCAGGCGCGTATGCATTCAGGGGTGGCGCTCGGAGCGGTCAGCAGTAGCGGTCAACTGACCGTGATCCCCCACGTCTGTATCGGGCTGTGTGATCGAGCGCCCGCATTACTGGTGGATGGCGAGGCATTGGGGCCCGTAGATCACGAGTCTTTGACCCAGCTTTTGGCGCAATTGGAGGCGGATATATGGAAGCCGTCCTAAGTCGTAATTTTTCGGCCCCAGATCCGGCAGATCTTGCCCTCTACCAATCAGGTGGAGGATACGCGGGACTGCGCCGGGCCATTACCATGAGTCCTGCAGAGATTATTGACGAGGTTGAAAAATCCGGACTCAGAGGCTGTGGGGGGGCGGGATTTCCGACGGGCCTCAAATGGCGTTTGCGTGGATTGGATGCACCGGAGCCGCGTTATCTGGTCTGCAATCTAGATGAGACCGAGCCGGGGAGTATCAAGGATCGGGCTCTGCTCTTCGGGGCACCGCATCATATTATCGAAGGCATGCTCATTGCCGCCCATGCCCTCGGAGTACGCTATGCGGTGATTTTTGTGCGTGGGGAATATGCCGCCGGAGCGCGGGTACTAGAAAAGGCGCTGCAGCGGGCACGGGCAGCCGGACTGCTGCGCTTGCCCGATGGGGAGTTGCGTCTGGATATTCATATTTCCTTGGGTCGTTATATTTGCGGAGAGGATTCTGCGATCCTCAATGCGATTGAGGGCAAGCGCGCCAATCCCCGAAAAAAACCCCCGCATATCAGTCAACAGGGGCTTTGGCAGCAACCCACCACCGTCAATAATGCCGAGAGCATCGCGCACCTGCCGGGAATTCTTGCTCAGGGGGCGGACTGGTTTCGTGCTTTAGGGGTAAATGGAGGGGTGGGCAGTAAGCTTTACAGTGTTTGTGGTCCGGCTCGACGTCCAGGCGTTTTTGAGTTGCCGATGGGAACCACGGCAGCAGAGATACTTTTTGAGCATGCGGGTGGTTTGCAGGAAGGACGTCGCCTGCGTGGCGTATTACCGGGAGGATCTTCCACGCCTTTTTTACTGCCGGAACATTTTGACACCCCAATGCATTTTGATGCGGTGGCGAAGGTGGGATCACGACTGGGTACGGGAGGCTTTATTCTGTTGGATGATCAGCAGTGTCCCGTGGACTTTTTGGTGGCCACTACGCGCTTTTTTGCACGGGAATCCTGTGGATTTTGTACGCCATGTCGAGAAGGCTTGCCCTATGTGCGTTGGTTGTTGGAGCGAATTGAGGCGGGCACCGGCGCACTCGAAGATATCGAAACCTTGCGCGCCCTAGGGGGGCAAATTGCGCCCAACAGTTTTTGCGCCCTAGCTCCGGGCGCGCTGATGCCCGTGCTGTCGGGGTTGCATGCGTTTAACGATGATTTTCTGGCCCATGTTCGTCTGGGACATTGTCCCTATCAGGAGGGGCGATCATGAAGCATGTTTTTTATCTGGATGGTCAGGCCGTGCCCTTTACGCCGGGGCAGAACGTTCTGGAAGCCGCGCTTGCCGCCGGATTGGATCGGCAAATTCCCTATTTTTGTTTCCATCCAGCCTTGGGAAGCCTTGGGGCTTGTCGTCAGTGTGCGGTAAAAATGTATCCGCATGACAGCAAACATCCGCCACGGGTGACTATGGCTTGTTTACTCCCCGCCAGTGATCACTTACAACTGGGGACGCTAGAGGCGGATGTGCACGCCGAGCATCAGGAAATTATTGAGTTACTGATGACCAATCACCCGCTGGATTGTCCGGTTTGTGACGAAGGGGGGCAATGTCATTTGCAGGATATGACGGTCCAAACCGGTCACAGTCAGCGTCATTACAGTGGACCCAAACGTACCTATCGGAATCAGGATTTGGGACCCTTGGTATACCAAGAAATGAACCGCTGCATCACTTGTTACCGCTGCGTACGTTTTTATCAGGATGCAGCCCAAGGAGAAGATTTCGGAGCTTTTGGGTCCCGAGACCGCGTGACTTTCGGCCGTATTGAAGATGGTCCCCTAGAAAGCCCGTTTAGCGGCAATCTTGTGGAAGTTTGTCCCACCGGCGTTTTTACGGACAAGGTATTTCGCCACGATTATGTGCGGGTTTGGGATTTACAGCAGGCCCCTTCGGTTTGTCCGCACTGCGCGGTGGGCTGTAATACGACGCCGGGTGCCCGTCTGGGGTCCTTACGTCGTATTCGTAACCGTTTGCGTCCAGAGATGAATGGGCATTTTATTTGTGATCGGGGACGCTATGGGTTCCGATATGTGACAGCACCGTCTCGACCTCTGCAAGCGCGTTTGCAGGGTGAGACAAGCCGACAGGAAGTCGTCCTCCGCCAGATCGCCGCTCGCTTGCAGGAAGGTCGCAGCGGATTTCTCGGCTCGCCCCGCGAGGATCTGCGCAGTAATCTGGCTTTGTTCGCGTTGGCGGACTGTCTCCATGCACCCTTTGCGGCGGTAACCAGTTCTTGGGCGGAGGCCTTGGCGCAGCAATGTCTGGCGCTGCCCCAAGCGCCCAGTCTTCAGGAGGTGGCGGCGGCGGATCGGGTAGTCGTTATTGGCGATTTGGGGGGGATAGCCCCAATGGCGGAATTTGCCGTGCGGCAAGCCGTACGCGGCGGTGCGAGCCTGACGGTTATGGCCAGCGCCTACACGTCGCTGGCTCGCCAGGGAGAATACCGTCCGTTGCGCCCCAGTGCTTTGCCGGAGCGGGTGGCGGATCTGCATAATGATCCCTGTTTGCAAGGCAGCCGCCGACCGGTGATTCTGGCTACGGCAGAAACCCTAGGCCCCGCCGGGTTGCACGCTTTACGTAAAACCTTAGAAAAATTGCCCGCCAATGCGCGTGCCGGGGCTTTCGTGAATCGCCCCAATCTATTTGGCGCCGCGTATTTTGCAGCGGATGGGCATACTGCCCGTTTGCAGCAGGCACTGCGTCAGCGCGAAATAAGCCATTTACTCTGCCTTGGCGCAGATCCTTTTGGCGAAGACTGGGGCGCGGGCGTCTGGCGGACCTTGATGCCCGGACTCGACGGTATCGCTGTGTTAGATATGGTCGATTCGGAAACGGCACGAAACGCGGAAGCCCTGCTGCCAGTGGCCGCTTTTCCCGAGCGAGATGGGCTGTTCGTCAATTATGAAGGGCGTATTCAGGCCTTTGCTACCGTCTATCGTCGGGAAGCGCAAATATTGCATCCGGCTGTTCACCATAGTGGTTTTTCTGAAGCCGCAGGTGGTCAGATGCATCCCCTAGGACCGCCACCGCCTTGGTTTTGGCTGAGTCGCCTCGCGGAAATGCTGGATTTGCACAGTGCTTGGCAAGAGCGTTTCCATTTTTATCAACATTTTCTCTGCCCACAGCCTCCCGATCCCGAGGGGCCCGGAGTGCTATTACCGGACACGATACGGGCGCGCTTTGATATAGCGGAGGTGCCTGCTGCGCATCCTCTGGGCCCCGAACAATGGGAGCTCGATATTTTTCGTTGGTACGGTGGGGAGACCTTGGCGGATGTGGCGGACGATCTGCAATCGTTGGCCCCTCCGCGTGGTTTACGGGTGGGGTCGGAGATTCGGGCAGCAGCGGCAACGCTCAGTGGTCCTTGCGGCAGCCTCCACCTTCCGGTGATTCCTTGCGACCATATGGCGTCCGGAGTGATTGCCATCGACCAGGACGGTTTTGCCGAACTAGGGTTATATCCAGGTGATCCAGTTTCGGTCGAGTGGGAGGTTTCATCATGAACGTCTTGCTGATGGCCTTGGGGATGTTGATTAGCACCTTAGTGTTACTGGGGCTTGCGGGATTTTTGGTGTTTGCAGAGCGTCGGGTGCTCGGATTTTTACAGAATCGCCTCGGCCCCAACCGCCTCGGTCCCTTCGGTATTGGACAAGCGCTGGCTGACGCACTCAAGCTGATGAGTAAAGAAAATTTCGTCCCCAATTTTGCAGATCCCGTACTGTATCGAGGCGCACCCATTCTTGTAGCTTTCAGTGCCTTGGTCAGCTTTGCGGTAATCCCCTTGGATCAGCATTTTTCTTGGGCGGGCAACTGGAATATCGGTCTGTTATTTATTCTGGCGATGAGTTCACTCAACGCCTATGGCGTTTTTCTGGGAGGCTGGGCTTCTGGCAACAAGTTTTCGTTACTGGGTGCCGTGCGCGCCGTAGCCCAATTGGTGAGTTACGAATTGCCCTTAGGTCTTGCTTTGCTGGGCGTCGTTTTATTGAGTGGCAGTTTATCGCTGAATGGTATCGTAGCGGCTCAGACGATTCCTTATGTGGTACTCCAGCCTCTAGGTTTCGTGATTTTTTTGATTGCCGGCGTGGCCGAGACCCATCGTCTGCCCTTTGATTTGCCCGAAGCCGAGAGTGAGCTGGTGGCGGGTTTCAATACCGAATATGGTGGGATGCGTTTCGGTTATTTCTTCCTCGGTGAATACTTAGGCTTGACCTTGATTGCCGTGCTGACAGCACTGCTGTATCTGGGCGGATGGCACGGCCCCTGGTTACCCGGCTGGATCTGGATGTTTTTGAAAACAGGCGCAGTGATTTTAGGTTTTTTCTGGTTGCGAGCGACCTTGCCTCGGCCACGTTATGATCAGCTCATGGCGCTCGGCTGGAAAATCCTGCTGCCCCTAGCGCTGTTGAATATTTTGGCGACGGCTTTTGCTGCGGCCATGTGGAGACTCGGTTGAGTGCCTGGCGGGGTGTCGTCCAAATCGGGGTGGGGTTGTGGACAACCCTGCGGCAGCTCGGTCGTACTTCTACGATAAGCTATCCAGAAGTCGCGCTGCAGTTGCCGCCCCGCTGGCGGGGACGTCCGGTGCTCACTCGCGATCCTGACGGCGACGAACGTTGTGTGGCGTGTCAGCTCTGTTCGGCGGTGTGTCCGACGCGTTGCATCGAATTACAGGCTGGGGAACGAGCCGATGAACGCCGCTATCCGGTCAGTTTTCGCATCAATTTTTCTCGCTGTATTTATTGTGGTCTTTGTGAAGAAGCCTGCCCGACTCTGGCTATCCAGCTTCTCGACGAATTTGCTTTCAGCAAAGAGCACCATGCAGATTTCGTCTACGAAAAAGAAGCTTTGCTGATTGATGGTACCGGTAAGCATCCCCATTACAATTTTTATCGTCACTCCGGAGTGGCGCTCAGCAATAAAGATAAAGGGGCGGGTCTCAACGAGAAAGCACCGGTCAATGTACGGAGTAACTTGCCATGATCATCTTCCTGATTTTGTTGTTGGCCCTGGTTGTGCTGGTAACGGGTGCAGCACTGCTGGTTGTGCGCGATCCTATGCATGGTGTCGTAAACCTGGGTGTTAGCCTCCTCGCGCTGAGTATTTTATTCCTAGTACTGGGCGCGCCCTTCGTGGCGGCATTGGAGGTTATGCTCTATGTCGGTGCGATCCTCGTCCTTTTCCTTTTTGCGATTATGCTGATGCGCACACCCATAGAGCTCGGCGAAGCGTCGCGTTGGCGGCAAGGCTTTTGGTGGCCTGCTGTACTCATCGTATTGCTCGCGGCAGTCCTGATTATTTTGTACGGTCGCCATCCGATGTTGCCGGTGGCGATCCAAGAAATTACTCCGGCGGCAGTGGGTCGAGCACTCTTCGGACCGTATCTCTGGCTTACCGAAGCGGTGGCCTTGCTCCTTTTCGCGGTCATTGGTGCGGTACTAGCCATTCACCAGAGAGGGGATCATGACGCTTGAATGGGCTTTGATAATTGCGGCATTGCTATTTTTAACCGGCGTGGCCTTGGTTTTGTTGCGCCGGAATCTGATTTTTCTGCTGCTGGGAATTGAGTTGCTCTTTAATTCCGCTATGGTCATTGCCTTGGTGGGAGAAGCGCGTTGGCACTCGGTCACGGGGCAGGTTTTGGTGGTTTTTATGATGGCTCTGAGTGGTGCCGCACTTGCTCTCACTTTGGCCCTTCTCCTGAGAGTGAAGCAGGAGCTCGGCGCAGATACGGTGGAAGCTTTGCGCGGTCTGCGGGAGGAAGCCAATGAATGAGTGGCTTTGGTTGATTCCCGGCTTTCCCTTGCTGGGAGCGTTGCTCAACGCATTGCTTGGAGAGCATTTTTCTCCGCGCAACATGGGTCGAATGGCAGCGAGTATGCCCTTTTTATCGACGCTGGTGGTTGCTGCCGTCTGGATCACGCATGGTCGAGATCCCAACCTTCACGATCTGGTCTGGACTTGGATGGCGGTCGGACAGTTTCAGGCCACCATCGGTTTTCATATCGATCAGGTGACGCTGATCATGATCAGCATTGCTTCTTTTGTGGGGTTTTTGATTCATCTTTTTTCGCAGCAGTACTTAGCCGGGGATTACGGCGAAAGACGTTATTATTTTTATCTGAATCTCTTTGTGGGCGGCATGCTGGTGCTGACCATGGCAGATAATTTGCTTCTGCTTTATCTGGGCTGGGAAACCGTTGGCCTGTGTTCTTATGCGCTTGTAGCGCACTGGTATCGCAAGCAGGAAAATGCCTGGGCGGGACGTAAAGCCTTTGTGGTTACCCGTATTGGCGATACCGCGCTGGCCTTGGCGATATTCATTCTTTTTGCGGAATATCACACGCTCAATGACCACTTACTTTTTGCGGCGATTGCTGCCCGCCCCGATGTGCTGGCGCTCACTATCGCTGGCGTACTCATTTTGATAGCGGCGATTGCTAAGTCGGCGCAATTTCCGCTGCATATCTGGTTACCCGACTCCATGGCTGGCCCTAGTACGGTTTCGGCGCTGATTCATGCCGCGACGATGGTCACGGCCGGGGTTTATCTCTGCATTCGTTTATATCCAATTTTCGCTGCGGTACCGGGAATGCTCTGGATCATTGGCCTGAGTGGTGCTTTTACGGCCTTTTATGCGGCCAGTTGTGGTATTGCACAGGTGGATATCAAGCGCGTGCTAGCCTATTCCACCATCAGTCAGCTTGGTTATATGTTTCTGGGCGTGGGAATTGGTGCCCCTTCTCTCGGACTGTTTCATCTGTTGGTGCATGCCTGTTTCAAAGCGCTGCTGTTCATGGGGGCGGGCGTGGTGATTGTCATTTATAGTGAAAATCACGATATTCGCAAAATGGGGGGGCTCAAAAAGCAGCAGCCCTTCCTGCGCTGGACTTTTCTTGCCGGAATTTTTGCTTTGGCTGCCGTACCGGTGGTTTCAGCATCTTTTTACAGTAAAGACGCTATTATCGAAACGTCATTTATTGTGCCGGGAGGCATGCCACTCTGGATTTTGGCTTTGTTGGGCGCCGTGTTTACGGCTATCTATGCTTTCCGCCTCTATTTCTTGGTTTTTGAGGGTCCAGAACAGCCGGGGAAGCCCTATCAGATGGGTTGGGGTATGAAAATCCCCTTGGGGCTATTGGCCATCGCGAGTATTGGTATTGGCTGGCTGCAATTTCCGCCGGGCTGGCCGGGCCCGAAAATTTGGTTGCCGTGGCTAGCCCCGGAGCTGGGCATGCCCCCCTTGCCGACAGGCGGTATCAATATTTTTCTGCAAATTGCGGGCTCGTTGGCCACCCTGCTCGGCATCGGCATTGCCTACAAAGCGGCGCAGTGGGAGCGGAAAGGGCAGGGTTTCAGCCGCGTTGCCTTTTTGTTCAATGCTTGGTTTTTTGATCATCTTTTTCTGCGGATTTTCCCGCCTCTTTGGTATGCGCTGGCGCGGATCTTGGATCATGGCATTGAGCAGTGGGGTTTCCGCCTCGCGTTCTTGGGGGGCTTGCGGGATGGCTTTGCGGTGAGTGGTAACGTCTTGGAAAGCGGCGAAAATGGGCTGCTCAGCCGATATGCCAGCGGGATGATTCTCGGCATGCTCGTGTTACTGATAATCGCCTGGGGTTGGTTGTGATCGCCGCCACTTTGCTCATCCTCCTGCCCTGGGGTGCGGCGCTATGGCTCGCCAGTCGCAAACGGGGTGGGCACCATTTTGCCATGGCGATGGCATTGCTCGAAGTTTTGCTGGCGCTGATTTTACGGTTTGCGCCAGACACCAGCGGTGCCACGGTGCATGCGCTTTTCATCCCCTACTTGGGCCATCTTTGGACGCTGCATGACGGTCCCTTGGGCAGTACGCTGGCGGTGCTCTGCGCGCTGCTCATACCCGTCAGCTTGATTTTTGCTTGGCGACTTGAGGAATTCCGGTCCTTGGCTATATCGATTTTGGTAATGTCGGGTGCTTTATTCGGTATATTTTTCGCCCAGAACGTGCTGATGTTTTATATTTTTTATGAAATCCTGGCACTGGCGGGCGCATTTTTGATTCTCCGCAGTGGACACCGGAGCCGCGCTGCCGCGTTACAGTTCCTTCTTTACACATTTGTGGGATCGTTACTTTTTCTGGTGGCGTTGGTGGTTGTGTATGTCCTCCATGGTGCGCAGACGGGTCATTACGATTTTTCTATCCTGAATCTTGCCGATACCCGGATTTCTAACGTGGTAGGGATCTGGGCTTTTTTGGGGATGGTCGCCGGGCTTGCCGTTAAAATGCCCCTCTTTCCTTTGCACTCTTGGGCAGGTTCTGCGTATGGCAATGCGGCCCCGGCTGGGAGCGTATTCCTTTCTGGTGCGGCGGTGACCGCTGGTGCTTACGGTTTGATCCACTTTGCCATCCCGATGCTTCCTCATGCAGCGCAGCAGTTTGCGCCAGCGGGGATTATCCTGGGGGCTATTGGTACTCTCTATGGTGCTTTTCTTGCCCTCAACGCAGAAAATCTCCGTTATTTTGCGGGCTGGGCTAGCGTCAGTCATATGAATCTCGTCGCACTCGGGCTTTTTGCCCTGCAAACTCAGGCCATCCATGGCAGCGTGTTTCTGCTGATTGCCCATGGCCTAGTATCCGCCGGATTATTTGGTGTGGTCAGTGTCATGGAAAATCGCGGACTCACTGGGGCGTGGACCGGTCTGGGCGGTTTGTTTCGGCGTACTCCGCGTCTAGGGGCTTGGATGCTGTTTTTCTTTTTGGCGGGGATGGGCCTGCCAGGCTTGGCTAACTTTCCGGGCGAGTTTCTGAGCCTCGCTGGTGCTTTTCAGGTACTTCCTTGGGCGGCTGCTCTAGCGACTTTGGGGATTCTGGCGGGCGTGATCTATTTTTTGCGGATTTACGAACGGATCATGCTGGGTCCACTCAACAGCACACTGCCAGACAATCTGGCCGATCTGTCTGCAGGCGAATGGCTGCTGTTCTGGGCCTTGGGCTTGCTGACCTTATGGCTGGGATTAGACCCGCAGATGATCCTCTCCCATCTCGGTATATTGCTTTCGGTGCATAGTCTTGATGTCATGAGTGGTGGTGGACATGGGATATAATCCGACACTGTTGCCGTTGCTTCTGGTCGCGGGCGCGGCGCTCGTGGCTTTCGTGGCCGATGCGCTGCGGGTTGGAAGATTTATGCCCTGGTGGGGTGGTGCAGTCAGTATTGTCGCCGCAGTAAGCATTTTTATGGAACGCTTGGCGCTTGGCGCTGATCTCTACTGGGATAGTAGCGCAACTTTGCTGGGGATTTATCTGGGCTTGGCCGTTGCGGCGGGTCTTTTTTTCGTGGCACGGCATCCGCTTTCTCAAAAAATGACGGGCAGCATGGTTGGGCTGTTGCTGACCATGCTCACCGGTAGCTTGATACTCGTGAGCGCCCAAAATTTGCTGTTACTTTTTGTCGGCCTCGAATTGCAGGTATTGCCCTTTTTTGCCTTGCTGGCCTGGCCTAGCAGTGGCCGGGCTGCGCTGGAAGCCGCTTTCAAGTACGCATTGCTGGCGGGGCTTGCATCCGCCCAGTTCGCCGTAGGGATCGCGCTCATTTACCTCGGTGATGGCAGTCTAGCGGTGATTCCACCCATAACGAGCATGGCTGATAATTTATTCGGATTGATGGGTGTTCTGGCTTTACTCGCCGCCTTGAGTTTTGAAATTGCGGCGGCCCCTTTTCATGCTTGGGTAGCAGATATTTATCAAGGCGCACCGGCTCCTCTGCTGATTTTTCTGAGTGGAATTGGCAAAGTGGCGGTGATGGGTGCGCTGATTACGCTGGTGGCGGCAACGCCAAAATTACAATTGCCGGTAGCGGTGATTGCGGGAGTGAGTATTGTTGTCGGGAATATCCTCGCCTACCGTGCTGGGCATCTGCGACGGATGCTGGGTTACTCTGCCATTGCCCATGCGGGGTATTTTCTGGCAGCGTTAGCGGCCGGACCTTTGGGTGTGGTCGCCGCCAGTTTGTATGCGCTGGTCTACGGGCTGATGAATGTTGGAACGTTTATGGGTCTTGCGAGCCTCCCCGAGAACAGTATTGCCGTTCCCTGGGCCGTACTGCGCGAGCGGCAGCCGGTACTTGCCGGATTGTTGAGTTTAACCCTGCTTTCTTTGGCCGGTATGCCGCCTAGTATTGGATTTTTTGCTAAATTGCTGGTGATCATTGCGGATATACATAGTCATCTGCTCTGGCTGGCCATCCTCATCGCCCTCGGTAGCGCCTTCTCTTTTGCCTATTATCTGAGCGCACTCTGGAAACCCGCAGTATTAAGTAATCCTGACCGTTTGTTGCAGCGCCGGAGCTGGGAGATATTTGCCGCTTTGGGGATATTGATTCTGCTTTTTGGGTGGCTACTCGCCCCCTACGGCATGGGTTGACGGCTGCGGTGTGCGTGGTGAGTAGAAAAGCTGCGTATGCCTTGACAAGCGGCCGTTTCGTCGATAATCTCTCGCCCCTCAGTGAAAAACCCGAAGCCGGAGTTTTGTGATGAAGACCTATTCTGCCAAGTCTCATGAAGTCCAAGGAGACTGGTTCGTAGTTGATGCGACCGATAAAGTGCTGGGCCGTCTTTCTGTGGAGCTGGCCAAGCGCCTGCGCGGTAAGCATAAGCCCGAATACACCCCCCATGCGGATATTGGTGACCATATCATTGTCATTAACGCGGACAAGATTGTCGTTACCGGCAACAAAGCCAAAGACAAGATGTACTACCATCATACCGGCTATGTGGGTAACCTGAAGAGTGCATCCTATGAAAAAATGATGGAAACGCATCCTGAGCGGATCATTGAAATCGCTGTCAAAGGAATGCTTCCTAAAAACCCTCTAGGTCGTGCCATGTACCGCAAGCTTAAAGTGTATACTGGTTCTGAGCATCCCCATTCGGCCCAGCAGCCGCAAACTCTAAATATTTAAGGCAAAGACGATTATGGAACAATATTACGGTACTGGACGGCGTAAAAGCGCAACGGCTCGCGTTTATTTGCGTCGGGGCTCGGGAAAAATCGTTATCAACAAGCGTAGCCTTGAAGAGTATTTTGGCCGTGAGACTTCGCGGATGGTGGTCATGCAGCCTTTGGAACTCACTGGACATGGTAGCCAGTTCGACATTTTGGTCAATGTCAGTGGTGGTGGCGCCAGTGGACAGGCGGGAGCCATCCGCCATGGTATCACACGCGCGCTTATGGTTTATGACGAGACCTTGCGACGTCCCCTGCGCAGTGCCGGTTTCGTGACGCGCGACGCCCGCGAAGTGGAACGTAAAAAGGTCGGTAAGCATAAAGCCCGGCGGAGCCACCAGTTCTCCAAGCGTTAATTTACAGCGTGTTGGATGGACAAGGAGCCGCCTTCGGGCGGCTTTTCCTGTTTTAAGATGAACAAAAAAGGGAAAATTTCATGATTCGTGCCGGAATTGTTGGGGGAACAGGGTACACCGGAGTGGAATTGTTGCGCCTGCTACTCCCTCATCCCGAGGTGGAGCTGGTTGTGATCACCTCCCGTGCCGAAGCCGGTCAGCGCGTCGATGCGCATTTTCCCAACCTGCGGGGAATTTGTGATCTGCACTATACCTCTCCGTCTGCTTCCGTACTGGCAGATCTGGATGTGGTGTTTTTTGCGACGCCGCATGGTGTGGCTATGGATAGCGTTCCTGAGTTGCTGGCGAATAACGTGCGCGTTATTGATCTCGGGGCCGATTTCCGGCTGACGGATGCAGATATCTTTGCGCAATGGTATGGAATGCCCCATCGGGCGCCTGAGGCGTTAAGTGAAGCCTGTTATGGGTTGCCGGAATACTATCGGGAAAATGTAGCCAAGGCTCGACTGGTGGCCAATCCCGGCTGTTACCCGACGGCGGTCATTCTGGGTTTTGCACCGCTGCTGAAGGCGGGGCTGCTGAATACGGATGGTCTGATTGCCGATTGCAAGTCGGGTGTCAGTGGCGCGGGTCGAACCGGTCGGGTCAATCTCATCCTGCCGGAAGCTGCCGACAGTGTCAGCGCTTACGGAGTGAGCGGTCATCGGCATCGTCCGGAAATTGAGGCGATCCTCTCAGAAATTAGTCACACCCCCATCGAGCTACAGTTCACACCGCATCTGATGCCGATGATTCGTGGCATTCATGCCACCTTGTACGGACGTTTGGCGCAGCCTTGTAGTGATGAAGTCTTGCAGGCACTTTTCAAGGACCATTATGCCCATGAGCCCTTTGTGGATGTGTTGCCCTTTGGTGGGCATCCGGCAACGCGTTCCGTGCGGGGCGCCAACGTTTGCCGGATCGCTGTCCATCAACCGAGGCCTGGACAGATCGTCGTTCTTTCGGTGATCGACAATCTGGTGAAAGGTGCGGCCGGTCAGGCTGTCCAGAATATGAATCGGATGTTTGCCCTGCCAGAAAACCTGGGATTGACACAAATCGCTTTACTGCCATAGTGTTGGCGGAATCATACGGCATCAGGATGTTTGGGCTGGTGGACTCAAGGAATTTTTACGGATAGCTTGGTGGCTGCTCAACCCTAGCATCCTGTTGCGTCTCCAGTGAGCGTCAGCAACTCTGGTAGGGATGTCTCGTGGCGCTTTCCTGAAAGTATGGTGGCCTATTTTCAGCCGGAGTACTCCATTGAACAGCAGAGCATTGATGCCATCGACGACGGATAAGCAAGAATCGGCGGTGCTGATGCGTCGTGCGGACCAGGCCTTGTATGCAGCCAAGGCGCAGAAAAAGTATCGTACACATTTTTGGGTGCTGTATGATGCCTCTTTTGATGAGAGAACGTCTGAAAGGGTTGGCGACAAAGCAACTCATTGAAAAAATGCATTCTCATTTTTTTGATGTGGAGGTTGTAGTCTTTTGGCTACAATCCTGAAATGAGGTTATCATAAATTCAAATGGTTAAGAGTTGGAATGATCTTTGCTTAATCTCCTTTTGTGGTGCGACGAACGAGAGAAACTTCTATGGTTTCGCCGTGTCCAAACGGATGTTACAAAAACCCACTTTTTAAGGAGAATCTTATGGTTCTACCCTCGAGACTCGCTTTCGGTTCTTGGGTGCGAGCTGCAGTGGCGACTTTGCTGTTGGGGGCTGTTAGTAGCCCAGCCTGGGCAGATGGTAATTTGTCTCTTGGGGTTGCTGTTCCCGGGTTGAGCGTGTTTTTGGGAAATTCGCCAGGCTATTACGCTGCTCCCGAGTATGCGCCTCCACCCGTATATTACGCAGCGCCCCCGCCCCGTCCCGTATACTATGTCCCGGCACCGCCGCCTCCGCCGCGTTTTTTGGCGCCCGGCTATTATGTGCAACCAGCACCGATCCGCTTTTACGGGCCACGTCCTTGGGGGCATCGCGGGCCGCCGCCTTGGGCGGGGCGTTGGCGCCACGGTGATCATGAGGGTTGGCGGCATTGATCTTTATCGTTTTGAGGATCGTTGCCTAGATAGATGAAGGAGATTTTTGATCATGAATGCCGTAACCATAGAAAAGTCTATGAGAAAAAGTGTGTGGATGGGTATGGCCCTGTGCGTACTTGCATTGGGTGGTTGCGCCAATATGAGTCCTACTGGCCAGCGTGCCTTGAGCGGCGGAGCCATTGGTGCAGCCGGAGGCGCGGTCTTAGGCGCGGTGGCCGCTGGTAATCCGGCGGTAGGAGCGGCGGTAGGCGGTGCCGTAGGCGCGGGCATTGGTGCCGCACTTCCGAATATTGAGAGAACCCTGAACGGGAATTAGTCTCAGCAATTCTTGAAATCCCGAAAACCCCCGGTGCTTGGATGTGGCCGGGGTTTTTTGCTGTGTGGGTGTTAGGGGGTGCACTATATAAGTGCTAGATGCATTAATTTGGTGCGATATTTGCCGTCGTTTTCTGGATGAAAATAATTAACATAATGATTATAAAGGCTAAAAATATTCTATTTTAGCTGATAAAAATGGGCATGCTTTTTGCTGAAAGACAACAGTCGTTGATTTTTTCATACAAACCTAAAGGAGCTGTCATGTCCCATCACAACGCTATAACGAGTTCTCATTTTTTATGCCGTGCGGTGCTCGCCGCAACCTTGCTAGGGGTAGCCGGAGTAGCCTCGGCAAGTTCTCTGGCTCTGCCCAATCCGCTAACTTTTTGTGCCGGTCCCTTGGGACAACTGGATGTGCAAGGCATCGCCAGCGGCATGGCCTTCTATCAGGATAATCCTCAGGGGGGCGCGGGGACCTTGGGTGCCAAACGGGTCGGTGCCAACATTACCAACGGTATGGTGATCATCCAGAAAGAAAGCGGGCCGTTACAATTCTATATCCAAGCAGGGGCTTATAGTTTTCCTACATTGGCGGAGTCCATTCCCTCATCATCGACGAACATCAACGATTTCGGGGCGCTTCCAGTAGCCTATCTCAAATATGCACCATCTTCTGATTATTCTGTGGAGATTGGTAAGTTGCCTACCTTGATTGGTGCAGAAGGTGGTTTCACTTATCAGAATATTAACATTGAGCGGGGATTGCTCTGGGATATGGAGCCTATCGTAAGTCGAGGGGTACAAATTAATGGCAGTGCTGGTCCAATATCGGCATCAATTTCATTAAACGATGGCTATTACTCTAATCGCTACAATGTGATGAGTGGTTTAATCAGCTATGCGATCAACGGTTCGAATACGCTGAGTGTCTATGCTCAAGGTCCCTTAGGCGACTCACGCCAAACTTCGAATGATGTGGCTTACAGCCCTATTGGTAATGAGAGTCAAATTTACGGTGTGGAGTATGAGTACAGCTCAGGTCCTTGGATGATAGAGCCTTATTTTCAATATATGCATACACCTAAGGCACCGTTACTTGGTGTAACGCATGAGTTTAATAACTATGGCGGTTCGCTGTTGGCCGACTATAGCTTTACGAACCATATTTCTTTGGGAGCCCGCGCGGAGTATCTCGCTGTAACAGGTAAGCCAGGGGAAGGCTTAAATAGTGGAAGCATCGCCTCAACGCTTACCGGTCTGCCCGCCGATTCTCACGCCTGGTCCATTACACTGACACCAACTTATCAGGACGGTGGATTCTTCGCCCGTGCCGAACTTTCTTATGTGACCGCATCAGCGCCTGCGGGTCTGGGTTTTGCGGGCGAGACGGGGAGCAATACTAACCAATTGCGTGGCATGGTCGAAACCGGCTTCATGTTCTGATGTAAGCAATTTTACCAAAAATGTTTTTGGGGCTTTGTCACGACTGAGCCCCATCCCAATTTATCAGGATTCAGGAGAACGATTATATGAAACATTCTGCGCAACTGATCAAGCTGCTGGCATTGGGCGGCGTGATAGCCGTTTCAGGTTGTGGACTCTATGAAGTGACCCCTTGCACACCAGGCCCTGCACCGGTCGCACCCGTGGTTTCTGCACCCACCCCGCCTCCACCAGCGCCGATTGCACCGGTGGAGCGGACGGTGTTGACGAGTAAACCCATTACCATTACGGGCATCAATTTCAAGACGGGTTCGGCGCAGTTGATGGGAACCGATATTGGTGTGCTGGACAAGGTCGCGGGCTTTGCCAAAATGCACCCCGATGCGACCTTGCATGTGAATGGCTACTGCAGTAAAACCGGAAGCTATGCTTACAATTATAAGCTTTCTGAGGCGCGGGCGAAGAGTGTTGCCGGTTACCTCGAAAAGCGGGGAGTGGCGGCCAGCCGTTTAACGGCTACCGGGCATTCCTATGAAGACCCGATAGCGACGAATACAACGCCTGCTGGCCGTTTTGCCAATCAACGCGTGGAGATCAATTCGAGTATTATGGTTAAATCTACGGTCCAATAGCGGAAACGTGTTGCACCCGCCCTCGGTTCTGAGAGCGGGTTTTTTGTGGCCTCGTTTTGCGCTGATTGGGGGAAAAATCCGCCGTTGGTGCAATTTATTGCCCGCTTTTGGTGCGGGTGCGCCCTGTTGTTTTGTGGATTGGTCCGTTTTTGCTGGAGTTTTTGTTGGCATTCATTTTGCTAGTATCTCTTCGGTATTTGTGGTGACTGAGTACCCTCCTCTAGCAAGACTCATGGGCGGCCCTCCCGCCCTTTTTTATGTTTACTGAGGATCGAAAGCTCTCTGGATGATGCGGCGTAATCGGTTAAATAACGGTTGTTTCCGTATCTTTTAGCCCGATGCTCTTGACGCTTTGCTGCAGCCTAGGCCATCATTCCCAAGACTTTGACTTTCACTCTGACCGTATCTGTCGATGCGATCTATTATTTCATCTGGGAGAACCATGGACGCTACGGACCAAAAACGCCTGTTGCGAGAAATGCTTTTTGCCCGCCGCTTTGAAGAGCGCTGTGCGGAGGCTTACCACGAACGTCAGATCGGCGGCTTTTTACATCTGTACCCAGGTGAAGAAGCCTGTGCCATCGGGGTGTTAGAAAAGGCCCAAGCGGGGTCTGACTATGTGGTGACGGGCTATCGCGACCATATTCATGCGCTGAAGTCGGGCATGGACCCCAAGGCGTTGATGGCCGAGCTTTTTGGCAAAGAAGCCGGATGCTCCAAGGGTCGGGGTGGTTCCATGCACTTGTTTGACCCGGATGTGCGCTTCATGGGCGGATATGCCTTGGTGGGCGGTCCTTTCCCTTTAGCAGCAGGTTTTGCCAAAGCGATCCAGCTGCGCGGCAGTCATGAAATCTCCATCTGCTTTCTGGGTGATGGAGCCAATAATCAGGGTACCTTCCATGAGACGATGAATATGTCGAGTCTTTGGAACCTGCCGGTATTGTTCATCTGCGAAAATAATCTTTATGGTATTGGCACGGCCATTGAGCGTTCGACGGTAGAAATTAATCAATACAAGCGGGTGGCGCCATACAGAATTGAAGCCGCGCAATGTGACGGTCAGGATATTGACGTGGTCATGGCGCATGCCGAAAAGGCCGTGAATTATGTTCGTGAGCAGCGCAAGCCGTATTTTCTCGAACTCATGACCTATCGTTTGCGGGGACATTCTATGTCCGACTCGGGTGCCTACCGCAGCAAGGAAGAGGTGGAAGAATGGGCGCAACGCGATCCCATTGGTATTTATAAGCGCCGTCTGGTTGAACTAGGCGTGGTGAGTGAAGACGAGTTCCACGCTATGGACAAGGCTATTCAGGATGAGATAGAAAACGAAATCGTTCGTTATGCCCGCGAGTGTCCGGAGCCGCGCGTCGAAGACGTGGCACGTTATGTCTATACCGAAGGAGGCAGCACCCATGGCTGAAATGATGTATTGGCAGGGTATTTTGCGTGCCCACGATGAAGAAATGGCGCGTGACCCTCTGGTGTTTGCCATGGGTGAGGATATTGGGGTTGCGGGTGGTACCTACAAAGCTACCTCCGGCTTGTTTGCTAAATATGGTGAGCAGCGGGTGATTGATACGCCGATTTCGGAAAATAGTTATACCGGCATTGGGGTCGGGGCCGCGATGGTCGGTGCACGTCCTATTGTCGAAATCATGAGTGTTAATTTCGCGTGGTTGGCGATGGACCAACTTATGAACAACGCGGCGAAAATTCATTATATGTCGGGTGGACGGATTCGTTGTCCTTTCGTGATGCGGGTGCCTGGTGGTACTGCGCATCAGTTGGGTGCACAACATTCAGCGCGCATGGAAAAGGTGTTTATGGGTATTTCCGGCCTGCGGGTGGTGACGCCGGCTACGCCTAGAGATGCCTACGGACTGCTGAAAAGTGCCGTGCGCTGTGATGATCCCGTGGTGATTATCGAACACGAGAGCATGTATAACCTCAAGGGCGAAGTTCCAGACGAGGAGTTTTTTACGCCTCTGGAAGGCGTGGAAATTATGCGTCAGGGTAAGGACGTCACGATTTTTGCGTATAATATCAGTGTGCATTGGGCGCTGGATGCGGCGCAGAAGCTGGCCAAGGATTATGGTATTGAAGCCGAGGTCGTTGATCTGCGCGCGCTCAAACCCCTCGACCGGGCAGGAATTGTGGCCAGCGTGCGTAAAACCCATCATGCCGTTGTCGTGGAAGAAGACGAAGCCCCAGTCGGTGTCGGTTCCGAAGTGATCGCTATCCTGAACGAAGAATGCTTCTTCGAACTGGATGCCGCACCGGTGCGGGTGCATGCCCTAGATATTCCGATTCCTTATAATCACCGTCTCGAAAAAGCCGCGATTCCCAATGCTGGTGATGTGGTCGCGGCGGTAAAGAAAATGTTTGGCCGTTGAGGTCGAACACAACTTCTTGTGCGAACTGCTGCGCGTCATTCATGGCGGGTGTGCAGTTCTGACTCATTCTCAGTTTGACTCAATTATGGTGAACCATGGCCGAACCTTACGTCATCAAAATGCCACAACTGACCGATACCATGACGGAAGGCGTGGTTGTTTCTTGGGAAAAATCCGTTGGTGCCCGGGTTGAACGTGGCGATGTCGTCGCCACCATTGAGACCGACAAGGCCATCATGGATGTGGAGGTATTCCGTTCCGGTTATCTGGCCGGACCGTTGGTGGCGGTAGATAGTGTGCTGCCAGTAGGCAGCACCATGGCCTATCTGACGGAAACCCCCGAAGAAGCGGTGGAAGTGGCTGCCAGTGCTTTGCCTGTTAAAGAAGAAGGCTCTGCGTCTGCGGTTGCGACGGGGGCCGCTGCAGAGCAAGCGGTTCCCGCAGGTTATGCGGTGAAAATGCCGCAACTGACCGACACGATGACCGAAGGCGTTTTGGTTTCTTGGGAAAAGGCGCTGGGCGACAAAATCCAGCGCGGCGATGTGGTCGCCACCATCGAGACCGATAAGGCCATCATGGATGTGGAAATTTTTCGCGAGGGCTATCTCTCCGGGCCATTACTGGCGGTGGATGCGGTGGTGCCGGTAGGTGTTCCCATCGCTTGGTTGGTAGAAACACCGGAGCAGGTCCGCCGCGAGAGTGTTGCGCCCGCTCCACAAGCTGTGGCGGCAGCAGTCGCGTCTGCTCCCGTTTTAGCGGACAAGATTACGCCTACGGCAGTGGTTCAGCCGCCGCTCAAGGGGGGGGTGGGTATGGCTCCGGCGCCGCGCCCCGAGCAGGGTGCGGCTAGCCCCTTTGCCCGGCAGCTTGCGGGGCAGCAGGGCGTTGATCTCAACCAGTTGCGTGGCAGCGGTCCAGCGGGTGTCATTATTGCGGCGGATGTGCTGGCGGCGAGTGTGCAACCGGCAACATCTCATCCTGCGGTAAGGATGGCGGAGCCACCCGTTCCCGGAACGGGTCGACCCATGAGTGCCATTGAAAAGGCGATCAGCCAGGCCATGGTCGCTTCTCTGAGCATTCCGGTTTTTCATGTTACCGTGCAGGTCAGGCCAGAAGCCCTCATGCGCGCCGCCAAAGCGCATAAGGTCTCGTTGACTGTAGCGATTGCCAAGGCAACGTCCCAGGCTTTGCTGAAACACCCGCTGGTGAACGCGGCTTATCAACCGACGGATAAAATTGTTGAGCGTAGTCAACACGATATTGGTATCGCCGCGACTACCGACGATGGCGGACTGGTGGTGCCGGTGCTGCGCGCGGTGGAAGGTAATGATCTGGAGCAGTTGCAGGCGCAGTGGACGCCGCTGGTGGAAAAAGCGCGGAAACGCCGCCTCAGTCCACCCGAATATACGCATCCGACCTTCACTATTTCCAATATGGGAATGTACGGTATTACCCAGTTTGATGCGATTGTTACACCAGGTACGGCGGCAATTATTGCGATTGCTGGAAAAGGACCGGAAGGGATGCCTATTACCATCACGGCCGATCATCGGGTCGTGAATGGCGCTGAAGCAGCGACTTTTCTCAAAGATCTCAAAAAAGCGATCGAACATCCGGAGAGTTGGTTGGGCGCGGCTGGCCCAGCGATTCCTGAAGGGGACTATGATGTTCCCGTGCTGGTGATTGGCGCTGGCCCTGGTGGTGAGGATTGTGCGCGGGAGCTGGTCGAGAACGGTATCAAGGTGGCTATGGTGAACAATGCACCGCTCCCTGGCGGTGAATGTTTGTGGCGCGGCTGCATTCCCTCCAAGGCTTGGCGGGCAGCAGCCGACCGGATTCGGGATCGGGAGCACGATGCCGCTATGGGCCTCAGTTTGGGAACCCCACAGTTGGATTGGTCGCAGTTAGAGAAACACCGGCGCGGTATTTTACAAACACGTGGAGAGATGGCTCTGAAAACCGATCAGGGCATGAAAATTCAGGTGCTGGAAGGCTTTGCTCGCTTCACCAGTGATCATGGTGTCGAAATAACGGGTAAGGATGCTCGGTCTTTGACCTTTGGCGCTTGCGTCATCGCTACTGGTGCCCCCGCCTTTGTGCCGCCTATTCCGGGCATTCAGGAGGCGCTCAAAAGCGGTGCGGCGGTGACTTCAGATACGGTCTGGAATCTGGCCCAGCCGCCCCAGCGTCTTTGTGTGATCGGAGCGGGTGCCATCGGGATGGAAATGGCGCAGATGTTCCATGACTTTGGTGCCGAAGTGCGCGTGCTGGAAGCCTTGCCGCGACCCGTCGCCGAAATGGAAAAAGAAGTGGCCGAACAGTTGATGAAGGCTTTGGCGCACAACAGCCCACGTTTGCAGGTGCTCACCAGTGTAAAAGTTGAGCAAATTAGCGGTGAACCCGGTGCGCTCGAACTGCGCTATCAGCATGGTGAAGAATCGGTAACCTATGCCTGTGATCTGCTGTTAGTGGCCACCGGTAAACGTCCAGATACCAGTGCGCTGAATCTTGGTGCGGCTGGGGTGACCTTGGCGGAACGCGGTGCGATTGCGGTAGATGAAACAGGTCGGAGTAGCGTGCCGCATATTTATGCGGTGGGTGACGTGGTGGGCGGCTACATGCTGGCGCACACGGCGGGACAACAGGGACGCGTGGCTGCAGCTAATTTGTTGGGTCACGCAGCGCAGTATGATGCGGCCAAGGATAGTGGGGTGACGTTTACTCGTCCCCAGTGTGCTTTTGTCGGGTTATCGGTAGAGCAGGCTAAAGCGGCTGGAATCGACGCTGCCGAGGTCAAGGTGCCCATGAGTATTGACGCTAAGGCGATGATGACGGGTGAGACGGATGGCCTGATCAAGATGGTCGCGGACAAAGTCAGCCACCGTATTGTCGGGGTACATTTCTTGGCGGATCATGCCGACTTGTTGGTGGGTGAAGCGGTCATGATGGTCAGTGCTGGGCTGACTTTGGGACAGGTAGGTGAAGCGATCCATCCCCATCCGACCCAGACGGAACTCTTTGGAGAGATGGCGCGGCGTCTGTTATCGCGTTTGCGGCGCTCAGCCAAAGCGGCGAGCTGATTTTAGTGGAGCGTAACCAAGAAGAATTGCTCCCAGCGGCGGCTATTAGTGGGGTGCGTAGTCGGATCTTGCGTTTTTACGAAAAAATTCTTGATCTGATCGTCATTGCGCTCATTTTTATTATGCTGATCACACTATTAGCCTCTGTAGTGGGGTTAGTCTGGGATGTTTATGACACCATAATGGCTTTTCGCCAAGAAGAAGCCATCCAGAGTCTGGTGGCGGATGTGCTGTCGGTCTTCGTGCTGATCGAATTGTTCCGTACCTTCACGGATTATCTGGAGTTTCATCGAATCAGGCTGCGTGTTTTGTCGGAAGTGGCCATCGTATTTGTTTTGCGAGAACTGTTCATCGGCCTTTATGCGCATCGGATGGGCCCCCTAGATTTACTGGCGACGGCCGCTTTATTGGCAGTGCTGGTGGCGACGCGTATTGCTGCCGTGCAATACACGCCGCGACAATCGACTGGGGACTGATGCGCAGGCCTTGCTTGACGATGCGGGCAAAAAGCGAGCAAAATGGTCGGGTATCCACTGAACAGCGCGCTCAGGCGCATGGAGCTATACACAATGAGCACAGCAACTGAAACAATGACGAATCTGGATTCTATCCCTCCCGTAATGACGCTGACCCAGAATGCGGCGGACAAGATTGCGTCCCTTATTGAAGAGGAAGGTTCCGAAGACTTGAAGCTGCGTGTTTTCGTGACCGGTGGTGGTTGTTCTGGTTTTCAGTACGGCTTTACCTTTGACGAAAATATGAACGAAGGCGATACCGAGGTGCAGCAGTTTGGTGTCAGCCTACTCATTGATCCAATGAGTTATCAGTATTTGGTGGGTGCCGAAATTGATTATAGTGAAGGCTTGGAGGGTGCGCAGTTTGTGATCAAGAATCCCAATGCCACCACCACTTGCGGTTGCGGATCTTCTTTCTCGGCCTGATTGTTCGGACGTAGAAGGATTCCCTCAGGGGAGGCTGATGGCCTCCCTTTTATTTTTCGAGCGGGTTATGATGACGGCAAGGGTTTTCCATCGCCTTGTGTGTCGGTTATCGGCTTTTGGGGCCGTTTTAAAATCACCAGAAGATAGAAGGAGTTCGGCATGGCAGATAAGAACGTTGCTCCCGGCCTAGAAGGTGTTGCGGCCACGCACTCCAGCATCTCCCATATTGACGGTGCTGCAGGTTTGTTGAGTTATCGTGGGTATGCCATTGATGATCTGGTGGCACATAGCCGCTTCGAAGAAGTGGCGCTGCTGCTGCTCGACGGTACCTTACCCTGCGCAGCGGATCTCGAAGCCTTTGATCAGGGAATGCGCACGCATCGTCAGGTCAAATACAATGTCCGGGAAATCATGAAATTCATGCCGGTTACCGGGCATCCTATGGACATGCTGCATTGCGCGGTGGCGAGTTTAGGCATGTTTTATCCGCAGCAGGAGCTTTCGGATGCGGAACGGGAGAATACGCCCCATCTGGATGCCATGGCTATGCGGATTATCGCGCGCATGCCCACTATTGTTGCCATGTGGGAGCAGATGCGTTTTGGGAACGATCCCATTATGCCGCGCACGGATCTCAATCATGCCGCCAATTTTCTTTATATGATCTCTGGTCGGGAACCCGATCCGGCGCTGGCTAAAATTCTCGATTCCTGTCTGATTCTACATGCGGAACACACCATCAATGCGAGTACCTTTTCGGTTCTGGTGACCGGCTCGACACTGACGAATCCCTACCATGTTATCGGCAGTGCTATCGGCACTCTGGCTGGCCCGTTGCACGGTGGTGCCAACCAAAAAGTGGTTGAAATGCTCGAAGAAATCGGGAAAGTCCAGAAGGTCGGTGCCTACTTGGATGATAAAATGGCCAAGAAGGATAAAATCTGGGGTTTCGGACATCGCGTATATAAAACTCGGGATCCGCGCGCGGCTATTCTCAAAGAGATGATGGAAAATTTAGCCAGCCATGGCAATCTGCGTCACAGCCAGCTCTTCGAAATTGCCATGGAAGTCGAAAAGCAGGCCACTGAGCGGCTGGGTCCCAAAGGAATCCACGCTAACGTCGATTTTTACTCGGGCGTGCTTTATCACGAAATGGGTATTAAGACCGACTTATTCACGCCCATATTTGCTATGGCGCGTTCGGCAGGGTGGTTGGCGCATTGGCGAGAGCAGTTGGCGGACAATCGCATTTTCCGGCCAACCCAAGTTTACAACGGTGCTGCGTTGCGACCCTATACGGCGCTCGAAAACAGGAAACAGGAAACCGTATGACCGAAGTTTTACAGGAAATACCCCGCCTCGCTACGGATCGTACCGAGGCTTTGTTGGATATTGAGCGCCATTTGATTGCCGGCCAGTCGGCCATTGAGCGTTGGTTTCGGGGGCAGTTCCAACAAACGCCCTCTCCTTTTTATGCGTCGGTGGATTTGCGGAATTCTGGATTCAAGCTGGCGCCGGTGGATACTAATCTGTTTTCAGCGGGCTTCAATAATCTGAATCCTGAATTTTCTTCGCTCTACGTGTCGGCGATTCAGCATTATCTCAATCAGTATTATCCCGGTCTGGAGCGGATATTGTTGGTTCCCGAGAGCCATACGCGGAACCTGTTTTATCTGGAGAATGTGGCGCGGCTGCGAGAGTTGCTGGAGATGTCGGGACTGGAGGTTCGGGTAGGATCACTGGTTCTAGAAGAGCGTACCGCTTTTGATCTGCCTTCGGGGAACCCACTGTTGCTGGAGCCTCTGCAGCGACAAGGCAGGCGTCTAATGACCGCCAACTTTGATCCGCAACTGATTTTGCTCAATAACGATTTGTCGGGCGGGGTTCCGGAAATTCTCGAAAATCTGGAGCAGCCTCTGTCTCCGCCGTTGGCGGCGGGATGGCGTAATCGTCGCAAATCCCAGCATTTTACCCATTATCGCGCAGTCGCCCGTGAACTGGCTGAAGTTATTGATATTGATCCGTGGTTGATTGATCCTTTTTTCCGGCGCTGTCAGGGGATTGACTTCATGCGCTCCGAAGGACGGGAATGCCTAGTCTCCAACGTGGATGCAGTGCTGGAACTGACGCGTGAGCGTTACGCCCATTATGGAATAACCCAGCGTCCTTTCGTCATCGTCAAAGCCGATGCGGGTACCTATGGTATGGGTATCATGACGGCTTATTCGGGCGCGGAGTTCATGGATCTGAATCGCAAGGAGCGCACGCGCATGGCCAAGAGCAAGGAGGGGCTGCCGGTCAGCGATGTATTTATTCAGGAGGGCGTGTATACCTTCGAACAGACGGCGCAGGGTGCGGTGGCTGAACCGGTGGTGTATATGGTAGGTCAGCAGGTGCTGGGGGGATTTTACCGGGTGCATACGGAGCGCGGGCACGACGAGAATCTCAATGCTCCGGGCGCACACTTTGAGCCGATGGCCTTTGGTCAGCCCTGTGTGGTGCCGTGCCGAAAATCGCCTCCCGATGCGCCGATCAATCGTTACTACGCGTATGGTGTGATTGCGCGCCTGACCTTGGTGGCCGCTGCTCGAGAAATGGCTGACTGGCGTCAGCAGGATACCTTGGGAGTCAACCTATGAGTGGATTGCAAGCCGCCATTCTCATGGACCCCATTGCTGGAATTAAGCCCACCAAGGACACGACTTTTGCCATGTTGCTCGCGGCCCAGAGCCGAGGTCATGCGTGCTGGGTATTTACGCTGCCGGATTTGTTTTTGCGCGATGGCAAGGCCTGGGGGCGACTGCGTGCGGTGACAGTGCGCGACGAAGCGGTAGATTATGTGACTCTGGGTGGCGTAGAAGAACGTCCGCTTGCCGAAATGGACGTTGTCCTGATGCGCAAAGATCCTCCCGTGGATCTGGAATACTTAACCGCCTGCTATTTGCTGGAACATGCTGGAACTTGGGTAGTGAATGACCCGACCAGCCTGCGCAACGCGAATGAAAAACTGTATGCCCTGCATTTCCCCGAGTTTTTGCCACCCTTGTTGGTGAGCCGCGATCTTGGCGATTTACGGGCTTTTCTGGCAGAGCATGGCGAGATTGTCGTGAAGCCCCTTTCCGCTCGGGGGGGCGAAGGGGTTTTTTATTTACACCAGCAAGATCGTAACGTGGGTAGCATCCTCGAAACCGTCACCGGTTGGGGGCAACATTATGTCATGGCGCAACGTTATCTGGAGGCGATCCGCGAAGGTGACAAGCGTATCCTGCTGGTGGATGGTGAGGCCGTTCCGGGCGCTATGTTAAGAGTACCTTCGGCGAGCGACTTTCGGGGGAATCTGGTTGCGGGAGCGACGGCGGTGGCTGCTGATCTCACTGCTCGCGACCAAGAAATCTGCGCCGCTATTGGTCCGGCTTTGCGAGCCGCCGGCCTACTTTTTGTGGGTCTGGATGTCATCGGCGGTTATGTAACGGAAATCAATGTAACGAGTCCTACGGGGGCGCGGGAAATCCGCCGGTTTTTTGGGATAGATGCCGCAGAACGGCTCTGGCAGCGTCTGGAGCGTGGACAGTAAGTGATCGCTACGGTTATTGCATGGCTGAGCCCTGCCGTTTTCATCAGAAAACACGTACTATAAGCGCATGACTTTTCCATCTCTTAAAAATCATCTGCTCATTGCCATGCCCGCCCTGCATGACGGAATTTTCGATCGGACCGTCATTGTGATTTGTGAGCACAGTGAAGAAGGGGCTATGGGGGTGGTGATTAACCGTCTGGTCGACATCAATATGTCGGATGCCCTCAAGGCGGTGGACATCCAGCCCTCCGAAGAAATGATTCATCGCCCCGTTTTTTGGGGCGGACCCGTTCAACCGCAGCACGGTTTTATTCTGCATAGCCCTCGGGGAGATTGGCTCTCCAGCCTCGAAATCAACGACGAACTGGCGCTGACCAGCTCGCCAGACATTCTTCAAGCTATTGCACAGCATGAAGAACCGCAACGCTATCTGCTGACGCTGGGTTATGCGGGATGGGGAGCCGAGCAACTCGAAGAGGAACTCAAGGATAATGCTTGGTTGCATGGGCCACTGGATTTGTCGGTGATTTTTGAGTTGCCCGCCAGTGAACGCTGGCAGGCCGCAGCCAAGACCATCGGCGTAGATATGCGTCTGCTCAGCGGTGCAGCGGGACATGCCTGAGGGCGCCGGCCCCTTTCTGGGTATTGATTATGGTGAACGGCGCATTGGTATTGCCGTGCTGGGTGAGTCGGGATTCGCCCCTCAAGGGGTCACGACATTGCGGAATGGAGAAGGCGGTCCTGATTGGGAGGGCTTCGCACGCCTCCTCAATGAGTGGCAACCCCGAGCTTTGGTGCTGGGATTACCGCTGCATATGGATGGTAGTGAGGGGCTGATGGTGAGTCGGGTCCGTAATTTTGCGCAAAGCCTACAGCGCCGCTTTCCCCTGCCGCAGTATTGGGTAGATGAGCGTTTGAGTAGTCACGCGGGAGAATCGGTGCTGAGGGAGCGGGAGTTTTCCCATAAAAAGCGCGGACGTCTTTTGGATCAGGCCGCCGCTTGCGAAATTCTCCTGACTTTTCAGAATGCTGGAGGTGGGCATGAGTGCTGACTGGGATGTAACCGCATTGTTGGGAGGGATGGCTCGTGATTTGCGGCCGCATGTGGACCCAGAACAGGCAGGAATGATTGGTATTTTCACCGGAGGCGTGTGGTTAGCCCGCGCTCTGCATGGTGCCTTAGGCTTACAGCAACCACTGGGACAGGTCGACATTTCATTTTATCGAGATGATTTCAGTCAGATTGGCCTGCATCCTGAAGTGCGCGCTTCAGCAATTCCCTTTGATGTCGATGGTCGAGATATTATTCTGGTAGACGATGTGCTGTATACCGGACGCACTATTCGTGCGGCCATGAACGAAATATTTGACTATGGGCGTCCCGCTAGGATTATTCTCGCCGTCTTGGTGGATCGGGGTGGCCATGAGCTGCCGATAGCCGCAGATATTGCTGCACTGCGCTTGAACGCAACGGCGGGTGAGCACATAAAGCTGCGCGGGCCAGATCCATTACGTCTGGAACTTGAGGTTCGGGGGCCTCAGCCATGAGTCCAAGCACTTTTCGTTTTGGCGAGGGAAATCTGCAATACGATGCGCAAGGACGCTTACGGCATTTGCTCAGCATTGAAGGATTGCGAGAGCGGGAATTATTACAGATTCTGGATACGGCGGAGTCCTTTCTCAGTATCGCCAACCGGAGTGTCAAGAAAACCCCTACGCTGCGCGGTCGTACCATCGTCAACTTGTTTTTTGAAAACAGCACACGCACGCGAAGCACCTTTGAGCTTGCCGCTAAACGGTTGTCGGCAGATGTGCTCAACATTGCGGTCAGTACCAGCAGCGCCAGCAAAGGCGAGTCGTTGATTGACACCGTCGATAATCTGATGGCCATGCAAGTGGATGGTTTCGTGATTCGTCATCCTGACGCTGGAGCTGCTCATCTGATTGCTCGCCATCTGCGAGAATCCGCACTGGTCGTCAATGCCGGGGATGGGCAACATGCCCATCCTACTCAGGCCCTGCTGGATGTGTTTACGATTCGCCGATTGGCTGGTCCTATAGAGAATCGTGTGGTGGCTATCATTGGCGACGTGCTGCATTCGCGGGTGGCACGTTCGCAGATTCACGCCTTGTCTATTCTCGGCTGTCCAGAAATTCGGGTGATTGGTCCCCGTACCCTCGTTCCAGAAGATCTTACGGCCTTGGGTGTCCATGTGTATCACGATCTGCAAGCGGGATTACAGGGGGTGGACGTTATTTGCGCGTTGCGCTTGCAGCGGGAACGTATGGAGTCCCATCGCCTGCCCAGTTTGGACGAGTTTTATCGACGTTTTGGACTGACGCCGACGCGCTTGCAGTGGGCGGCGCCTGACGCCTTGGTGCTGCACCCTGGCCCCATGAACCGTGGTGTTGAAATCGCATCAGAAGTTGCCGATGGTCCCCAAGCCGTGATTTTGCAGCAAGTGTCGCACGGTCTGGCCATCAGAATGGCGGTTCTGACCTTGCTGGCGGGGGCGGTGGGTGGAGGTGATGAGCATGCGTAAACTGATCCGCAACGTCCGGGTGATGGACCCCGGAGATGGCTTTGATGCGATCACTGATCTGGCCATTGCCGACGGACGGATTGTGTTGCGGGAAGAACGCATCGCGGATTTTCCTGCTGATGAAGAGTTGGATGGTACGGGCCTGATTGCCTGCCCTGGCCTGATCGAAACCAGTTTCCATGCGCACAGTCCTGGTCATGATCGAGACGGAGATATGGCGAGTGAATTGCGTGCTGCCGTGGCGGGCGGGATAACCCAAGTCTTGCTGCGCCCTGATACGCAACCCGTAACCGATACGCCAGCGGTGGTTCAGGAACAGCGTCAACTGGCTGCGCGTCTGGGTTTAGCCCGGGTGCATTGCGCGGGAGCCTTGACGACGGCCCTTCAGGGGAAGGCGCTGAGCGAAATGGCGGCCATGCTCGATGCGGGGGTTCTGTTGTTCAGTCAGGCCAAGGTGGCGCTGCCCGATGCAGCCCTTTTACGCCTGGCTTTGAGCTATGCTGCAGACCTTGGTCGTCCAGTGTGGCTGCATCCCGAAGATGTAGACCTGGCCGCGCAGGGAGTGATGCACGAAGGCGGTTTGAGTCTGCGTCTGGGATTGCCGGGACGGCCAGCGGCTGCTGAACAGGTCGGTATTTACCGGGACATCACGGTCGCTGCCCTAAGTGGTTGTGCGGTGCACTTTCCGCAGGTGAGTACGGCCTCGGCGGTGGCGCTGGTGGCAGAAGCCCGTCGACGCGGGGAGTCCGTCACCTGTGGTGTCAGTATTCATAATCTTCTGCTGTGTGAACAGGATGTTGGATTTTTTAATAATCATGCCAAAGTGCTTCCGCCGCTGCGTACTATCGCCGAGCGCGATGCTTTACGCAGGGCATTAGCCAGCGGCACGATTTCGGCCATCAGCAGCGATCATTGTCCTTGGGGAGTAGACCGCGAAGGCATGACCTTCGTGCAGGCGCCATTTGGTATAAGTGCCGTGGAATGGCTGTTGCCCTTGGCTTTGCGTCTCGTGGATGAAGATATCCTAGATTTGATGACAGTGCTGGGATTACTGACCCAAGGTCCAGCCCAAGTAATGGGGTTACCCGCGCCTTCGCTCGCGGTCGGAGCTATTGCAGATATGTGTATTTTTAATCCAGACACCTACTTTACCCTAGACCCAACTCGTTCTTGGAGTCGTGGCCAAAATCTTCCCTATGGTCAGTGGCAGTTACGCGGTCAGGTGTTGTATACCTTGGTGGCTGGACGTATCGTTTATCGTGGGTAAAATGAATATGTAAGCGTTTCATAATCTATAAACGTCTTATGGTTTCTGCGAGTTATATTCGCTTCTTTGCTTTTTTGTTCAAAAACGACCGCTAAAACAACTGCTAGGTGATTAAAAATGAGTTACGAATTTTCGGATCGAAGCCAAAAACTCAATCTACCAAATCCCTATCGAATAGAAAATCTATTTTTATATATAGCAGGAGGTGTATTGCTCCTAATCGGACTGATTATCTTGTTCTCTGTTCGCAGCCATTTACAAAATAATCAGTTGAACATAGGTGTTGTCGGCGCGCTTATCGTCGCTGTTGCGATGCTTCTGGGTGGTATGGCCTGGTTTTGGCGAGGTGCCAGTCAGCTCAACTATTTTGTGGGTCGAGGATTACCGAAAGGTCTTGCCCCGGAAATTCCTGAGGGTCAAGACGGCACAACGACTCAGGGACAAGAAGTACGAGAAATGCTGAGAAATGGGGCAGTAACATTCCAAGACCCAGGCCATAATCCGTTATACCGATTTATGCCGAATCTTATTTTTGCCCCCCAAAAAGTACGTGCGATTGCAGGATTATTGGCACAAAATGCCATAGCGCTGGCTGCCTATATTGTGAGTATGGCTTTGGCTCTCTTGATCTTACCCAATGCTCACACTACTAATTGGCTAGGTCTTTTTTACCTCGCCTTAGGTTTTTGGGTGATATTTAGACCTATGGTCAAAGGTAATTTGGCTGCAGAAGCTAACACGCTGGATGAGGCTAAATTGAGTATCGGATTTTTAGTTTCCCTAGTGGTCGTAGCCATAGTCGGTCCAGTTTTTCTAGCGTTATTTCAGTCAGATCTGCCAGCCTTACCCATGCTGCATATCAACGGTGCGTTATTTTTAACCGCGATAGCTTCATTTGTGGCCATGATTTTAGGTCTGATTTCCTTGTCGGCCCAGATGGGTCCACCGCCGCAATCCGTAGGCTCCGCGCAAAAGACGGAAGTATTCACTATGAATGCACATCCTGCAAAGTTGATGGAACAGGTGGATCGCATGTTGATGGATCGTTGGCAGGAGGCTATTCCAAATCGTCGCTATTTACGCCACTCGCCAGAAGTGAATAGTCGTCAGGGACAGTTTAGACTGGAACTGGTAGAAGAGTCTCAACCTATGCCTCGTGAACGGGTTATGCCCGAGGGCGTTGGGCATGCGTTTTCTTTACCGCAGTTTCGCTGGCTAGCCTTGTTATCCGCATGGTTTGCCATGTTGATGGGTGGTGTGGCTTTTGCTGCGTTTGGCTTGGCACATGCCTTTATGAATGGTGCGAATTTTTCTACCTGGTTGATGCTTGGTGCTGGCCTGAGCGTGTCTGCAGTCTATTCTATGCGGAGCGCACACGCGCTTTGGGGGCGCTACGATTTTCGCTCAACGCTCGTCTGGGTCCAAGTGCAAGGTAGCTTTGAGTCCGCGCACATTGAAATAGGTAGAGTGCTGTCCGACAGCCTGAAAAGTGAAAAAGATATTATCAATATTGAAGCGATGACTCTTCGAGTTTGGGCATCAGAAATTGATACCGTATTATTTGAACGGACTGGATCACGGCAAATCCTTGCCATGCGGGGACTGATAGAGTACGCCCAGAATATGGCCCAAGAGCTTCGCGGTTTTGGACAAGAAAGGACGACACTGGTTACGCCGCAGTCCACAATTGATATGCAGCGCGCAGCGCAAATTGGTCAAATAAATAGCGCAATGGGAAATAATTCCACTCCGCCATTGAGTTTGGCGTCCGGATTGCAGAGCTCGATTGCCGGTAATGATCCGGCTTTGTCAATGTCTGTGGTGAAGGCTCTTTTTTGTCATCAGTGCGGCCAGCGTGCGGATCAAGAGGATCATTTTTGCGGTGCTTGTGGAACGCCCTTGGTGGGTTAAAAGTCTACCGTTTGGGACGGCTTGGCGCGATCCCGTTACCACGTTATCGCGCAGCTTTAATTCGGACTTTTGTAGACAGACTCCGCCATTAGCGTTGATTCATGCCGCGCCGGATCAGGAATTCGTGCATATGAGGGCGTGCCTCCTTGCTGGTTAGTCCGGCGATTTCTTGTGTCCAGCGACTGTCTTTACGTTGACCGGAGCGGCTCTGATAGTAGTTGTGCATGGTTTGATCGTAGGTAGTGATTACTGCCGCATCGTTACTTTCATCATAACGGTTGTGCTTCAGGACCACGGATAGGGGTAGACGGGGTTTAACATCGATTTCTTGATCTGGGTAGCCGAGACAGAGGCCGAAAACCGGGTAAACTTGATCAGGTAACTCAAGTAGTGTGCCGATTTCCTGTGGATTATTGCGTACCGCGCCGATGTAGCAGGTGCCGAGTCCCATGGATTCTGCGGCGATGACGCAATTTTGCGCGAAAAGGGCTACATCAACAGTGGCGATAATGAAGTGCTCAGTCATTCCTGGAACGAAGGTGGTCTCTGCTTGTTCACAGATGTTTTGGGAGCGATGCAAATCGGCGCAAAAAACCAGAAACGTGGCGGCTGAACGCACGTATTCCTGATTGCCTGCTAGCTGGGCGATTTCGCCACGTAAAACAGAGTCCGATACCTGAATGACCGTGCAGGCTTGAATATGGCTGGAGCTTGCTGCATGCTGCCCGCAGCGGATAATTTCCTGTATTTGGCTTTCTGTGATGGGCTGTGTGGTGAAGCGACGAATAGAACGATGCTTCTCAAGCAGGCTGCATACTTCGTTCATAAAAAACTCCCTGATTTCCGTGTGAAAGTAAAAGATTAGTGGATATGGATAGAGAAGACGAACGTGTGCCTATGTGTCATGCTGGCTTGGCGCTGATGCCAAGTGGGCATAGAATTCCCCAGTTAAGGATAAGCATATAAGGCAAAATTGCGTATGAGCGTAGAAAACTCCGATGGTAAAGAACTGCGAAAAGTAGCGTTGGCGATTGGTACTGCACGCACCCGCTGGGGTCGGAATCTGAAAATTGCCACGTTTTTTGTCACTTTCGTGCTGACGTTGCTGATTCCGATGGGCGTCATCGTTATCTATTATCTCTGGAAACACGGCAATCAGATTCTTCAAGAAAAAGAGGCAGTACTTGCGCCCTCAGCACTTAACTACGGGAGTAGCACGGGCGAGGAGTAGACCGATGCTGGCGCTGGCGGTGGCAGGAGCACCGTGGGCGGACGATTGTTGGGGAGGGGCCTGATGGGCCGAATCGGGGGACGAGGGGCTCCGGGATGCGGATGCCACCGTTGGTAAGGTGGATAGGGACCGATATACGCCGGTATATAAACGTGCTGCCGCGTGGGTTGAGCAGCCTTGAGACTGTTTTGGTAATTGTTAATAGCCGTCAGTAGATTCAAACGTTCAGTAGCTTCTTGGGCTTTATTTGCGGCGGTTGAAGGTGCCACGGAATTTGACGGCGCTGACCGTTTGGGGGTGGGCGGTGGGGCCGGAGGAATGGGCGGCATTGCTCGGAGTTTTTGCGCATTTTGTGGGGGTTGATCACCGTAGTTGACTACACCGTTGGGAGAGACCCAGCGATAAATTGAAGCGGTCCCGGTCATTGGCAGCGCTATCCCAATGAGGAGCAGTAAACGTAAGGATTTAGCCCCGAAAAAGTAGCGCCAATGCGCCGTACGCTGGCGTCGGAGTCTGTTCTCCTGGTGACGGTCATATTTTGTGGATGCAATGGGCATAACGGGCGCCTTATTTCAGCAGCACCATGGCGGTGCGGGCTTCAACCCTATGCTTAGGCATCTTTTTTCGCCGACAGTTCGGCTTTCATGCGGGCAAGCTCATCATCAACGCCGCTGTGGGCACGAAGTTGATCCACTTCCCGGTCCGTCTGCGAGCGATGATCTAAGGGATCAGCGATGGCCCCGGATTCCAATAGACCTTCCATGGCCTGCGCCCGGGCCTGCTCGTGCGCTGTGCGATCCTGCATTCGACGCAAGGCATCGCCAGCATCATCCAGCCCATGACCGAGTCCGCTCAAAGATTGGCTCACCTGAACTTGCGCCTGAGCTGCTGCCATCTGGGTTTTCATGACTTCTTTCTGAACGCGGAATTGCTCGATACGATCTTGCAAAGTGTGTTCGTAGTCCATGAGCTTCTGCGCTTGGGCGGCCACGCTATCATGGGCTTCTTGCAGCGCGGCGATTTTTTGTAGCTCGGCTTGTTTTTCCGCCAGTGCGCTGCGGGCAAGATCTTCGCGGTTGGCGTTGAGGGCCATGCGGGCGTCATCTTCTGCCTTGGTCACCTGTTTTTGAGCTTGGGCAATCTGGTTTTCCAGTGAGACGCGTTCGGTAACCACATCCGCCAAATGACGCTTGGACTCCTGAAGATTGGTGATCATTTTTTCATAGGAGAGATCCAAGGTTTCGGCGGGATCTTCGGCTTTGCTCAGTAAGCGATTGACCTTGGCTTCGAGGATATTGGCGGCGTGTTTGAAAAGAGACATGCACTGCTCCTGTTTATGGGCGACCGTGTCAAAACTGTCGACGCCTAGATATAACACAGCCGCAATATGCTGCAAGTATTCCGAGACTGGTGCGGAAGGCGCAGATAAATCGGCTGTGTGGGCTCGCGTGCGTTATTCTGGACTTCCCCAAGTGTTTTGGGGAAGTTGCGCATATTTTCCGGTAAAGCGCTCTTTTTCCATGGTAAACGCCGTCGGGGTCGTCTTGCCTGGGACGAAGTGAATGATCCAAAAGTAATCAAAAGTCTTTTTAGGCCAAGTTTGGGGTACATTTTTGAAGGTGCCGAGATGGAGCAGTTGACGAAAGGTTACCGCTTGGCCGGGAAATTCCTGCTCCAGCTTGGCGTTGGCAATGTGTTTGTGCTCCCACATGATAACGACCACTTTTTGGTCATAAGCGGGGTTCGTCATAATGTCGTGAACGGCTTGTTGGGTACGCAGGTTTTCTTCCACCATTTTTTGGTGTTTTGTCAGCCCCTTTTCCGGCACCACGGTAAATGCTGTTACCGGTAAGCCCCAACTTTGCGCTGTAGGAGTCATGGTTTCAATCGTGTGCAAGGTAATAGCCATGAGCGCTGCCGGTTTTTCGCCGGAGGGAATCAGGCTGCGTGTCGCATTGTTGCCGAGATACTGTTCGGCTAAAGCTTGGGCACGCCGTTCACCGATGGAGGAAAGTGCATAATGATTCATTTTTTCGCCATGCCGCAGAAGAATAATTTCCGCAGGCGTAGCGGAAGCCAGCATCGGCACGCCTAGGCTGGCGAGTGTGACCATGATAATCAGGATCTTGAGTTTACGGATAGGCACAGCAGGTGCTCCTTATGGGTTTATGGAAAGCAAAATTGGTTAACGCCTCAGCAGCAGTCCTCGGGCGATGCCGAGAATCAGCGCAGAACTGAGCACGCCAATCACGGACATCGCCATGCCATCACCGATGATGCCCTGTCGGAAATTACTGTAAATATAAGTGGATATGACCTGCACGCCAGCGGGTTGGAGCATGAGCGACGCTACCAGCTCGCGCATAGACAAGGCAAAAACGACGGTAGCCCCACCGACCAGCATGGGCCAGGCAATGGGGATATGGACTTTCAGGAAAGTGCGCAGGGGCCCGCTGCCGTGAACTCTGCTGGCGTTATCTAGCAGCGGCGGAATTTGGGCAAGGCCGGTGCGCGCATAGCGCATGGCAAAGGGAAAAGTGGTGGTGGCGTAGGCAACACCCAGTATCGCGACATGCCCGAAAATGGGGAGGTGATTCCAAGGCGCATTCCAGAAGAGAATCATGCCTACCGCCAAGACCACACCAGGAATAGCCATGGGTAAAGTCGCCAGTAAATCGAGAAAAGCCGCAAAATGTCCACCCCGTCTTACGATATTGGCGGTAAGCAGCGCGGCGATCATGGTGCCTAGGGCTACCAGTGCCGCTAATTCGAGGCTGGTCTCCAGTGCTGCGAAAGCGCCGGATTGGTGCGACAAAATATGATGATAGTGGTGCCAGGTAAAATTGCTGGCTTGGAGTCCCACGGTCATCGCTTTCTCAAAGGAGATAGCCAGTACCGCAGCGATGGGGAGCAGCATGGCAATGAACACAAATATCGCCAAAGGCAGGATTGACCACCAGCGCCTTCGGTAGGAAACCTGCTGAATTTGCCCCCGATTTGCCTGGGCGAGCGGCCGATAGAAAAACCAAGCGACCACGCCCAGACTACAAAGAACGAGACCGATAGCGGCGGCGCGTGGCAGATTTACGGGCCAGACGTTAGTGGCGGACTCAATGCTGGTGCTGAGAACCTCTACCCCAGCGTAGCCGCTTAACAAAGCGGGGACTCCAAATTCTGCGGAAGTGTCCAAAAATACCAGCAAGCTGGCGGCGGCCATTGCCGGTAAAATTAACGGCATCACCCCAACCCGAAAAGCCCGCCAAAGGCTACCACCATGAACACGAGCGGCCTGAATCAGGCGGAAATCACCATTCTCTAAAGCCGCGCGCACAATAATGTACACCAAGGGCGTCAGGTGCATGGCCATCACCGCACCCATCCCGGCTAGGCTATATAAAAAATTTTCTAGGGGCGTGCCGAAAGCATGAATCAACTGTTCGATAAGACCTACGGGGCCAACCAGTAAACTCCATGCCTCGGCGGTTAGGTAAGGTGGGATCAAAAAAGGGATAAGGATCAGCCCTTCCCAAAGCAGGCTCAGTTTGGGGGGCGCGTAAAACATCAGTAGCGCTAGGATGAGCCCGGTGGGTACCGCAAACAAGACCGCCAGCGCAGACATGCCAGCGGTGCCTAATAGAGCGGTGATAAAGTGCTGGTCCACGCCCAGTTGCAGCAACGCCATGCCGTGATGCTGGCTGGCGTTGGGCTGCAATGCCTCGTAAGTTATCGTCGATAGGGGCGCAAGAACCAGTAGGCAGAGGATCGCAAAAACCAGAATCCGGTTCAGACTACGGCTCATTGACCGAGAATGTCCTTTCGGAACTTCGCGAGTACGGTAGCCCGGGTTTTGGCGACTTCATCCCAATGTACGGTCATGGTTGGATACGTTCCCAGTTTGGCGAGGGCGGGTTTGGCAGGAATGCCTTTGAGGGACGGATAAAGATCGTATTTAGCCACGAGTTTTTGACCCGATGGCGATAGAACAAAGTTGACGAACTGTTCTGCTAATTTCTTATCAGGTGCCGACTGCATAATCATGATCGGGCGCGGGATCAGCATCGTCCCTTCTTTGGGGTAAATGAGCTGGATCGAATTTCCCTGAACTTTGGCGGCCACGGCGGCATGTCCTACGCATTCCACCATACCACTGCGCTCCCCCGAAAGTACCGGCAACAACGCTGCGTGGTTAGTTCCTGGCCAAACGGTGCCATTAGCTTTGAGCTGGTCAAAATACTGCCAGGCTTTGTTGCCATATTTATCCACAAAAGCGATGACGAAATCCGAAGCGGTGCCGGAAAGGAGGGGATTGGGTGCAGTCAGGCGGTTTTTCCAAACCGGAGCGGTGAGGTCAAACCAACTCGTGGGCATGGCCGTTCCCTTGGGGAGGGCTTTGGTATTCATGACGATAGAAACGGTGTCAGCACCATAGGGCAGAAACGGTCCCTTGAGTTGCATGGCCGGGAACAGATTTTTGTCGATATTCTTCGGCTGGTAGTTATAAACCATATGATCGCTGGCCAGCTCCAGACCTGCCGTCCAGTCGGCGACCATCACGACGTCCGCATGCGGATGATTGGCTTCTGCGGCCAGACGGGCCATGACCTTGCCCGTGCTGGAGGTCCAGACGACTACATGGTTTCCCGTTTTTTTGGAAAAATCGCGCGCTAATACTTTGGCAAGCGAGGCTGGGGCGGCACTGTAAAGGGTGAGCGTCGTAGCGGAAGCGGTGCCTGCACAGGCGAGGCTGAGTAGGGTGACAAGTAGTCGTTTCATGCGGTTTTCTCCTGAGTTGTAGAGGTTTCAGCGGGAATGCACCAACCGTGGTTACGGACGAGTCCCCAGCGGCGCGGACCAAGGTTCCCGTTGCTGGAGTAACTCAATAATTCGTGTCCATCCGGAGTGTTCATCTGCACTAGGTAGCGCCCCTCGCTCCAATGCGCGTGGGTGACCTGTGCGGTAAATGCGCCATCGGGACTACTGCAATCAATGTCTCCCGGACGCAGCAAAAGTAAGCCCGAAGCACCAGCCCGGAGATCTGCAGCGGCGGGTACCTGCAAGGACTGCTGCTCGGCAAACACCTCGGCAATACCGTTTTTATAGGCGCGAACGGTTATTGGCAGGCTGCGCACAGGGCCACTGAGTCGTGCCACATTAGCGCTGGCCGGAAAACGATACAGATTTTCGGGTTGATCCCATTGCTCCAGCCGACCATTATGCAGAACGCCCACATGCTGTCCTAAATAGAATGCTTCGCTGGGATCGTGCGTAACATGCAGGGCGGCGATACCTTCCTCTGCGAAGAGGGTTCGCAAAAAGTGGCGAATTTCTTCGCGCACACCCTGATCTACTGCCGAAAGAGGCTCATCCAGCAGAACGAGGCGCGGCCGCGCGATGATGGCGCGAACAATGGCTACGCGCTGCCGCTGTCCCCCCGAAAGTTCGTGGGGTTTGCGCGTCGTCGCACTAGCGGGGATGTTCATTTTTTCGAGTAAGCTGATCGCCCTGTCCCGATCCACCGGAAGTCGCCGTGCCCGGAGGGGAAACAAAACATTGTCGATGATGCGCAGATGTGGCCACAAAGCGGCATCCTGAAAGACCATGCCAATGCCGCGTTGTTCTGGAGAGACTGCGCGTTGCTTCGCCGTAAAAACCGCTTCGCCATGCAGATGGATACTGCCACTCTGGGGCTTCAAAAGCCCTGCGATGGCGGCGAGCAAGGTGCTCTTGCCTGAACCGGACGCGCCGAGAAGACAGGCATAATGGCCATCTTCCAACTCTAGGCTCACATCCCTAAGCACCTTCTGGCGGCCAAAACATAGCTCCAGCCCCTGCACGGATAGTGCCTTGGTGGAGTTTGTTTGCGGTGCGCTGCGGAAGTCTTCGGTAGCTGCGTATTTTTCGATGGCCATTTAGTGACGGACCAACGTTGTAACGCGCGAATTGTATTGAGGCATTACTAGAACTTCTCCAGCTATTTCGGAGAGGAGTGTACGCCTCAAATATTACAGTTTGATGACAGCTTTGCGCTTGTTGCGATCTAGTCAGACGCCCGGAATGCTGGTTAAGCCGCCATAGACGCCGAGTCCGGCAGAGAGGACTACCACAAAAAGGACTACCCAGAGATAGGGGCCGCGCAGTCGATGTTCAGCGGGCAGTGCTTTGATGGAGAGTGCAACCAGAAAGCCCAAGACTAATGGTAGCAGTAAGGCGTTCATCACTTCTACGGCAATATCCAGACTGACCAGATCCGGAATGCTGATCACGGCAATAGCCCCCGCTGTGATAATGGCGGTGTAAATACCGTAAAACCAAGGGGCATCTTTGGGGTGATGCTCTAGGGAGTGGCGGAAGCCGGTGACTTCTCCCCAACCCCAGGCACCAGCAAGTGATGCGACAATGGCGGCCACCATGCCCGCACCGAGGATGCCGACGGAAAATACGATACGGCCCCAAGTATCCCCGAGATAAGGAATAATGGCTTCGGAGAGTTGATGAACGGTATTGAGCGGCGCATTGGGGTTCAGCCGGCCAATGGTTGCGGCTGTGGCAATGAGTACCGCCGCCATGATGGCCTGGGTGATGATGGCGCCAAAGGCGGTGTCCCATCGGGCGTGCCGGTAATGTTCGGGATGCAGTCCCTTATCGGCGACCGCCGACTGCTGATAGAACACCATCCAGGGCATGATGACCGCACCAATATTGGCGGCCACCAGCATCATGTAATCACTATTGGTAATCGGCGCGTGCAGCAGCCCTTGCAATATTTCATGCATGCTGGGATGTGCCGCCCAAGCGATCCCGAAAAAAACCAGCTCAAAGAGCCCCATGATCAGAGCAATGCGTTCTACCCGTCGGTAGGAACCGGTCCAGACAATGGTGAGTAGGGTTACAGCGGCCAGAACAACACCTACAGCGCGGGGTAAGCCGTATAGATGGCTCACGCCCGCCACCCCGGAAAACTCGGTGAGCAGGGCGCCGGTCGTAGCAATACTCAAACCGGCGACGGACAAGTACGCCCAACCTTTACCAAAAGTCTCGCGGATAAGTTCTCCGTGGCCTTTACCGGTAAATATGCCGAGCCGTACAGTCAGCTCCTGCACAATGTACAAAATAGGCATGAGAATAAATTGCAGGAGCAGCAGTTTGTAGCCCCACTGGGCACCGCTCTGGGCGGCAGTAATGATACTGCCGACGTCGGTGTCGGCGAGCATGACGACCAGACCTGGACCCAAAACGGCGAAAAAAATGCCCCAACGAGAGCGTTGCAAGGGTTGCTGCGCGGAAGAGGAGTTAGCTGACATTAAGAATCATCCCTATTTACATTTATAATTTGCGAATGATTATCGTTTAGAAAAACTTTGTCAAGTGCTCGGCTATGGTTTGCGATGCGGAAATCGTAAGGTAGCGATTAAACCACTTTCTGGTGCCGCGTAAAAATGCAGGGTCGCGTTATGCATGGCCATGATCCGATGACAAATGCGAAGACCGATGCCCGCACCATGGCCGGTCTGGCGCGGCAGGGTTCCCTGATTCATGGCAATCAGGCTGGCGGGTGACACGCCGGGGCCGTAATCCTGTACCCGTACCTCGGTGTAATCCGGGTGGTCTATGATGTGGATGCGAACGCGTCCTCCCCCGTAGCGTTGGGCGTTATCAAACAAGATGCGGAACACGCGCTCCAAGGCTAGCGGGCGACAGTAGAGCGGGCGGCACTCGGCCGGTAACCCGGAAAAATCCTTTTCCACGGTCAGTCCGTAACGCTCTTGGGCCGTTTCTGCCATTGCGGTGACCCAATCCTGAATTTGCACCGCCACCACTTTTTCTTGATCACCACTGCGTACCAAGGTCAGAAATTTGTCGATAGTGTCATCCATCTCGCTGACATCAACGCACATAGCCTCCTTTTCGGCGAGGAGTTCTTGATCTTTCAGATGTAAAGTCAGCAGCAAGCGGGACAAGGGGGTACGTAATTCGTGAGAAATACCGGTCAACAGCAGGGTGCGTTCTTCATGGAGGCGATGCAGGTCATTGGCCATACTGGTGATGGCCTGGGTCAGATATTGAACTTCTAGCGGGCCGCCAATGGGCTTCAGCGCGTCGGGATGGTCGCCCATACCTATGCGTGGTGCTTCGGCGGCAAGGCGTGCTAAGGGGCGATTGATTTGACGGACAATCAGCCAAGCGCCGAAGAGGGTCACCAGCGCGATGACGCCCAGACGCATGAACATAAAGCCTTGTCCCCCGAAATCCATGGGCGATACCCGGAGCCCAAGCCAGGGCTGGTGGGTGCCGCCGCGAATCCACATCCAGGCGGCGCGGCCATCGTGTTCGGGCCCAACCCGTAGGGCCGCTCCCGGCGAAAGTTGCGCAAGATAATCCGCACTTTTATGCAAAAAATAATTGTTGGGGGCAATGCCGGGCTGATCCTGGCCGGGTCGCCACTGGAGATTGCCGGTGGGTGTATACGGGGCTCCGCTGGCGATGAGTGCATGGTCGGTTTGCCAGAGGAATTCGGCGAAGCGTTCAGCAGCGGGGTTCAAAACATACTGATGGAACAAAACATAGACAGCGCCTTGGGTGCCGAGCAGCAGGACACCGAGCAGCAACAAGGTCCGCCCGAGGGTGCTGCGCGGCCAAAATGATCGGAGCTTCAGGGTTCGGCCACGAAGAGGTAACCGTGTCCCCAGACGGTACGAATATGCCGGGGTCGGCCCGGTTTATTGTCGAGTAGACGGCGTAACCGTGAAATCTGCATATCGATACTGCGATCATCAGCTTCGAGTTGACGGCCACGCGTGAGCCACATGAGTTTTTCCCTCGTCAGGGCTTGGCCTTCGTGCTTAATTAGCATGGCCAAGGTTAAAAATTCTGCGCTGGTAAGGGTCATTTTCTGGTCATGATGATGAATTTCCTGACGTGTCATATCTACCTGAAATGGCCCGCACTGATAGGTGGTGAGGGCATTTTCTGGATGCGGTGTGGCACTTCGGACGCGGCGAAGAATCGCCTGAATGCGGGCGACCAGTTCACGCGGATGAAATGGTTTGGCGAGATAATCATCAGCGCCCATTTCCAGTCCCAGTATCCTATCCACTTCATCGCCCCGCGCGGTAAGCATGAGGATAGGGATGTCGTGATGCTGGCGCAGGCGTCGGCAAATTTGCAGTCCGTCCTCATGGGGCAGGCCAAGATCCAAGATGATCAGGTCGGTAGGGGTTTCGGTCAGCGCCGCTTCGAGGTGACGTCCATCATTCATCCCACGCACGGCAAAGCCGTAACCTTGTAAATGCGACTCCACTAGGCTGCGCAAGCGTAAGTCATCGTCTACCACCAAAATATGCGGTTTATTGTCCATGGCGATTACTTTACGCCTGCCCTTGCGGTAGACCAAACCCAAATGTAACGAAAGCGACGCTCCGGAAATACAGTGACGAGTTGTTACATGGGCAACCCGCTCTGCCCACGATTGTTACAGTCGCTGTCGTTAAGCTTCGGGTGAGTTCCCCATGGACGAAATGAGAGCGCACCATGAATAACCAGTCTGCAAGCGAAAATGATTCGCCTATGGTACCCAATGTCCGAAGGAAAACCGTATCGCGTCTCGTGAATTTCGCGGTGATCTCGGTCTTACTGAGCGGATGTGCGGTGGGACCACATCTGCAACCACCTTCGCTCCCCACAACCCCATTTTACAATGCTCACAAAGTGGATTTGCACGCCAGTTCACAGCAGGTGCAGTGGACCACGCAGCAGGCACAGTCTTGGTGGAGTCTGTTTCACTCCAAGCCCTTGAATGCTTATATCGCGCAGGCTATGCAGGCTAATCCTGACTTGCAGGCTGCGCGAGAAGCCTTGATTCGTCAGCAGTCTTTGATAGTCGTCGCCGAGGGTGGGCTATTACCCCAAGTGGGCGCTAATGCTGGGGTGAGCCGGGCGCGTGCCTTGCGCACAGGTGCGGATGGCGGACGGAGTTACCGAATCCCCGGAAATCTTTATAGCTTGCTATTGGGAACTTTGGACATCAGCTATAACCCCGACGTATTTGGCCGACAAAAAGATCTGGTGCATTCCGCCGAGGCACGCGCTGCAGTCAGTCAGGCCAGTTTGCATCAGAGTGAGGTATTTCTGGCTGCGGCAGTGAGTCGCGCCGTAATCAATGGCGCGACGGCCCAGTCCCAATGCCAGGCAGCGCAGCAGATCGCTGCTGCCGATAGGCATCTGTTGCATCTGCTGCGGCAAGAATACCAATTGGGAGAACAAAACCTGCAGACGGTAGAACAGCAAACCGCCATTACGGCGGCTGCCCAAGCACGGATTGCGCCCCTCCAGGCAGAAGTGGCAGCCGCACGCCACGCCTTGGCCGCGCTACTCGGACAAGCACCGGACCTACCCCTGAAGATGCCGGATCTGGATAGTCTGCAATTGCCCACAGTGCTACCCACGACCTTGCCTTCAGCGCTTGCAGAACAGCGTCCGGATATTCAGGCGGCGCGGGCCGAACTCCAGGTGGCGGCAGCCCAAGCCGACGTCGCCACCGCTGACTTGTATCCCCAGATCAATCTCAGTGCCGACATCGGTAAAGCAGCCATGACGGGTGGATTGTTTTTTAATCCCATGTCGACGCTCTGGTCGATAGGGGCCGGACTTGCGGCACCCATTTACAACGGCGGCAGCCTCCACGCACAACGCCGTGCCGCGATAGATCAGTACCGAGTCGTCAGCGACCAATATCGCGCGACGGTGCTCAATGCTTTTCGGGAAGTCGCCGATGCTTTACGCGCCTTGCAGGGTGCCGACACGGCTTATGCGCAGCAAAAGCAAGCGCAAACAGCCGCTGCTCAAGCACTGCACCTTGCCAAGGCGCGCTATCGGGATGGTGTCACCGATTATGCCACGGTCCTGAACGCCGAAATCGCTTACCAGCAGGATACGGTGACCGCCATTCGAGGCCGCAGTCAACGTTATCTGGATAGTGTTGCCCTTTTTGTAGCGCTTGGCGATGGTTGGTCGTCGACCCCTTCCGTTACTGCTAGCACTGCTTCCCATTCTCCTTCCACCGCGCATCACGCTTCAGGAGCCCCCGCATGAAAAAAGCTTTTTTGATCCTCGCGATGGTTGTTGTTCTACTTTTTGGCGCCGTCTATGGCTGGTATGCCTGGCGCCAAAATCAGTTGCAGGTCCGCCTCGCCGCTGCTGCCCATCCCGTGGTGACGGTATCTGCCACCCATGCGGTTACCAGAAACCTTGCCGCTACCTTAACCGCCGTGGGCGAAATTGTTCCGCAGCAGGGCGCAGCGCTCAGCCCCCAGACGGGGGGTATTGTTCGACAGATTGATTTCCACTCCGGGCAAGCCGTGGCCGCAGGACAATTATTGCTCTCATTGGACCCCGGCGCTCTGCCTGGTCAATTACAGGCGGCTCAGGCCCAGTATGCCCTGAGCGAGACGGATTATCAGCGTGCTCAAAAGGTCTATGCTATTCATGGTATTTCCACCGCCGCCCTCGATAAAGCTCGCTATGGCGCTCGTGCCGCCCAAGCGCAGGTGCTTGCGCTTCAGGAGGCGCTGACCGATACCGAGATTCGCGCCCCTTTTGCGGGTATTTTGAGTTTGCGCACGGTGAATGTGGGCGAATATGTCCATGCGGGTACCGCCGTCGTGCATCTTGAAAATCTGCAGCATCTTTATGCGGATTTCAGTGTCCCGCAACGCGATGTACAGGCCCTGCAGAAGGGGTCACCGGTACAAATCGATATTCACAACGGTGACGTCGTTCGTCACTACCGTGCCCAGGTCTTGGCAATTTCCAGTCATGTGGATGCAGAAAACCGCGCTGCTCGTGTGCGAGCGTTGATTACTGCGCCCCAGGGACTCAAGCCCGGCATGTTTGTACGCGTCATTCTGCAGAAAGAAGCGCCAGCAGCACAGTTGATGATTCCCAAAGTGGCGGTGAGTTTTAACACCTATGGAGACTTTGTCTATGTGCTCAGTCCGGGACCGAATCAGCAACTGATTGCCAAGGAACAGGCGGTCACCACCGGTATGCAACAGGGTAGCGCCGTGGTGATTCGTTCTGGGCTCAAGGCGGGTGATCTGGTGGTCACGGCGGGACAGGTCAAGCTGCACAACGGTGATCCTGTGCGTATTAACAACGCCGTACATCTCAGAGGCTGAGGATTCCCATGCACTTCACCGAACCCTTTATTCGTCGTCCCATTTTGGCTATTTCTCTGGCCTTGGTCCTCTTTTTCTTTGGGCTGCGTTCCTTGGGATTGATGCCTATCACGGAATATCCGCCCACCAACAGCTCCATGATTACCGTAACCACCCACTATTTCGGGGCTACGCCTAAAACCGTCAATGCTTTTATCACCGCACCGTTGGAAAAAGCGGTGGGACAAGCCCCTGGCATCAATTACATGACCGCCGTCAGCGAAGATGGTATTTCCATTCTCACGCTGTATATGCGTATGGGGGAAAATCCCAATGCCGCCCTGTCTCAGGTACAGAGCAAGGTCAATACGGTTCTAAACCAGCTACCCAAAGGGGTGATGCAGCCGGTGGTGCAGGAAATGTCCGGCTCCGGCGCTTATCTGATGCTTCTCAGTTATCATGGTAAGGGATTCAATCAACAGCAGATTACCGATTACCTGACCCGGGTAGTGCAACCCGCTATTCAGGCGGTGCCGGGAGTAGGCTTGACCTCTATTCTGCCTCCGGGTACGGGGCCTAACGGCAACACCTATGCCATGCGAGTCTGGCTCGATCCCCAGGAAATGTCGGTACTCGGTATTACCCCAGAGCAAGTGAGTACGGCGCTCAAGCAGAATGATTTTGTCGCCGCTGTGGGTCGTTTGCGGGGCCAATATACGGCTGTCTCCCTGAGTGCCAATACGGCGCTGCATAGTGCTGCCGAATTTCGTAATTTGGTAGTGGCAACTGTACACGGAGTACCCATTCGACTGGGACAAATTGCTAAGGTTTCTCTGGGTGCCCAAACCTATGATTCATCAGTGATGGTGGATGGTCAGCCCGCCGTAAATATCGGTATTCAACAAGCGCCCGGCAGTAATGCGCTGCAGGTTTCTCAGGGCATTGATAAGGTCATGACGCAACTCAAAACCACCATGCCTCCGGGTATGCAGGGTTACACCATTTATAATGGCGCCCAGTTTGTGAAGAGTTCCTTGCAGGAAGTCGAAGTAAATATCGCTCTGGCGCTGCTGGTGGTGATCCTAGTGATCTATTTTTTCATGGGATCGTGGCGGGCGTTGATTGTCCCCGCGCTGGCGATTCCGGTAGCGATGATTGGTGCAATCACCTTGCTCCACGCCCTCGGCTACACCCTCAATTTGTTAACCCTACTGGCGATGGTGCTGGCTATTGGTCTGGTGGTGGATGACGCCATTATTATTGTCGAGAACGTGCATCGACACATTGAGCATGGTGCTACGCCTATGCACGCAGCGCTCATGAGTGCCAAGGAGTTGGCCAGCCCGATTCTGGTGATGGCGACGACGCTGGTGGCGGTTTTTGCACCGATGGCCTTCATTGGGGGCTTGGTGGGGCACTTGTTCAGCGAATTTGCTTTCACCATTGTCGCGACGGTGGTGCTCTCCATGATTGTCGCCCTGACGCTCGCGCCCATGCTGGCTTCACAAGTTCTGAAGACCGGACAGGAAGGCCGCATGGCGCATCTGGTAGATCAGGTATTCGGGCGACTCAAAGGGTTCTATGGACGGACCTTGTTTGCCAGTCTGCGGGTCTGGCCCGCTACGGTGACCTTGGCGCTGGTGCTGACTGGGGGTATTTATGGGCTGTTTTCGATCAGTCAGAGCGAGCTGGCGCCTCCGGCCAATCAGGGTATTGTCTACGTCAATGGCGTGGCCCAGCCGACCGCAACTTTGGAGTATATGAACGCTTATGACCGCTATCTAACCAAAACCGTTTTCGACAAAATCGCCAGCCGCAGCCATAGCTTTGCCGTCAACGGCGTAGGTATTGGCGGTATGCTGCTGAATAATGAAGTCATGGCGGGGGTGGTGCTCAATCCCAAGCGTGGTGACGTGACCACTCAGGCGGTCAAGGAAAAAGTGCAGAATCTGGCTGAGCAGGTGCCGGGCATGAAGCTGTCCGCCTTTGGCTTGCCACCGCTGCCCGGTGCCGCAGTAGGCTTGCCCGTCCAGTTTGTCCTCACCACGACCGGCGGCGGTTATCATCAACTGGACGCTCTTTCCGGCAAACTGGTGCAGGAAGCCAAGGCCAGCGGGCTATTTTCTTTCGTCTGCAAAAATCTCAAGTACAACAATCAGATTCAGCAGATTGTCATCAATCGACAGATGGCGGCGAGTTTTGGTTTGAGCATGGCGGATATCGGGCAAAATCTGGAAACTTTGCTGGGCGGTAATTACGTCAACTACTTTGACATGGATGGCCTCAGCTACCGCGTGGTGCCTCAGGTGCCTCCGGCACTGCGCGCTAATCCGAATTTTCTGAAAGCCTATACCATCAAGACGCCCTCCGGTGCGCAGGTACCACTGTCCACTTTTGTATCACTGAAATCTGAATCGGCCCCGACTTTTCTGCCCCAGTTTCAACAATTACCGGCGGTGTTTATTCAGGCTAATCCCGCGCCCGGCGTATCCTTAGGCCAAGCCCTGCAGTTTTTGCGGGATCATGCGCAAAAAATCCTCCCCGCTGGCGACCAGATCCACTACGCGGGAGTCTCGCGCCAGTACATGCATCAGGGTAATGCCCTCGCCGTAACTTTCGGCTTTGCCCTCCTGATGGTGCTGCTCTTGCTTGCGGCGCAATTTAATAGCTTTCGCGACGCCCTAGTGGTTCTCACCGCCGTACCTGTTGCCCTCTTCGGCGCGCTGTTGCCCATCGCCTTAGGCGCTTCCAGCATCAATATTTACTCGGAAGTGGGTATGGTGATGCTGATTGGCCTGATCGCCAAACAGGGCATTCTGATTGTGCAATTCGCCAGGATTATGCAGGAAGAAAAGCATCTGGATAAACGCCACGCCGTCGTCGAAGCCGCTACCTTACGGTTACGCCCCATTTTGATGACCGTTGCGGCCATGATTGCCGGTGCCGTGCCCCTATTGTTTGCCAGTGGCGGCAATGCGGACGCACGCTTTTCTATGGGACTCGTCATTGTTAGCGGTCTGGGATTTGGGTCGCTGGTGTCGTTGTTTGTGATTCCGGCTTTTTATGTCTGGTTTGGACGGTCGGTGCGGAAGCCGGAGAGGACTTTGGTGGAGTAGTTTTGTGAGCGGTTGAGCCCAGCCCATTTTCATGTGCATTATGCGGAGTTCAAGGCCGTCATCGCCATCGAATCCTTGTCCGTTATAAGAGGCCACCTGCCGCGTCGCGCTCAGGAGCTGGTTCTCGACTGGACCGAACTGCATCAGCAGGAACTTTTGGAAGATTGGGCCTTATGCCAGGCCAAGCAGCAACCAAAGCCGATAGAGCCTTTAGTTTAGGAGGTACGCATCATGGAATGGGATGTGATAGAGGTCCACGCAGAGCCGCCATTGGTACTGAAAGTGCGCTTTGCTGACGGAACACAAGGACAGGTGCGCTTTGAGCCCAGCCATCTAACCGGTGTTTTTGCCCCGTCAAAAGACCCAGCGATATTCAGCCGAGTACATATTGATCATGGCGCTTTAACATGGCCAGGTGATGTAGATCTCGCGCCTGATGCCATGTATGACGCTATCAAGGCGCATGGGGAATGGGTACTCCTCTAGAATGGACGGCCTCAGCGTTCCGATAGTGATGTTCTAACGGGGATGCGTGGCTGGCTTCTCTTCTCGAAACTCATCGGTCAGCGTATCGATGAATCAAGCGCGGAAACCGAGAATCGGTAGCCCCCAGAATACTTGGGGCAGTTCTCATAATGGGGAGGCTCTCAAAAGTTCTCCATTACCAGCACCACTGGCGTTTCAAATATATGTAGCTATAATAAATAAATGAAGATCACCTACGATCCCTCCAAACGCCAAAAGACCCTTGAAGAACGAGAACTGGATTTTGAAGACGCTTCACGGGTGTTTGCGGGGAAACACATTATCAGCATGAGGAAAGCCAATGAGCGAGAACAAGCCCAATTTGCCCAGCACCTTGGTTGATTCGGACGATGCCCCCGAACTGGATGCGCAGTTTTTTCGGGAAGCGGGCTTATATCAGGGGGACCAACTGATCCGGCGCGGCCGGGGGCGCCCGAAGCTGGCCAGTCGCAAGGTGCTGCTCTCGGTGCGTTACAGCCCAGAGGTGGTTGCCTACTTCCGACAGACCGGAGAAGGATGGCAATCCCGCATGGACGCCGTGCTGCGTGAATATATCCAGCGCAAGGCGTGATGCAGTAGGGTTTTTCGGGCAGAGAAACGGTAATCCAGCATTATGAAAGCCGCAGATCTTCATCAGGCGTCTTTTGCCCGTGCCTATTCGTTTAGCGCACTTGCAGGGTATAATAGTGCGTGGCTGAACGTTTATGGGCCAATAATGGCTCAGAAAATATCACCCTCGCCGTTCGGCTAACTCTTCCCCTTGTCGGGCGAGTAGAGGACTTTCACCTCCAAGTGAGTGCGCACTGCCGGGCGCAGCAATATAGATAGCTAAATATAATTTTGGCAGGATTGAAGGATGCAGCGGTTTTTTTTCTTATCTATATGATTTAACTGGTTTCTAAAAATTCTGCAGGTTTGGGGTTACACCCAAATTAGCGAACTTCAGCAGGTCGCGGTGTTTTTACTGTGGCGATGATAATACCCATGATGGCGACGACGACCGCAACTGCAGTCACTATAACTGTGCTCGAATTGAAGGCTGCGGAAAGCCCAAAGACCAGCATGCCAGCCGGAATACCGACCGTATGGACAATCTGATCCCGGACAGCAAACGCATGAATCTGCGCATCCGATCCAATTGACTGTCCGAGCGTGTCCCAGCGAATTCCAGAAACCGTAACCAAAGCTGATCCCACAAATCCCGAAATCCAGACCACGACAGGAATTGAGATAAACAGGAAACATAATACTTCCGCAGCGAGGCCGAAGCAGCACATCAATTGCAGGTATTCCCAACGCGTTGATTTAACAGAATTGAGAAGTAATGAAGCCGACGATCCAACTAGCGAGCCGATGGCCATGCAAGCCGCAGTTACCGCCCAGACCAAAGCTGAATTCCGATCTATGACAAAGGTTGGCCCAGCAACTCCCAACAGTCCAATCGTTAGTGCGGCAAACAGCCAAGTGATTAAACCGATGTTGACCCAACTTGGAAGTGCTATGTCATCGGCTGCGGTGCCAGTGAGTGCTTGGTCTTCGTGAATCATTGCAGCAATTGTCGGATCAGTTCGAGTGATCTTGATGCTCATTAACAGAACGATACCGATAAGAAAACTGATCGAGTCGATGAGCAGGACTGCTTTAAACCCGATGGAAAGCAATATCATGGAACCAGCAAGCGGCCCAGCGATCGCGAGGCTGTCGCCGATAATAGAGAGCCAAGAATTTGCGTGCCCTAGGTGCTCTGGTGGAACGATCCGTGGGATCGCGGTGAAACGAGCAGGCTTGTTAAACAGCGTGCAAAAGTATCCAGTATTGGGTGGAAAACAGCGTGTAAATTGACCACCTGATACCCTGCCGGATTTGACCGGAGGAACTTGGAGTGATTTGCATGGAAACGATAGCCAAAGTCCGTCGTCGGTATCATCTCAATAAAGAGTCTGTTAGCCGGATTGCCCGCACAATGAATCTATCCCGCACCACGGTTCGCAAGTATGTGGACTATGACGAAGACGTTCCGAAGTTCGTCAGGAAGGAACGACCCAAGCCACAGTTGGGGGCTTTTGAGGAGACCCTGCGGCAATGGTTGGAGGCAGATGCCCATTTGCCCCGCAAGCAGAAACGCACGGCGCGTAGGCTTTTCGAAGGTTTGCAGCAGGTGGGATATCCGGGTGCCTATGACAGCGTTCAACGTTGGGTAAAGGTCTGGAAAGCCACCGCCCGCCCCAGTGTGCACAAGGCCTTTATTCCCCTGAGCTTTCGTCCCGGCGAAGCATATCAGTTTGACTGGAGCAGCGAGACGGTGATCTTGGGTGGCGTCACCACCGCGATCAAGGTGGCTCACTTCCGTCTGGCCTACAGCCGCATGTCCTTTGTGCGGGCTTACCCGAGAGAAACCCAAGAGATGGTCTTTGCTGCGCATCAGGAGGCCTTCCTAGCCCTGGAGGGGGTGCCGGAGCGGGGAATCTACGACAATCCCAAGACCATTGTGGATGTGGTGTATAACCGCCCTATCAAAGGCCAAGAGCGCGCCTTTAATCATCGTTTTCTGGCGCTGATGAACCATTACCTGATTCGTCCTACCGCCTGCACGGTCGCCGCCGGATGGGAGAAAGGGCAGGTCGAGAACCAAGTGGGCAATATCCGCGAATGGTTTTTTACCCCTATCTTGCACTTCGATGATTTTGATCCGCTCAACGCCTGGCTCTGGGAACGTTGTCAGGAGCGCGCCCAATCACATCCGCACCCAGAGCAGAAGGCGCGGATGATCTGGGACGTATTCCAGGAAGAAAAGGGGTTGTTGCGCCCCTTTCGGGCGACTTTCGATGGGTACATCGAGGACCGGGTGCTGGTGAAGTCTACCTGCCTGATCTCGGTGGATCGTAACCAGTATAGTGTCCCGGCCCAATGGGCCGGACAGTGGGTGCGGGCACGGCGATACGTGGATCGTATCGTGGTGCTGATGGAGAGTGCAGTGATTGCCACCCATGTCCGTCACCTGGGACGCGATAAGATCACCACGGACCCCCAACACTACCTGAGTGTGCTGGAGCGTAAGCCCGGGGCTCTGCGCAATGGCTTACCCTTCCAGAATCTGCCACGACCTATCACCTTGGTGCAGGAGCACCTCTTGGCCAAACCCGGTGGAGATAAGGCCTTCGTGGAAGTGCTGCTGGCGGCCAGAGACCATGGCATGGAGATTCTGGAAACCGCCTGTGCCCTGGCTCTGGAACAGAAAATGATCACCGTGACGGTCATCCTCAATCTGGTGTATCGCTTAGCCAACCCACTGCCACCGCCCCCACAACAGACCCCGGAAGCGTTGCATCTCAAGGAGGAGCCGACTGCGGATTGCAGACGTTACGACACCTTGCGGGAGAAGCGTCATGTCCACTGAATGGGTTACCGCGCTGAAAGCGCTGCATCTCTACGGTATGGCCACCGCTTACCAGGAATGGGTGGCGCATCCGGAGCCCGTGACGGAACCGGTTTCCTGGCTGGGCCGACTCATTGATGCCGAAAAGCAGGATCGTCATTACCGCAGTATGAGCTACCAACGGCGCATCGCGCGATTTCCCCTGCGTCGTGACCTCGACGCGTTTGACTTCACGGAAAGCCCCATAGCGGAAGCACACCTACGGAATCTGGCCCAAGGCTCGTATCTGGAGGCAGCGCACAATCCGGAAACGATTCTTACCGGTTCAAAAAACGCCGCAGCCACCCCCTCTAACCCTGGACAAATTTAGACGCTGTTCACTGACCATTTTTAAACGCTGTTTGACAACCCGGAAGGCCCGAACATCCCTGATAGATGATGGAAACCACTTAAGAATTTTGTCTACATTTGAATCATGTTGTTATGATCAGCAGATGCTGGCTAGTAGAACATCCATAACGGATGATTCATGCTTTTCGCGAAAGGTATAGATAGAGTGGGCTGGCTATCGTCCACGGCATGCCCGCAAGCTACGGGGATTTTCACCTTACATGAACTTTGCCCAGAAAGGAGCTCTATGGGTTACAACAAGCGCGCGGATCGTCCTTGTGCAGAGAGCAGGCTTACGGCTTTTTTATCGAAAGAAAAAAAGGTTTCTCCGCCCAGCCAATGGCCTTCATAGGCCATCACGCCATCGGCAAAATCTCCACCGGCATCCAGCATCCGCAATCCAGCCTCTACGGCCGGGCGGTTTACTTCCACGTTCGCAGCACGAAGAAGTGCCCGAATCGCCAGTGCTACGTCGTCTGCCAGCAAATTATATACCCGGAGTAGTACCCATACGAATTCGCAGAGACAGGGGGTGGCTATTGCGATTAAATCGGCATCGATCAATATCTGGGCAGCCCGATCCGCTTGTACGGGATCATCGCGCATGACCGCGCGCACCAGTACATTCGTATCCACGGCGATTTTCATGGCTTATCGGCCCATCCCCGTGCTATTGCCGCGTTGATTTCTTCGAGGGTGGCCACCTTCTGGGTCTTCCCCGAGAGTAAACCGATAAAGCGGGATATCGGCTCAGTGGGCTGGGCGGCCTTCAGTACACCCCGACCATCCGGCAGCAAGTCTAACTCGATCTTGTCGCCGGGCCGGATACCGAGATGCTGCAGAACATCCTTCCGAAAGGTGACTTGTCCTCTAGCGGTTACCGTCAAGGTGGCCATGATCGGGATTCCTCGTCATTGCGGTGATTGATCATCGATAAGATAATGCAAAGAAGCCTTATCATCAATGTCGGTTCGCGGTGAAGCGGATCGCGCCCATCCGATCAACAAGATTTTGGAAACCCGACGAAGTATGGTTGGCATTCATTGACCCTAATCCCGCGATGGAGTAAGGCAAGAATAGATTGAACGGCCCAATCTGTAAGGGTTTCCGGTATAATAGTCTCGACGAAAAGATCCACCTGCCGGGAGATTTATAGGAGGGGCCGATGACCAAAATGGTCCTTCTTCAAGGGTGCCCACGATCGCCAGAATCACCGCCATGATCATCAGAATACGCAATTGAGCCACACCCGCTTGATTCAATCGCGGAAATTTGGTCGAAATATACTCTTGAACCGATATTCTTGATTTATTACCCTATTAACGAGTTTCGATAAGGGGATGTGCCTATCCGACCGTCTGTTGTGCTAGACATGAAGCGCAGCGCAGTGCGTGAGTTGATAGGCCGCTGGATCAAAACCTTGAATTGCAGCGAGAAGCCTTGATCACGGCGGGATCTCAAAGGTTTTCGAAAACAAGGTGAGCGGCACGCGGGCTGACCGCCCGGGCTTGTCCAAAATTTGCAGTCCGATAGACCGGAAGCTAGGAAAGCTTGGCGTGACTCGACTTTGCTGCTACAAAGACGGGCATCGCCTCAGATCTCCTTGAAACCGAACCTCGGATATTTCAGCCATGCTTAACCCCGCCCTATCTGGTATTTACAAGATGCGCTCCGTTGACGCGTCGCTGTGCACATCGGGACAGCCGACGCAGGCTCAACTACAGGAAATCGCGGCGGCTGGCTTCATGACGGTCATCAACTTGGCGTTACACGATGATCCGCGTTACTCCTTGCCGGATGAAGCGGGGACCGTAAAATCGCTCGGCATGAACTATGTCCACATTCCCGTTCAATTCTCCGCACCCACAAAGCAAAACCTTGCTCAGTTCTTCAGCGCAATGAAGGCGCACGATGGTCAGAAGATTTGGATTCACTGCGCGGCAAATATGCGAGTTTCCGTCTTTCTGGGTCTGTACCGTGTCATTGAGCAGGGCTGGAAGCGGGAGGTAGCATTCGCTCAGCTCAGGGAACTCTGGAAACCCGACGAAATATGGTCGGTGTTCATCGAATCGGCACTTGAGTCACCTCCGGTGTCAGTGTAGTCGTCGCCTCCCTGAAAAGAGCCAGGTCAACGTATATATTAGGTCCGATCAGAAGCGATTTCTGCCCCTTAGCTCCGCTGAAGCCTAAGAACGCGCTCTTTACACGATAATGATTCTCATTTACATTGTAGACTCTTTTGTCACCTATGGAGATAAGTATGAGTTGCGCCAACCCTGAGATAAGAAAAATCGTAGTTCCGATAGATGTGCTGAGAAAGTCAAAAGATGCCATTGTCACAAGAAATGAAACGTGCGATGGGCGATGTACAAACTGCCCAAAAAATAAAAAACGATCATTAAATCAATTAGAAGGGGATAAACAATGAATTCTACCGATAAAAGTAAGGCGATCGAACTGTTAAATAAGATAATGGAACTGGAACTTGCCGGCGTGGTCAGGTATACCCATTATTCTTTAATGGTGTTCGGTTATAACAGAATCCCTATCGTGGAATGGATGAAAAGTAACGCGCAAGAAGCATTACTTCATGCACATAAAGCAGGAGAAATGGTTACGCTGTTAGGTGGTCATCCATCACTAAAAATAGGTGCGCTACTGGAAACACAAAAGCACGGAATTGGGGCTATCTTATCGGAAAGTATGGAGCATGAGCAAGCAGCAACGGATTCTTATTATGAGCTCCTAGAGGTAGCCAAAGATGGAAAATCGATTCTGCTTGAAGAATATGCTAGAGAAATGATTGTTGATGAAGAATTGCATCTTGATGAGGTCAACAAAATGCTGAGAAACCCTGGGGATATTCAAGCTTTCAAGTCTTAACTAACTCTATTATCAGTAGTAAAAAGCGCCGCTTGTTCCTCGCTGATATTGAGCGGCGCTGTATGTTTCATTGCATCATCGTTCAAAATAGCGTTTGCCAAAACTCCTCATCTATTTCGTCTTCGAGCGCAAGTTCGCGTTGCGCGGCTTTGATCCATCGCTTGAGATAGGTGGCTTGGGAGAGTTTTTTTATTTCTTGCTGTAACGCCGTGTTGCGGCCCTTGGCCTCTCGGAGCGTCACCTGAAATTCCCGAACGAGAGATTGAGGGGATTGCATCGAAAAAGGTGATATACCTAGGATTCCGGCCAGTTGCTGTTGAATTTTCTGTATGTTGTGTTGGAGTGTGGCCAGTTGTTGCTTGAGCGCCGCATTATAATTTTGCAGTTGTGTATCGGATTGGTTCTCTACGGATGAAGGGGTCGCTAAGCCGAGTTCTTGCTGAAGCGTAAGCAGTTGGACGAGATTGTGTTCACTGTAGGCGGCGTTGATGCGCTGCATCAGCACCGTTTTTTCGGCTTGTAATGTAGGGTCTACTTCTCGATCTGGATGGATGGTGCTGACGAGGCGTCGATAAACGCTCTGCAGGGTTGCGTGTGTTTTGCTCGCCTGCACGGGCTGTCGCTGCGCATCTTGTCGAGTATGGTTAGGGCGAGATCGCTGCCGGTCTGCGCTGGCTGATTCACCATAACCAGTTGATTTTTCGGTGGGGCGTGGTTCCGGTTGGTCCACTTCAAGATCGGGATCATTGAGGCCGGCGTGGCGATCAAATATTCCGCGAAGTTGGGGATCGGGTGCTTCGGTCATTAAGTTTTGGGCAAGGCGGATAATCATTCGGGAAAGCGTTTGCTGGTCTGCCTTTCCCAAGTTCTCCGTCATGCTGACCGTGTCTAGCTGTGTGAGTAAATTTTTACGAAGTTGCAGATGTGCGTTTTGGAGTGGCGTTAACTCCTTGAGCGTCTTTATCCGTATGTTTTCGAGGGTGATTTCCCAATTCCGCAGCTGTTGGCTGATCTTGGCAAGGTCTTGGTTCAGGCGGCGAAAGGTTTTTTGCTCCCGTGAAAGGGGTTTGTTGGCAGAATCCGGCGCTAAGGTGATGAGTGCTCGGTTTACGGGTAGGGACATGCCGGTTTCCGGAGGTTGAATGATCTGCAGATTATAGCGCGAAGCAAGCCTTCCGATAGTATCAATTATCGTTTTAATAATTAATTAAATCAGCTTATAGATATCTTTTTGAAGTTAGCGAATTCAATAATACTATTTTAATATGGCATAAAACCATATTTTAATAGATGTGACATTGTGTAACAGTGTTTCATTTTTTTACAATTTTGCGCATTGATATCTTATATCGCAGGGTTTAGGGTTCAGTAACACCATGATGATAAAGAATTAATTATTATATATATTATTTAATTCTAATGCTTGTGGTTGCTAGTTTTATTATTTTCACATAATTGCAATTGATGAGGAGAAGTGATGAAATTCCGCAGAATAGTCATATGTTCCGCCATTAGTGTTGTTGTTTCTGGTGCTGCCTGGGCGCAGACCAATCAGATCCCTCAAGATCCCGCACATAATCCTCTGGACCCTCAAAGTCCCTTTGCCACCTTGTATCTTCCGCAAAATGCCCCTTCGGCTGCCGATCAGGTGGGTCCTGCTGAATGGACGCACGCTTACGGTAACCCACAGCACAATGCTGGTTTTGCAGTAAAGGCCACCGCGCCTGCGTGGATTCGCGATGGTGTACGCTGGAATTTTCCGGAAGCCCGTGCCTGGCCTCTTAACGATAACCATCCCTATGGAGAAAAAGTGGACGGGATCAAAGAAGCGTTACCGGTGCAAACCCAGTTTTATGGCAATGCTCTGGGAGTGTCCATGGTCAAGGGAATCGTGTATGCCGAGAGTGACGATATGTTTGCCTATGCCGTCAATGCCCAAACCGGTAAGCTGATTTGGCGCAGTAGTCCCGTTGCAAATACGTTGATGGGTAATCCCTTGGTAGTTGGTAATCATGTGTATTTATCAGCAGGCAGCGTCTCTTTTAATTTTGCCAACGTCATGGCGTATGCCAAACACCCGCAGCAAGCAGGGCGCGGCAAAGACATCAGTTATAATGGTATTTTCTGCTTAGATCGCACGAACGGCAATTTATTATGGAGCTTTAAGACCCAAGGGGATGCGATGCCGACTCCGGCTTACGCCGAACATTCTCTGTTTATCAGTACCGGCGATGGAAATATTTATCGTATTGCTTCTACTAACGGCAAACAGATTTGGAAAACCCATGTGGGTGGTATCGCCAATATGTCGAGTCCTGTCGTTTGGGCAGGCAAAGTTTATGTTTCCATGTCCGTCATTCCCGGTCTTTATGCGCTCAATGTGCAGACCGGTAAAGTTTTGTGGAAGGGAGAAATCCCGGGCGCGGTCAATACGGGTATGGGGGATGTGTCGCCTGCGGTGGATGATGGCATCGTGGTCATGGATAGTGTGGCTAACCCTAAAAAGGTCAATGGTAAGCCCACCATGGAGACTTTGGTGCGCGCTTTTAATGCCGATACGGGTAAGGTGCTGTGGACGGATAACATGGGACGTGGTCCTAAAATTCCGGCCTTCAAAGGAGGCGTGCCGATGATCCATGATGGTATGGTGTATGTGGGCTCACCGGTCACTTCAACGTATGAAGCGATCAATTTACAGAGTGGTAAAGTCGCATGGACTTGGCATGTTCCCAATCCTGGACCTGCAGGAGCGGGTCGCGGTGCGCCGACGTACTACGATCATATGCTCTATATTTCAACGGGTCCCGATGTGTATGCCATCAACCCGGATAACGGCGCAATGATCCATGAATACCATGTCGGTGGACGATTTGGCATCGTCAACCCCACTATTGTTGGCGGAACCCTGTATCTCGGTAATTCTTGGGACTGGATCAACGCAGTACCTTTGAAAGATGTTAATCCGCAATTCAACGTCAGCAAACCATAAAAGGAGTTACTTATGGCAACAACGATGAAATCTGCATTTTCTGAACCATCTGCACAGCATTCTTGGCGAATTCTCGCCATAGGAATGCTGGCCGTGCGCTTTGTACAAGGTTGGATTTATTGGGGTGGTGGTTCTCGTCGGTTCATTTATGGTCCACAAAAAATCAATCCTGCTGGACACTGGATGGCATACAAATTTCAAACGGCTATGCCTGGCGCCATCCTCGGTCTCAATCATTTGGTGGCTTTTTTGCTGCACCATTTTGTATTGCTTTATGCGGGGGTCATTATCTTCAGTGCCATTGAGCTGATTTCTGGCTTAATGCTGATTTCTGGCTTTTTAACGCGATTGGCTGCGGTCTTAACGTTATTTTTGTCTTTCACTCTCATGCTGCTGTTTGGTTGGCAGGGGGCTACTTGCATTGACGAATGGACCATGGCGGCTTCAAATTTTGGAATGGGTATTACCTTGTTCTTGGTTGGTGGTGGGGCATACTCCATCGACAACTGGATGATGAAACGCAGCCCTGCATTAGCGCAAAAGGGATGGTTCCGCTGGTTAGGTGGTAGTTTGCCGTTGCCGCTCAATGATGGTGCCTTCAAAAAATTAGCGCTGACGCTCTTCTGGATTGCGGTCATTTTTATCGTGGCAACGTACGCTTATTATCGGGGCTCAGTGATTACGCCTTTTCATGGTGATCCTACGGGAGTGAAGGCGCATCACGTAAAAATGACCGATGTACAGGTTTTACCGGATGGTCGAGTTGATGTGCATATGTACATCAATGCAGGTACGGCTTCCGTACCTGCACATATTATCGCTATTCGTTTATTGGACTATAACGGAAAGGTGGTAGAGTCTTGGGATGGTAAACAATTGTCGCGCCTGAATCCCAAAGATATTCATAATAATTTTGCTTATCAGCAAATTGCGCCGGATAATATCCTCGGCCTTAAAGCAGGCTTGGGTGCCGAAGCGATGCTGCATCTGCCGATCAGTAGTTCTGGTTTTATCAGCACCAGTAAAGGTCCCTACCAGTTACAGGTCTTGAATATCAACGGACAAAAGTTCGAAGTATCGGCACAAATTGCTTCGAACTGATTCTGTGTGTAGTTCATTAGCGGGGCGACTTTGGTCGTCCCGTTTTTTAATATCCTGCGCAGGAGCCCGCATGTGTTATATTCATCTCTAAAAAGCAGGGTGTTTGAGGGCAATTGGAGATGGATCAGGATTGTAAAAAGTTGACAGAGCGATATTTCCCAGAGGCTATGGCCGCTCTGCAGGCCCGTATTCCCGATGAAAAAGTGGCGTGCGTGCGGGCCTTATGCTGGCCTTTGCAGTATGTGGACACGCACTTGCCCTGTCCGACTATACCGGGACGTCCTGCTCGCCCCGCCCTAGTGGACCCTAAAAACCTCCCCAGACGTCGAGCCCTGAGTACGGTAGCGGGTCGTTTCGCGTTGCTGCATGCTTTGGCGCATATTGAGTTCAATGCGATCAATCTCGCATTAGATGCGCTGTGCCGTTTTCCGGATATGCCCACCGAGTATTATCAGGATTGGCTGCGGGTTGCCCAAGAGGAAGCCGAGCATTTCATGCTGTTGCGGGAACAATTACAGCGATTAAGCGGCGATTATGGAGACTTACCCGCCCATGACGGTCTTTGGGAAATGGCCATGGAAACGGCCCAAGACCCCTTGGAGCGGATGGCGCTGGTACCACGGGTGCTGGAAGCGCGTGGCTTGGATGTGACCCCAGCCATACGCGAAAGGCTATTAGCTGCAGGAGATAGGGAGGCGGCGGCGGTACTGGAGCGTATCGAAAGAGAGGAACGCGACCACGTAGCCATTGGTAGCCGCTGGTTCCGTTATCTATGCGCTCAGCGCGGGCTGGAACCGGATGCGACTTTTCAGAGTCTGCTGGAGCGTTGTTACCGAGGTCGAATTCAGGGCCCTTTGGCTTTAGCGGCGCGTCGTGATGCCGGTTTTTCCGAAGGCGAGTTGGATTGGTTGCAAGGGCGCGCTGTAGCCGGGTTGACCCCTCGTGCAGGATTGGTGAGCCATGACTGAAGGTTCTATCCAGCGGGTTTTGGGTATTGAAAGTTCTTGTGACGAGACGGGAATCGCTCTTTACGATCGTCAACAAGGTTTGCTCGGCGAGGTGCTTTTTAGTCAGGTGACCTTGCATGCGCCCTACGGTGGTGTGGTGCCAGAACTGGCATCCCGAGATCATGTACGGCGACTACCTCGGCTACTGGAAGAACTTCAAATGCAAACCGGAGGGCAGCGACCCGACGCCGTCGCCGTGACAGCGGGTCCAGGACTCATCGGCGCCCTGCTGGTTGGCGTTAACTTTGCCCGTGGGCTCGCCATGGCCTGGGATATTCCGGTGATCCCCGTGCATCATCTCGAAGGACATTTGTTGGCACCACTGCTCAACGATGTTGAACCTTTTCCAGCGGTGGCTCTACTGGTTTCGGGTGGACATACTCAGTTGATAGAAGTTCGCGGTCTCGGTGACTATGTTTTGTTGGGAGAAACGCTGGACGATGCGGCGGGTGAGGCCTTCGACAAGGCTGCAAAAATGCTCGGGTTAGGATATCCCGGTGGGCCGGCGCTGGCAGCGCTGGCCGAAGGGGGGGATGCCCAAGCCTTTCGGTTGCCACGACCGCTGCTGGATCGCCCCGGTCTGGATTTCAGTTTCAGTGGGCTGAAGACCGCTTTTCGTTTGGCTTCAATGCCCATCTCGGCAGAAGACACGACACAGAGAAAAAATATCGCTGCGAGTTTTCAGGCTGCGGTCGTCGATACCCTATTCCGAAAATGCCAACGGGCTTTACAGCAAACGGGTCTGAAACGCTTGATCATTGCCGGTGGCGTGGGCGCTAATCAGCGGTTGCGGGCGCAGTTGCAGACTTTGGCAGCGGAAGGCGTAGAAATTTTTGTCGCGGATCTTGCGCACTGTACGGATAATGCGGCAATGATTGCTTTAACGGGTGCTTTGCATCCCGAGCGGGCGCAGGCGGCCAGCGCCGATTTCCCGGTGCGCGCGCGCTGGCCGCTCGCCAAGGAGGAAACGGCAACATGACGCATGAACCTTTCTCACTGGATGTGGTGGTGGAAGAACGCGCGGCGGCAGATCGGGATTTTCAGGAAGGTTTGGACTGGCAGCAGACCGACCATCCGCAGAAGGCCGCCGAAGCCTTTAAGCGTGCGCTGGATCGTGACCCTGAAACGGCTTTGGTCTGGACGTTTTATGCTTGGGCCTTAGCGGCTTCTGGCGACGTGCATGGGGCGATTGCGGCCTGTCGTCGTGCTATTGCCTGTGATGCCGAATGGGGCCAAGCCTGGAATGATCTCGGCGAATATCTGATGGATACGGGACGAGAAGACGAGGCATTGTTTGTGATTCGTCGCGCCCTCAAATCCAAGCACTTTGATTCGCCACATCTGGCATATATGAACCTTGCGCGCTATTACTTACATCAGGGCAGCATGCGACGGGCTCTTGCTGCGGCCCAAGCAGCGCAGCGTCAGGTTCCAGGTTTTCGTCCCGCCACCAAGCTCATGGACTGGATTTCCGAGCGCATGCAGGAATGGAATATTCGCGATTGAGATTCAACGTTTTTTGAAGGGCGTTTCGCGGCCCTCCAGTAGACGGCGAATGTTGCTGCGATGACGCCACAGAATCAGCAATACGAGGACGATGACCAGCGTGCGAATGCTGCTTGCTCCCGACAGCGTGAAGGCGATAGGGATGGCGCTGACAGCCGCCAACAAGGCGGCCAGAGACGAAACCCGGGTGATAACGAAAACCAGCACCCAAGCACCAAGTACCGACAAGCCGATAAACGGCACTAGGGCCAGCAAAATACCCAAGGCGGTGGCTACACCCTTGCCACCGCGAAATCCAAAAAATAGGGGATAGAGATGCCCGAGAAAAGTCGCTAGCGCGACGGCGGCTAAAATCCAGTCGCTGACACCGAGCCAGCGGGCTATCAGGATCGGAATAACCCCTTTGATGAGATCGCCGAAGAGCGTCAGTGCGGCGGCTTTCTTCCCCCCAATACGCAAAATATTGGTAGCACCGGGATTTCCCGAACCCGACTGACGAGGGTCTCCCAACCCCAAAGCATGCCCGACCAAAATGGCGGTAGCTATGGAACCGATGAGGTAGGCACCAAAAATGAGAGGAACATCCAGAAATGCTGACATACGGTGCTTTGACCAAGAAAAGCGTTATTATAGGCCGAGACGTGACCAATTGTCGCACTTTTTGGGGAAGGTATGGATATTCTTTTTGTACGAGAGCTGAAAGTAGATACCCGCATTGGTATTTATGACTGGGAACGTCAGATTAAGCAGACGATCCTCATTGATTTGGAAATTGCCGCTGATGCCAGCGTTGCTGCGCAAACAGATAAGGTTGAACAAACCATTAATTATCAGGCGGTTTGTCAGCGTCTGGTGGCGCATATTAGCGCTTCAGAAGTCGAGTTGGTAGAAACGCTCGCGGAGCAAATTGCGGCGATCATTTGCGATGACTTTGGCGCTGCGTGGGTGCAGGTCACTGTTCATAAACCTGCGGCGGTACGCGGAACCAAGGATGTTGGTGTACGCATTGAGCGCGGTAAGCGCAGCGAGTGAGTGGGCGTATTCTAAATCCGCGTCTCGCCGTTGACTATTCTTTGCTCAATACGCCCTGTAAATCATAGGCATCAGCCTTGGTGATGGTCACGGTTACCCGATCGCCAACATGGAGATCTGCAGCCTTGCGCACATGGACGACGCCATCTATTTCGGGTGCATCGCTGGTGGATCGGGCTACTGCTTTAGCGCCTCGGCCAATGGCGTCAATTAATACCTCGCGCTGTTGTCCGACATGACGCTGCAGGCGGGCACGGCTGATGCTTTCCTGTACCTGCATGAACTCGGCGCGGCGTTCTTCCTTGACCGACTCAGGAACGGCACCCGGAAGGTCGTTAGCCGACGCGCCGGTAACTGCTGAGTAGGCAAAGCAACCGACGCGATCCAGTTCGGCGGCGCGCAGAAAGTCCAGGAGTTCCCTAAATTCCGTCTCCGTTTCACCCGGAAAACCGACAATAAAGGTGCTGCGAAGGGTGATGTCAGGAACCATCTGCCGCCAGGCTATAATTCGGTCGAGGGTTTTTTCGGTGGCTGCGGGGCGGCGCATGGCTTTGAGAATGCGCGGACTACCGTGCTGCAGCGGGGCATCCAAATAGGGCAAAATCTTGCCTTCCGCCATGAGTGGGAGCAGTTCATCAATGTGCGGATAGGGATAAACGTAATGTAAACGCACCCAGACACCGAGTTCGCCCAAAGCGGCGCAGAGATCGGTAATGCGCGTTTTGAGGGGGCGACCGTGGTGGAAAGCGGTGCGATATTTGCGGTCGACGCCATAGGCGCCCGTGTCTTGAGAAATGACCAGCAGTTCTTTGACGCCGCCGGCCACCAGCGCTTCGGCTTCGCGGAGAATATCATCTGGTTCACGGCTGACCAGTTTGCCGCGCATGCTGGGAATAATGCAGAAGCTGCAGGACTGGTTGCAACCTTCGGAGATTTTTAGATAAGCATAGTGGGGTGGGGTGAGGCGCAACCCCTGAGGCGGTACCAGATCGGTATAAGGATCGTGCATGGGGGGTAGTGCCTGATGGATGGCTTCCAGCACGGCACCCGATTGCTGGGGTCCCGTTACCGCGAGCACCTTGGGGTGAACGCTGCGGATAAAATCTCCGCCCTCTCGCGCTCCAAGGCAGCCGGTAACGACGACCTTACCATTTTCATCCAGCGCTTCACCGATGGCTTCTAGGGATTCCGCAACCGCAGCGTCAATAAAGCCGCAGGTGTTGACCACGACGACATCGGCGCTGCTGTAGTCGCTGACCAGCAGATAACCCTCAGCACGCAATTGGGTGAGAATGCGTTCGCTATCGACCGTGGCTTTAGGGCAGCCGAGACTGACAAAACCGACTTTAGGTGGAGGCGTAGTTGTTTGTTTCAAAAGGTATTGCTCACGCTGACCACTCCCGGAACCGCACCGACAATGCGTTCCACCACCTGTTTGAGATCAATGACTGAATTGGGACATCCGGCACAGGCACCCTTCATGCGTACTCTGACATCGCGGTCAATAATATCTACCAATTCGATGTCGCCTCCATCGCGGTTAAGAATATGCCGCACCGTTTGCACGGCCTCGGCGACGGCGGCGGGGTCCGGTAAGGGATCATGCGGTCCATAACGTTTCTGGCGATCGAGCCCGCGTTCGGCCATGGCCTGCGCATGGGCAATTTTGGCGGCCGCCAGAGGGTCGCTTTCCTCCAGAATATCCAGTTCTTCTTCGCTATAAAAGCGGATGGGGCTTTTTTTCGATGCGTTCATGAGGGTTAATATAACATGCGGCCACCGTCTACGACGAGGTTGTGGCCGGTGACGTAAGGCGCGTCAAAAAGTAGATAAGATACAGCACTGGCAATATCTGCCGGAGCCCCGATTTTTTTGAGTGCGTTGCGCTCCAACAAAGCCTGTCGATCTCCGTCAGGAGGGTCCTGATTTTCGGCCCAAAGAACCACGCCAGGAGAAACGCTGTTGACTCGGACCTCTGGCCCCATTTCTTTGGCTAAGGCGCGGGTTAGTGCGAGTAGCCCCGCTTTGCTGACACTATAGGGCAGGTATCCTCGTAAGGGGATATTGCCATGAATATCCCCAATATTTACCACGGCACCCTGCACTTTACGCAGATGCGGCGCGGCGGCTTGAGTCAGGAACAGGGGAGCATGCAGATGAATGGATTCCATCGTGGTCCAGTCTTCGGGGGTAATCTGCCCAAAAGGTGCCGGAACGTAGACTGAAGCATTGTTGACTAGCCCATCTAGTCGACCGAAATGCTGTATGGTCAGATTAATGAGTCGATCCGGAGTGGCGTGATCTCCGAGATCGCCCTCCAGTGGCAGTATTTCCACCGCGTAATTGCGGCGTAGTTCTGCCGCCAAAGCTTCGGCTTCTGTCCGCGACCGCTTATAATGCAAAACGATCTGGCAGCCCTGAGCGGCAAGATGGCGGGCAATGGCTGCTCCGACTCTGCGGGCGGCGCCCGTGATCAGAACGACTTTTCCGGTAATTTTCAAGAGGATTCCATGCGCATCAATCGTCCGGATTTTTTAACGCATTCCCGAGAGGGGCGCAAGGCGCATTTGCCGGAACCCAGCGCCGCTGCGCAGGCGCATTCAGCGCGATTATTGGAGAAAATTCGCCAAGAAATGGAAGCGGCGGGAGGGATTCTCTCGTTCCGTCGCTACATGGAGTTGGCCTTGTATGCGCCGGGCCTCGGTTACTATATGGCCGGACAGACGCGTTTGGGTGCGGATGGCGATTTTATCACCGCGCCGGAAATGGGGCGCGTGTTAGCCACCGTGCTCGCCCGGACCCTGCAATGTGATCTGGGACCGGATGGCATCCTCGAATTTGGCGGGGGAAGTGGAGCCTTGGCAGCGCAAATACGCGCGCAGTTATCGACGACGATTCCCTACACCCTGCTGGAGCCCAGTCCTGATCTGCAACAACGCCAGCAGGCGGCAGCACCTGGTGTGCATCATGTGCAGCAGCTTCCAGAACAATGGCGTGGGGTTATGCTGGCTAACGAAGTATTGGATGCCATGCCGGTGGACATCATTGAGCTGGATAGGGATGGGTGCCTGCACGAGTGCGGAGTACGCTGGAATGGCACCTCTCTGGAATGGGCGGTACTGTCCAACAACCCTGAGGTAGCGTCGAGCAAAGCCTTATTGCCTTATTACGGCCAATGGTGCCAGCCTTATCGGACCGAAACCCATCGCGTGGCTGAAGCATGGTTACGCGCGGTTATTGAGCGTTTGCAAGCTGGAAGTATTGTGCTCATTGACTACGGCCAAGAGGCTGCAGAGTACTATCACCCCCAGCGCCAGACGGGGAGTTTGCGCGCCTACTACCGCCATCATTGGCTGGATGATCCTTTTTATCTGCCGGGATTGTGTGATTTGACGGCGCATGTCAATTTTTCGGGACTCATGCAAGTTGCGGTTGAAAAGGGTTTAGAGATTGTTTTTTATGGCAATCTTGCCCGTTTTCTGGTGGAGCATGGCCTGGCAGAAGTCTATGCACAACTGTGTGCTGAAACGGATGTGGAGGGAGTGCTGGCGCTGAATAATGAAATCAAGCGACTGACTTTACCCCAGGAAATGGGGGAGAGCTTCAAGGTTTTGATTTTAAGAAAGAAGGAAGCTATATGACCATCATGATTTATGGAATTCGTCATTGCGATACGATGAAAAAAGCCTTTGCCTGGCTGGACGCGCAGGGGCTGTCTTACGTTTTTCACGACTTTAAAAAGACCGGTGTAGAGGTGCAGGCGTTGCGCCAATGGGCAGAGATTTGGGGTTGGGAATCGCTCATCAATCGCAAGGGTACGACATGGCGACGTTTATCCGAAGCGGATCGGGCTGTTGCTGACGCCGAATCCGCTTTTCTGTTGATGCAGGCGCATCCCAGCATGATTCGTCGACCTATCCTGATTGCCGATAAAAAAACGTTGCTGGGTTTTGATGCGGTGCTCTGGTCGGCGACGCTACAGCCTTGAACAAGGTATCGCCGGAATTTAACCGGCACCGCTTCAAATGACTCGGGAGTAATGTACGGTTTTCTGGTTTAAATAAGCATCAAAAGCCATGCAGACATGACGTATCAGTAGTCGCCCCCGAGGGGTGATGGTCAGTGACTGGCGATCTATCTGCAGCAAGCCGTCTTCTTCCATCTTTTTCAGCGAAGCAAGGCTTTCCGCAAAATGTATCGCAAAGTCCACGTCGAAGGCCTGACGGAGTCTGGCAAAATCCAAGCGGAAGTCGCAAACCAGGCGCGTGATGACGTGACGACGCAGTAGGTCTTCATGGCTCAGGTAGAGACCGCGTTCAACCGGTAACTGACCCTTATCTATGGTGGCCCCCCAAGATTCCAGATCCTTGAGGTTTTGGCTGTAAGTCGGGCCGACCATGGCGATGGCACTCATCCCAAAAGCCAATAAATCGGTTCCGGCGTGCGTGGAGTAACCCTGAAAATTCCGGTAAAGACTCCCCTCGCGCTGCGCGACTGCCAATTCATCGTCGGGCAAGGCGAAATGGTCCATGCCAATATATACATAACCCGCTTGCTGGAGGGTGGCGATGCTATCGGCCAAAATGCGCAGTTTATTTTCAGAGCTGGGGATGTCGGCATCGTGGATGCGTTTCTGGGGAGGGAAACGCTCGGGCAGGTGGGCATAATTGAAAACGGACAGGCGGTCGGGGCGAAGACCAATAACGGCGCTCAGCGTCTGCGCGAAAGACGCTGGGGATTGCAGAGGTAAACCATAAATCAGGTCGAGACTGACCGAGCGGAAACCGAGTGCACGCGCTTCTGCGATTACGGCTGCCGTTAATTCAAAACTCTGTTCTCGATGTACGGCTTTTTGCACAGTGACATCCAGATCCTGCACGCCGATACTGATGCGATTAAAGCCGAACTGGCGCAGCAATGTCAGGGTGCCGGGTTCGAGAGCCCGGGGATCAATTTCAATACCATATTCCCCCTGATCATCGGGAAGCAGATGGAATTGCGCGTTAATACGATTGAGGAGATGCTCCATGTCGGCGCGCCGCAGAAAGGTGGGTGTGCCGCCCCCAAAGTGCAACTGCGCAACGGGACGGCTACCGTCGATATGGCTTCGGGTTAAGGTCATTTCCCGGTCCAGATGCGCGACATAAGGCGCACCCCATTCGTGATGGCGGGTGACCACCTTGGTGCAAGCGCAGTAGAAACAAAGATTTTCACAAAAAGGAATGTGAAAATACAGAGAGAGCGGTTTGTTCCCTGTGTTAGACGCATCCAGCGCTTGAGCCAGCGCCTGGTCATCAAAATCGCTGTGAAAATGCGGTGCCGTTGGGTAGGAAGTGTAACGTGGTCCGGATTGATCATAACGACGGATGAGATCAGGATCGAAGATGAGTGCTTGTGAGTTAATAAGGGTATTCATGAGGGTGGTGCTCCGGGCCAAGCGTGCTAATGACGATCATACCCCCGGAATATCTTTTATCCCAAGTAAATTGGCCGCTACACTGGCGCGAATCTCGCCGAGAAATGCTTGCATGTGCGCTTGTTCGGCCTGTTCGCTGGTGGTGGCCGCCTGTAAAGTTTGCCAGAGGCCCTGGGCGCCTAGCGGAATCGCACGGACGTAACCCTTTTCGCGATAACTGCCGATTGCCCAGGCAGGTAGAGCGGCGATACCTTGGCCAGAAGCGACTAGCTGCAAAATGATCACGGTGAGTTCCGCATGACGGCGACGCCAAGGTTGCACACCGGCAGGTTGCAAAAACTCTCGAAACAGATCAAGCCGACGATCTTCTACCGGATAGGTGATCAGCGTTTCTTCCAGAAAATCTTCGGGAGTGAGAAAAACCTGTTCCGCTAGGGGATGACGCGGGCTAACGAGAGCCACGACTTCGTAGGCAAATAGGGGATGCAGAACAATATCCGACGCCATGGCATCCGGCGCTGTTAACACCGTCAGATCGGCCTGATGACTTTGTAGTAAGGGCAAAGGATCTTGTTGAAAACCAGAAACCAAATCCATCTCGACATCTGGCCAGGCTTCCCGGAATTGGTCCATAGCGGGAGTCAGCCAGTCAAAACAGGTGTGACACTCCACGGCAATACGCAAGCGCCCACTATTTCCGAGCGCGCGCCGCTTCAGTTCTTCCTGCGCATGGCGAATGCGCGGCAGCACCTCGCGGGCGGTTGCCAGTAATTCCTCACCCGCCGGACTGAGGCGTAACTGCGCTCCTCGCTCGCGATCCAGCAGATTGACCCCAAATTCTGCTTCTAGGCCCCGTAACTGATGGGAAAGGGCAGATTGGGTTAGATGCAGGCGTTGCGCCGCCGCCGCCAGACTGCCAAATTGGGCGACGGCTTCTATGGTTCGCAAGTGGCGGATTTCGAGGGGCATGAATCTGAAGTCTCTGCGCTATCTAAAGTAAGGCAGTGTCCCATGCGACAGCACTTCTGAAAAGTGGCTGCACAAGCCCAGATCAGCCCGTTCGCGATGGTTATTTTCGATGATCGATATATCTGATAAAATATAACGTCACAAAAGATTCATAAAACCGTCATCAAACTGTCATGTTGCTCAGTTATGATCGGTCGTCGTTGTAAAGAAGCCTATAATGAGGAGGTTATATGTTGAAGAAAAACCGCGTTGCTGTCGCTCTGTTCGCTGCTCTTTCGGGGTTTGGTGCTGTAGCGCATGCTGATACGGCATCCCAAGGTAACACCTTGGTAGATTATTTTATGCACAGTAAAGTCAACGGTCAGATTCGTTCCTACTACTTCGACCGCTTTTTTGGTAAGAACGCGACGAATCTGAGTGCATTTTCTCTGGGTGGATACCTGAACGTGCATACGCCTTCAGCGGCGGGATTCAGTGCGGATGTGGGTTTTTATACGGCGAATAGCTTAGGCGCTAATTCGAATAACCCCGATCCGACTTTGATGGGTACGGCACCCTCCATCAATGCCCTAGGGCAGGCTTACCTGCAATACGCTATTCCCGATGTCGTCATGATCCGTGCGGGTAACCAGGAAATTAATACGCCTTGGGTGAATGACTCGGATTCCCGCATGGTTCCAGCGACTTATCAGGGTATTTTTGCGGAAGTGTCTCCTTATTGTAATGTCCATTTTTACGGTATGCGCATTTTCCGCTGGAAGAGTCGTACCTCTAGTGATTTTTACAATGACAACCTCTATTACCAGACCGGTTTTGATGGCGATCCCATTTATGGCGGGACCGGCGTGCTCCCTAAATCTACCAATAATGCCAATGGGATATTGGCTTTTGGCGCCAAAGCCAGCGAAATGGGAGCGACGGCGCAGGCCTGGTATTATGATTTTTATCAATTCAGCAAAATGTTCTACGGAGAAGCTGATTATACCCTCAAGACGGGAAGTGGTTTTGATCCCTTCGTTGGTGGTCAATTTGTGCGCGAATGGGAGGCGAACAGCCTTCTCAACAGCTCTTTAGGAACAAACAAAATTGCTGGGTCTGCCGGGAATGGCGTCAGTAGCACGGCTTGGGGTGTGCAGGCGGGTGTTAAATATGATCTGGACAATGCGGTACTGGGTAAGGGAGATCTGAGTTGGGCGTATAACCAGATCAATTACCAAGCGGGCGCCGTTGGTGGTGGTGTCATCGTTTCTCCCTATACCACGGGTTATGCCACTGATCCCTTGTATACCACGACCATGATTCGTGGTTTGGTGGAAATGGGACCGGGTAATGGCTGGAAAGTGAAGTGGACGCAGCACTTGCTGAATAATCAGTTCCAGTTCTCCGCCGCTTATGCCAGTTATCATTTACATTCCGCTGGGAATGCCAACGATATTTATGCGGATCTCATTTATTTCCCAAAGGGCTTCTTCAAGGGACTCTCCATACGAGATCGTGTGGAAGTAGCGCATGGCGCCCTTCCAACAGGCTACTTCATTTATAACCGCGTGATGCTGACTTACGCATTCTAAAAACCGCCTGCAAAACTTAAGGAGAAACGAGATGTTTGCAAAAAAACATGCGTTATTGTCTGTGATGTTGATTGCGGCGGCAGGTTGTGCTGAGGCCCCTTTTCAGGGATGCCCAGCGCACAAAGCCCCAGTGGCTGCGACAGTGGTGGCACCCGCTCCAGCGCCGGTGGTTGCTCCTGCGCCCATCGCTCCAGTACAACGTACGGTACTGCAAAGTAAGCCAATCACGATTACGGGGATTAATTTTCAGCTCAACTCGTCCAAACTGATGTCTCATGATATTCGGGTTCTGGATCAAGTCGCTGATTTTGCCCAGAAGCATGATACTGCGGTACTGGATGTGAATGGGTATTGTAGCAAAGTGGGTAGCTATGCTTATAACCAACGTTTGTCCGAGCAGCGCGCGGCAAGTGTCGCCCGCTATTTGGAAGCGCATGGTGTTTCCCGCTCGCGCATGGTTCTGAAAGGTCATTCGTTTAATGATCCAATCGCCAGTAATGCGACACCACAAGGACGTTTTGCCAACCAACGTGTCGAAATCAATTCGACCATTCAGGTGCAAAAAGTTATTGACTAGGCAAATAGCCTTCTTTCTGTTGAAAACGTGCTGATTTTACTCTGGCAGTGCCATGGCATTGCTCCTCCTCTCTTAGCCCCGTATTTCGGGGCTTTTTTTCGTTTTATATTCTCTGTAGATTTTGCAAGACTTGCACGGGGTCCAAATCTTCCATGCAGCGATGATGCTTGAGCGGGCACTCGCGTTTACCGCAAGGACTGCAGGGGAGTTCTAGGCGTAGCGGTAGCGCTCCGGCCGAAAGCGGTGGCGTCATTTTTAGTGGGGACGAACCATAAAGGGCAATGACTCGGCTACCCACTGCTCCAGCGACGTGCATCAGGCCGGAATCATTACTGATGGTAATGGTTGCCAGCGAGAGTAAATCAATAGCTTCAGTCAGCGTGGTACGTCCACCCAGATCGACAACACCAGGGACGGCAGCGGCAATAGCCTGGGTGATTTCGGCATCTTTGGGGCTGCCGAACAACCATACGCTATGACCTTCTTGCAGTAAGGATCGCGCTAGGGTGATCCAGTGGCGTTCTGGCCAGCGCTTGGCCGGACCGTATTCGGCTCCGGGTGCCAAGGCAATGAACGGTTGCTGCGGAACGGGAATTTCCAGGCGCTGTAATACGTTTTCGCGAGCGGTGAAATCGACAGATAAACGCGGCGCGGGGAGTTGTGTGGGTTGCGGCAAACGGTGTGGTAGCCCGAGGGCCACAAAGCGATCCACCGTGCGTGGCAGCTTTTTTTTATGGAGATGACGGCGGTCATTCAGGAGCAGGCTTCGGGTTTTACCCCCAAAACCGGTGCGCGTCGGGATGAGGGTCCAATAGGGGATCAGTGCGGACTTGAAACTATTGGGCAGACAGATTGACCAGTCGTACTCCTCTTTCTGCAGGCTTTCCGCCACTATCCGGCGTTGTTTCCAACCCAGTTTGCCGTGGGGAATTTCGAGCGGAATGCAGCGCCGTACCTCAAGCATGCGCTCGGCAATCGGCAGGCTGGCGGGGGGTGCGAGTACATCAATTTGTAGTTTCGGCCAGCGGCGACGCATAACCTGCAATAATACTTGGGCCATCACCATATCTCCAACCCAAGCGGGTCCGACTAACAAGAGTCGTGCCGGTTCATAAGTGCGCGCGATCCGAGTGTTGTGGGGCGTGAATGCACTTTCCTCATCATAGGGCAGCGCGGCATCTTCTCTCTCGCGTTGTTCGTCCATCCTGTTATTTGCCCAAGAGCATAATGAGGGCTTCCGCTGTGATTAGAATAATAATGATCCATTCCAGAATGGTTTCCCGATGATGACGACTGGCGACAATCATGATTTCCAGACCTTCGTGGATGGCATCGAGTTTTTCATCGAGAGCCCGAAAACGGCTGGTGAGTTCCAAATCGGCGGAGAGCTCTCGAGAGAGAATTTCAAGGCCGGGAGTCTCCCAGACAATATCGGGATTATCGAGCACCGCCAGACGCGAAAGGATTTCGGTGCGCGTGGCTGAGGTGGATGCCAGAAAACGCAGATGACCACCGCGACGCCCCGGTAGGCGGCCGGTTCGTGTTACTTCCGAAAGGAGGTTGAGAGTGGTTTCGAGCAGTGTTTCAACCGCTTCTTCGTGGAGTTCCAAGGCGAGACTCTGGGCTAAGCGGAGAGCGACCAAGAGAATTCGTTCGTCGTCGATATTTTTAAGGGTGACCCCATCCCGGGCTACCCCGTCTTTTTCTCCGGTTTTGATATGGAGTTCTTCGACTTTTGGGTGGCTGATGGCTGTAAATTCTGCTTGTACACTGGCGATAATCCGTGATTGCAGGGCGGGTCCAGCCCCAAAAAAACAAATAACCCCCGAACGAAAAATAGAAACCCAAGTGTCACCCTCGCGTAATAAACGATGGCTTGGATTGTCATCTATCAGATCCATATCGAAGGTTTCATGCCAGTTTTTGAGGGCGATATGGCGTACGGGTTGAATGGCGTGGAGAATATTGTTCACGATCAACCTTCTGGAAGTAGCTTTCCGGGATTTAAAATGCCATCTGGGTCAAATACCTGTTTAATGGCGCGCTGAATGGTGAGATTTTCTGGACTGAGTTCCAGAGGCAGAAAATCGCGTTTGCTGGTTCCGATACCGTGTTCACCAGAAAGAGTGCCGCCGAGGTTGAGAACCTTCTGAAAAAGCTTTTGCAATCCGTTTCGCGCGCGTTGCATTTCGTCCTTATTTTCAGGGTGTACCAGAAAGTTCACATGTAAATTGCCGTTGCCAGCATGACCGAAGCTGACGATCTGCAGAGATTGTTCGGCCGCTATGTGCTCTATGGAGTCCAGCAAGTCGCGCAGGTGACTAATGGGTACAACTACATCTTCGTTGATTTTGAGGGGAGCCATGGCTTTGGTGGCTGGTGATAAAGATTTGCGGGCCGCCCAGAGTGCGGTGGTTGCAGCCGCATCGGTGGCTTCAAGAATCTCCAAGTTTCCTTCTCCGGCGAGCGCTTGGTGCAGCGCGGCCAGTTGTCCGGCTATGGTTTCAGGTTCGCCATCCACTTCTGCTATGAGGAGGGCGTGACTTCCCTCAGGTAAATCCGTCGCCGCGCCCATCTGGCGCACGGCAGTCAGCGCATAAGGGTCCATCAATTCTAATGCACTCGGCGTGTGGCGCTGGGCCATGACCCGCTGTACTGCGGCGCAAGCATGGCGGGTGCTGGCATAGGCGGCTCGTAACGTGGCTTTGGCGGGGGGGAGAGGCAGGAGCCGCAATGTGGCTTCAGTAATGAGTGCGAGGGTTCCCTCACTACCCACCAGAAGCCGGGTCAAATCGTAACCTACGACACCTTTGCTGGTGCGCACGCCGCAACAAAGTGTTTCGCCGCAACCGGTAACGGCGCGCAGACCGAGTACGTAGTCTCGGGTAACGCCGTATTTGACGGCATGTGGTCCACCCGCATTCATGGCGAGATTTCCGCCGATTCGGCAGTAGGGGCTACTGCCCGGATCAGGGGGGTAAAAGAGGCCGTCTTTTTCGACATGGGCGCTGATCGCGGCCGTAATACAGCCCGCTTCTACCGTAATAGTGCGATCAATGACGTTGTAATCGCAGATATTTTGCATGCACTCAAAACTGATGACAGCGCTTCCTGGTACGGGCTGCGCGCCGCCGACATTCCCGGACCCGGCGCCGCGCGCCACCAGAGGTAGGTGATGGCGGCGCGCGATGTTGACGATAGCCTGCACTTCCTCATGACTTTGTGGGAAGAGAACGAGGGCGGGTGTACAACTGCCGGAGGTATCGTCGCGGCTATAGATCGCTAGGGTGTCGGGATCATTCCGGACTCTTTCACTATCGAGAGCAGCCCGCAGCGCAGGGATAATAGTACCGACGTTCATGGCCGGGATTCTCGAATTTTATGCAAAAGTGCCGTGGTGCTGCGCTCATGCTGGAAGGGAATGCTGCACACGCGTCCGCCGCGTGCCAGCACCTCTTGAGCGCCCACAATGCGCTCCACGGGCCAGTCTCCGCCTTTGATCAAAACGTCGGGTTGCAATTTTTCGATCAGATGCAGAGGCGTGTCTTCCTCAAAGATAGTGACAAAATCAACGGCTCCCAGCGCCGCGAGTACGGCCATGCGATCGTCTTCTGCATTGATGGGACGATCTTCACCTTTACCGAGCCGGCGGACGGAAGCATCACTATTGACACCTACCACAAGGCAGGCGCCCTCCGCTCGTGCTTCGCTGAGATACTGGACATGACCGCGATGCAGAACATCAAAAACGCCATTGGTAAAAACTAACGGACGACGAAAGGAGCAGGCATCCTGCAAGTCGTTCCAGTTCGTTAAGATCGTGCCAGTGAAGGGAGCCGGCTGCATGGATGCTTCCGTAAAGGCATCATCGACGGCGGCACAAAGTGCATGAATCAGCACGAGATGAACTTCCTGAATGCGGGCGGTTTTACTTTCCGGTACCCGCAATTCGATATCCGCCGGACGCAAGAGCGATGCCAACTGGCCACCATCTTTACCCGTCAGCGCGAGAACCCACATGCCCCGCGCCTGTGCTGTCTTAACTGCAGCCAGCACATTGGCAGAGTTCCCTGAGGTGCTGAATGCTACCAAGCAGTCACCGGGCCGACCCAATGCCTCAATTTGTCGTGCGAACACCTGCGCGTAAGCGGCGTCATTGGCAATGGCGGTGAGTACGCTGCTATCGGTGCTGAGGGCGAGCGCGGGCAGCGCTAGGCGATCACTTTCAAAGCGGTTGATCAGCTCGGAGGCGAGATGCTGGGCATCTCCGGATGAACCACCGTTGCCGCAACTGAGTATCTGGCCTCGGGCACGCAGCGTCGCAATCAGGCGCGCGCTGGCTTGGTTGAAGGGCGCGGTAAGGACTTTGACAGACTGTGTTTTGCAGTGAATGCTGTCGTGTATGGCGGCTTCTATCCAGTGATTATCGGTCATGGGCTGGGTACTCTGAAAGCATCGCGAATCCAGTTTGGCGCTGCGTCACCATCAATGGCAATGACGTCAAAACGACAGGGACGCAGACCCAGTCGTGGGTTACGAAGTAAAAAATACTGAGCGGCTCGGATCAGCCGCTGCTGCTTGCGCGTATTGACGCTGGCAGCAGCATCACCCTGACGATTATGTGCCCGCTGCCGTACTTCAACGAAAACCAGCGATTCATCATCCAGAACAATCAGGTCGATTTCTCCGGAGCGGCAGCGAAAATTGCGTGAGATGAGCTTTGTTCCGGCGGCAAGCAACATCGTCAAAGCTCGATTCTCACCCTCTTGGCCCAATTGTTGGCTCGGGGAAGGCATAACTTAATGCCCCGGCTTGGGTATTCCCGCTAAGGGAACCACTGAGCCATTCTCTACCTCCATCCATTCCATGTCACGCTTAATCCGGCCATGTTTTTTAAAATGCAGGGTTCCAGTAGCGCCAATAATAGGGACTGTTGTGGTATGGGTGAGGATGCGTTGGGCAATGTGATAAGCGTCCAGACCGAAAGCCGCCATCCGCCATTGGGTATCTGTCGCCTGTGGGAGTGTGTTATGCAGTAGGGACGTAGCCTGCGACCATCGCGCAGCGGGATTGATGATCCAGGGCATGTCAACGGACTCAATACCGGTCAGGTTCTGGGCGTCAGCCGATAATGCCGCGCCGTGTAATAGGGCGGGGCTAAAAATGGGGATGCTGCTGTTGATAAGCCGAATTGCATTAACTGCGGCGTTTGCGTTTTTGCTGTTGGCGATCAGAAACACAAACTGACGCGGGCTTGAAGTGCCGGTCAATAGTTGCTGTGCCTCGCCAGTGAGAGAATGTCCGGGGAGGTAAGTCGTCACTCCAGCCACGGTACCGCCCAGTTTTTTCCAGATACGGATGAAGTCCGCTTGGATCGCCGCGCCACTGGAGTCTTGGGGGTAGAGAATATATACCTGACGGTAGCCAACGGTATAACTTTGTTCGGCAATTTGTTGGGCTGCCACATCCCTGCTTAGGCTAAAAGTATACAAGCCGGACTGTTGCACGCCTGAGCCGGACCCCAGTGCAATCACGGGTGGGTCAGAAGGCTTGCGGACGGCAGCTACTGCATTGATGTCCTGGGGGAGCCACGGACCTACAAAAATCTTGCAGCCGTCTTTGATGCCGCGTTCAAACAACGCGGCGGTATAGCTGGGATTTCCGGTACTTTGCAGTAATTTGACGGCCGGACCAGATTCCAGTTGTGCGGCAGTTTCCATGCCGGCACTAATGGCTTGGGACAACAACGCATAAGGACCCGTAGAGGGAAGCAAAGCGCAGATAGTATCCGCGCCATCGCCTTCGGCGTCTGCAACATTGATTTCATCATGGCTAGAGAAATCTATGGGGGGGTGACCAGGGTGCGCTGCCATCCAGGCGTTAATGGCGGCTTTACGTTGTCCGGGGCTCGGATTTTGGCGGCTGATCAGGGCGATGGCGAGCCATTCTTGAACCACCGGATTTCCGCTGCGTCCTTGCCAGTTCTGGATGCGTGCGGAAGACACGGAATCCAAAAGTGCATGAATACGCTGATGATTTTTATGAATGGCCGAACCGGTCAGAAGGCTGTCACGTTCAATCAAAAAATTCAGCGCGGTGAGCTCATGGCCTTCTTGGGTATAAAGGGTGGCTAGCGTGCCCATCGTTTCGGCGCGGACCTTCTGCGGCGTGGTGGTGATGGTTAGCAACTCTTCGAGATTGCCTTTGGCGCTTGGTGTTTGTCCTTGATCCATCAGTCCCTGGGCACGCACCCAGAGAGCCTCGCCGCGCAGCGTGTTATCATTGTGCTGAAGGCGCAGAACTTCATCCGCGAGAAGTACCGCTACCTGAGGCTTGTTCCCTTTCAGAGAGGCCTTGGCAGCCTCCATCAGATAGTGCAATTGGGCCTGGCCCTGTACTTCAGCAGCGGCTTTAATGTAGGTTTTGGCGGCCTCCAGATCATGCCCTGCCGCAAGCAGAGTGCCAGCCTGCCGGGCACTCGATGTCTCGGATGTACTATTATGGGTCGATGTCACGGAGCTGGGTATCGGCGCCGCAACGGGAGCGACCTGATGCGGCAGGTTCGCACAGGCACTGAGCGCGGCAGCGAGAGCGAAGGATGCGGGCCAACGCGATAGCCGAGACAATAGATGGAGTGGCAGTTTCATGAGCAGAGTGTATGGAGAATGGAGCAGGGGTTCAATGACTGAAATGCTTTTTGATATCGGTGGGTTTTAGTGAGCGAAGCACATACGGAGATGGTCGAAAGCGGCGGACTGTTGACCATTATTTCCACACCGATCGGCAATCTGGACGATCTCTCGCCCCGCGCCGCCCAAGCTATTCGTGATGCCTCCCTGATTTTGGTGGAAGATCGTCGTCACGCGCAACGATTGTTTCAACACCTAGGCATACGACCCAAGACCATGGCTTTGCATGAACACAATGAGCGAGCGCTGGCGCCGCAAATCGCCCAACGAATCGCTGCCGGTGAAGCCTTTGCCATGCTTTCGGATGCGGGGATGCCGTTGATTTCTGATCCCGGATTTCCGCTCCTCGCATTGCTGCGCGAACAGCAGTTACCCGTGACGATCATCCCGGGCCCCAATGCCGCTTTAGCAGCGCTGGCGTTATCTGGGTTGCCGAGTGATCGTTTTGCTTTCGAGGGATTTTTACCCGCTAAAGCCGGAGCGCGTCGAACCCGACTGGTAGCTTTGCAAGCAGCCTCCTACAGTATGATTTTTTATGAAGCGCCGCACCGAATTGTCGAAACGCTGACCGCTATGGCGGAGGTCTGGGGGTTCGAGCGCCCGGCGGCCCTCTGTCGTGAGTTGACTAAAGTTTATGAGGAGTGTCTGCGGGATACCCTCGGTGGCTTGTTGGATCTACTGAACCAATATCCTGGAAAGGTGCGCGGCGAGATGACGCTGGTAGTAGCGGGTGCGCCGGAGCGTGATCCTAGTGAGGCTGATGCGGATCGGTGGTTGACACCCTTATTGAACGAATTGCCGTTGGCACAGGCAGTACGCATTGCAGAAATGCAGAGCGGCATGGCACACCGTCTATTATACACCCGCGCGCTGGCCTTGACTTCCGGAGCTGACCCCGCTTAAATACGCGCTCTTGGCCCAGGTAGCTCAGTCGGTAGAGCAGAGGACTGAAAATCCTCGTGTCGGCGGTTCGATTCCGTCCCTGGGCACCATATAAAACAGCAAGTTATAAAATTTCTACTGATAATTATCTGCACCTCGGGTACAGATTTGGTGCACTAACGAATCTGGACACAAGGCGCATCAGCGTAAAGGTCTTGTCGAGCATTGCTCAAAGATGTGCTGCTACGCACTGCCCAAGCCGCCAACCCGTGGACTGGGTTGATCTCAAGGCGCTTATTGACGAAGGTCGAGCATGAAATTTGTTCTGGATGCTTCTGTTGCATTGCTTTGGTTGGTTCCCGAATCCCCGTCTCTCTAACTTATTTTTATCTCTTATCTTGTTGAGGGTGTTCACTTAGGATTTAAGGTCGTCCAGAAACTCCGATCCTGGCGCAATACCACTGACCAACAGTGTGTCGCGGGCGCGCGTGCAGGCAACGTATAACAAGTGCCGCTCGGTATTGTAGACTTCTTCGAGATCTGCGTTGTCGGCAACGGATTCAATGCGTGCCTGCAATGGGATGACCTCATCATCACAAGCCAGCACCGCTACGGCGCGGAATTCTAAACCCTTGGCCAGATGCATGGTGCACAGAGAGGTGTACCCGACCGTGGTCTCGACCTGGTCATCGAGCACCCGAAAAGGCAGCGCCGCCGCTTCAGCCGCCGCACGGGCGCGATCTATTTCCGTGTCTGAGCGCACAAAGAGACCGATTTCGTGGGGCGGCATCCCTTCCGCTACTCGTTCCTGAAGCCATTGCGCTATAGCCGCAGTCTCATCCGCCGTATCCGCAAAGATGCGAATCATCGGTACGGGTCCGTTGAACACGGATACCGTGCCGCGCCGGTCTTCCGTATTACCATCCACGTCCGACACCTCCGGCCCGAGCAGGCGGTCGGCTTGCATGCGGATCTGGTGTGAGGTGCGGTAGTTGATATGCAGGGTGCGGGAGCGACCACGGACGTCTACCCCTAAGGACTTCCAGGAAAACGGCATTTGGAAAATGCGCTGGCCCAGGTCACCCGCAAAAAATAGCCCATTGCGGCGATCGCCCGTCAAGGCGGAGAGAAAGCGCAACTGCGCTACGCTGATGTCCTGTGCTTCATCGACCAATACATGATCGAAGGGCGGTGCCATACCTGCCGCCCTGCGCTCGGTCAGCGCCGCAGCCAGCCGGGTGAACATTGCCGCAGGGGTGATCAAGCCTTGTGCCGCCAAACGTTGCTGCATCGCCGCAAAAATACCCCACAACGCCGATCGCTGCGCCTCGCTGAGCCGTGTTTTACGACCGAGTCGTTTCACATCGCGATACGCCTCCCAACTATCGAGCTGCCAGGCATCCACGAGGTCATCCCACTCCCCCCGCATGAAAGCCAGACTGAACTTCAAGCCATCCGCCGCAGCTACGCAGTCCGCCAAGAGATTCTGAATCTGCAGGTGCGTGGCGATCTGTGGCACGCCATCGCCGAAAGTCGCGGCAAACAAACGCTCGCTGATGGCATCCATCCCTGCCACTTCCAAGCGCTCGGCAATGCGGGGCTGGTTGTTGATCAGCCTGCGCAGCTTACCGCGCAGCGTTGGCCAGCGTGTCGGAGAAGGTGGTTAACAGTACACGACTCTGCGGGTTGGCACGCGCCAAAAACACCGCCCGATGCAGCGCCACAATCGTCTTCCCCGTACCCGCCGAACCAGCGATGCGTGCCGGGCCACGCTCATCACGCTCCACCCATTGCTGTTGCGCCGGATGTAAAAACGTCGTCCATTTGTCCCAGGGGAAGGCTAGCGCCCGCTCCAGTTCCTCGATATCGGCCATCACGCGGAAGCGGCGCTGGGCATCGGGGTGACTGAACGGGTCGGCACCCATCGCCAAGGCGGGGGAAATGCGGGGTGTGCCACCCGTTGCCAGTTCCAACAGGGCCTCGGCCGCTTCACTAGGCAAATGATCCGCCAGCGCCAACAAGGCATCCTCGTCCGCCTGACGCACATCAGCCAGCCACTCGGCGGGCACGCCATAATCCAGCAAGGTGTCGTCCGCATATTGCGCGAACAAGGCAGGTTTCTGAACGGGTGCAGACGGCACCTGCGCGATGGTAGTCTCTTCTACCCGCTCGCGGATTTCCACCCACTGCGCCGCGCCGGTCTTGGGGTGGGTCTCCAGTTTGCGCCGCTCTGCCCAACGGTAGGCCGGATCGTGATGATCCACATAGCATAGCAGTAGGCTGGATGCCGTCTTGTGTACGATCAGCCGAATATCGCTGCTCACCCGTATCGACCAGAAATGCTTATCCCGTGCCCTGTCCAGTTTGTGAAAGCTCATGCCAGGATTCGCGGGGTTCATTTGCAGGTCGAAGGCGGTGGTCTTGGCCTGTTTTTGCTCCTCGCCAGTTAATCGGGCGAGGCTGTCGGTGAAGGTATCGGAGATACGGAAGTCCATCAGTGCCTCATCCCTTCGGCTTCTTTGTGGGTAACTGCTGCACCATGCGATCAAAATCCGACTCGAAACGCTGGTCATCCAGTACCCGGAACTTGTCGAACTCCTGTTCAGCGTGCTGAACTGTTCGGAATAACCGAACAGTTGCCGCCGGCGTCAGTTCCCCATCCTCCAAGTTGTGCCTGATGTGCTCGCTGATGGTGCCCTTGGCCTTGCCGAATAATTCCGTCAACTGCTTCTGATTGAGCCACAGCGTTTCCGCCTCCAGCATCACGTCAATGCTGGTGGAGCAGTCTTCGCTTTGGTAGAGTAGGGATTGTTGGGGTTCGGTCATAATTGTCATTTCCCTGCGATTTTGACGGCGTTTCGGGTGTCACCAGCGAGATTGAGAGGCCGTCGTTAAAAGCCTCAGAGGTCAAAATCTATTTATACGCTATATATCCACTTCGTTAGTTTCTGCGGAAACTTCTTCTGGCGCAATACCTAGTTTACTCCCAAGTGCTATGTTATTCTTGATTATTTTCTCAATATCATTTTGATCAACGCCAATGAGTTTAAGTAGATGCAATTGAAATAGTCCTTCTAACTTCCGGCACAGACTAATCAAATTAACGTCTCGAACTGCGCTGCCAGAGTTTTCAGAGCTGTAATGGGTAAAATAATTTCTCGTATTGACGGTCTTGTTTATAAAATCGTTCTGTCGTTTTTGATCCCCGAAAAGACTTGAAAATGGTGCAATCATTTTTCTCATCCTCATACGCAGAGATGGTTCATTAGCATACGCCAGTTTTTCTTTGAGCCATTTTTTATTCTTTTCAGGGCAAGCGTCACCAAGCAGTGCCACTAATTCTTGAAATTCATTTGCAGTCATGTAAGTGTCTTCACTGTTTCTCCTATGCAACGTCTCTAGTCCTTGAATGAGAAATAGAAACTTACTCTCTAGGTACATGTTTTCGCTAGATTTTGTTGAAAAATACAAATTAAATGCGGGCTCAAATATAGCATAATTATTTAGCCACTCATTCATTATTGATTCGATATTGACAGACATGCTACCGTATGGAAATAACATATCATTATGATATATTTTTGGCTTTTCTATAGGCAATTTGGTGCCGTAAAAATAGATTGTTACAGGCGCTGCATACTGATCGTCATTATCTAAGGTTCGCTTTATATCAGGAGAGTATCCCTCTGCATAGTCTATGGCAATTGTCTTATCCATTACGAACCGCATGAAATTATTTATCTTAAAAACTAAATCCAAAAAGACCTGAAGCGATTGCGGAGACTCACACTTCAGCTCGACATAGGCTTTCTGTGTTATCTTGGCTTCCTTAATAACTGGGAAGCCTGGAATCGTCCACATGAAAATAAACGACAAAGTAAACTCGTTAGGTAGGTTGATCGCAATTCCGTCAGGGATCACGTAAGATATTGACGCGATTTGTTCTTGCCAATTATGCTCTACTCTAATTCCTGTTACTCCTAACCACTCGTCAAGCCCCTCTATGGAAAAGCGAAGCGTCGTAAATGTGATGGGAATGCCCTCATCGTAACTGAACCCAATTAACGCATATTTTGCGTGGATTAAAAACCTTGATAAGCCTCCAAAACTTAATTTTAGTGACCTACAATTGCATTCGCTCAAAGTAAGTGGTTTACCATCCTCGGTAATACCAGTAACCCTGTCTAACTTTGAAAAAAGTTCATTATTAACAGAGAATATTCCGATAACTTCCGCTGTTACTTCTCCGAGACGAGAAATATGTAAGGTACCCGGGAACCTATTTTCTGGCGAACCTGGTAGCCAAAAATATGCCACCTTCTCAATTGGTTGGGATAACCGCACCTCAAGTACCCACCCTAAACACCTTCATCACCTCATCCCCCAAGTGATTAATCACCTTTACCGCAATCCGCCCTGTCGCGGGTTTGTCAAAAGGCCGGGAGGTGTCGCTGTTCAGCGTTGCCCAGGCTTCTGCGTCTATCTCCGCTTTCAGGGTGGTTTTCAGCGATTTGTACGGGTCGTTGGCGCCGAGGAAGTAGGCTTGGCGGACGAAGAAGCTTTCTTCGTTGTAGTCGGTGTCGATGAACCAGCAGGCGATGCCGTCGGGGCCATCGCTGTGGACTTCGCCGCTGTTGGGGTGGAAGACGTCGACGCCGTTGACCTTGACGCGGATCTGGCCGTCTTTAGCGTCGAGGATATCGATGTCGGGCTCGCCGAAGATGACGAAGAGGTTGCCTTTGCCAGTGTTCTTGAGGTCGTTGGCCATGTGCAGGTCAGCGTTCATGCGCGCTTTGAGGACGGGGACGCGACCGAGTTTGTCGAACTCGCTGGCGTGGGCGTCGTAGTTGAAGGCGCAAGCGATGAGCACGTCGAATCCGGCGTCGGCGGCCTCACGAGCGGCGGCGACCAGATCAGGGCGGGAGACGGTGCCGAATTCGGGGCCGATGAAAATAGCGGCGCGGCGCTCGGTGCTGCCTCCATCCGGTCCGGCGGGTTCCAGATAGCGACCATCGGCGCAGACCAGTTCACCAGGCCACGGGGTCAGGGCGGTGAAATTGATCTTGCCGTCCTTGTGGGCCTGCTGCACTCCGGCGGTTTTGAGGTTTTCGAGAATGATCTGGGCGAAGTCGCGTTCCTCGCCGTAGCCAGAGCCCTGATCGCCGATTTTACTGACGTTGGGATCGATGAGTTCGTCGTTTTCGTCTACGCCCAGCACCCGGTGGGAGGAGAGACTTTCGACGGTGAAGGGACCGGCGACGCGGACTTTTTTCTTGTCCTCATAGGGCTTGTCGTAGAGATACTCGAAGTCGGCCTTGGCGGCGATGGAGGCATCAATGGCCTGCTGGCGGGCGATGCGGGCCTGCCAAAACGCGCTGAGGGGTGCATGAGTGCTGGCGGGCCAGTCGGCGGGGGCGTCGCGGGGGACTTCCCAGTCGAGCAGGGCGCTGGCGCTGACGGTTTCGCCGCTGGGCAGGGTGACATTGCGACCGTCCGGCGCGTCGAAATGCAGGAGTTGGCCCTGCCGTCCCCCGCTGGGGACTTTGTAGGGCGTTTTATGGCCTTTTAGTGCGGTGTTCAGATCTGCCAAAGCACCGCGACGGCAGGCTGCCACTGGTCCCAGATGACGTCGATCTCGGCGTTATTGGCGATGGATTTGAGGGTGATGTGGGGCACGCGCTCGTAGACGAAGCCGAGGCGGATGCTGCCGTAAGTGGGTTTGCCGGAGGGGGCACTGCGGGTGACTTCCGCCTCTTTCTGCTGTCCTTCCGGGCTGTCGGCGAGGAGATAGTAGGGGTAACGGGCGCCCATAATGCGGGCACGGGCCAGAGCCAGGGCGACGCGCGAGGTATCGAGGGTGATCCAGCGACGACCCCATTGTTCGGCGACATAGGCAGTGGTGCCGGAGCCGCAGGTGGGGTCGAGGACGAGATCGCCGGGGTCGGTTGCCATGAGGAGGCAGCGTTCGATTACTTTAGAGCCAGTCTGAACGACATAAATTTTGTCATCAGTAAAAGATCCCGTTCCCGTGTCAGTCCACACGTTTGATAGCGGTATCACCGGAAAGTCATTGAGAAATCGGACATATTGAAGCGTTCCCTGCGTCGTTGGCCAAAGCCGGTCAGCTTTCTCAAGCCGCACCATGCCAACAAGATTCGTTTTCCACCCTCCCTTTTTAGGTGCAGCAACTGCCATTCCCCGAACTTCAAACGGGAAAACGGTGGTAGTGCTTCCCGACTGAGATGTCAGATTGTCAGAACGAAATTGTCGAGCATCGTAAGGTATCAAAGATGAGTCCTCACGTTGAGCTTGGGTAATTCTCTTGTTTGAACCGTTAGCACTACGAATTAGAGAATAAACTTGATCTGTGGAAGTCCCTGTCAGCTTGCCCTGATAGGAGGTTCGGAATTTGCAGTTCTCTCGGTTTTTTGCGAACCACAGAATATAGTTAGATGCTGACGATAGAAAGTCGCCCGCACGACCAGTTGTGGTGCGGAATGTAATTTGGGAAATTTGATTCTCATCCCCAAACACTTCATCCATCACCGCCCTTACCCGGTGTACATTCTCATCCCCAATCTGCACAAAAATCGACCCGGAATCCGTCAACAAATCCCGCGCCACGGTCAACCGGTCGCGCAGGTAAGTCAGGTAGGAGTGAATCCCGTCTCTCCAAGTGTCGCGGAAGGCCTTGACCTGTTCCGGCTCGCGGGTGATGTGCTCGGTGTTGCCATCCTTGACGTCGCGGCTGGTGGTGGACCACTGGAAGTTGCTGTTGAATTTGATGCCGTAGGGCGGATCGAAATAAATGCACTGCACTTGACCGCGCAGGCCTTCGCGCTCGGCCAGGCTGGCCATGACCTGTAGGCTGTCGCCGAGGATCATGCGGTTCGCCCAGTGGGCGTCGTGCTGGTAGAACTCGGTCTTGGCGTTGGCGTCGGGCAGGCCGTTGAAGTCGGCGAAAAGGTCGATCTGCTGGCCGTCCTCCGGCGCCGCCGCGCCCGGTGCCGGGTTCCGTGCCTGAAAGCGCCGGAGGTCGTCGATGAGGACTTTGGGGTGGACTTTTTCCTGAATATAGAGGGGCGGCGCCTGCACCACGAGGCTGGACCAGTCCTGTCGATCCTTGCCGCGCCAGATGAGCTGGGGGTCGAGGTCGGGGTTGCGGCTGCGCTTTTCGTCCTCCAGCCCGGCGGCCTGCCGGGGGTACTCCACCCGCACCGGCTTTTGCTCGTCCTGCCGCATCACCGCCTGATATTCGGCGGTGGGGATGTTCTTGCGCGTCGCCTCGTCGTGGGTGAGGGTTTCGATGCTGAGAGGGATCGTCTTTTTATAAGCCATGGAATAAGTGCCGTTTAGGGTCAGGAATCAAGAGCATCGGGGTTCTTCAGTGATTTTTTCTCTTCAGCGCTCAAACGGCGCTCGACTTTTTTCACATCTTCAGCAGGCGGCAGAACTTCCGGGCGGATGCCACGTTCCAACAATGTCTTGCGCACGGCCTCATTATTGGTGATGTGTTCGCTGGAAATAGCGCGCTCGCTGTTCAATTGATGTTCGCGGGCGTTGAAGATCGTGATTTCGGCAGCAAAGTCCTTGGCTTTGAGAATGATGGTTGGGGCAAAATCAGCCAGCGGTCTGTTGTCAGGTATCTGCCATTGCGCTTTCATGGCCTGAGTGGATTTACCGAACAGTGCATGGTCGCCTTTGCTGCGGATGAGAGCAAAATCCTGATTGCCGCCAGTCTGTTCAAAAATCACGTGGGAAAGTTCTTTTTCAGTCAGTATGAGCTTTTTGCGCGCCGTGACCCGCTCTGCATCAAGCAGGCGTTGCTCAATCAACTCAGCACGCCGCGTCTGTACGGCAAAATAGGTCTGGGCAAAGGCAATCTCATGTTTCTTCGGGTCACCATTTTGTGCGATGAGATAGCAGGCGAAGCGGGTGAGCATAAGGTCATCGACTTCGCGCTGGCTACCAGAACCCAGATCGACCATTTTCCCGACATCGGCAAAATGGTCCGCCACCGCATGACCGGAGACCTCGCAGGCAGTCTTAGCCTTGGTGACCACGTTCAGAAAGTTGTCCCACTTGCTATAGCCCAGCAGATGCTGGAGATCGCGTGCAAGCCAAAACTCTACCCCACTCTCGGTACGCTGTGCGTGCGCCTCAAAATGGGTAGTCAATGCGTGGACCTGTTCAGACTTCATCGGAGTAACTCCTCTTTGACCATGCTCCAATCTTTAAACCGATCGGCACCTTGGCGCAGCGCCTTTTCCCGTTGGGCCAAGATGTTTCCGTGCCAAGCGGAAGGGGAAGCATCCGCTGGTTGCTGACAACGACTATCCCAAAGAGACTTTATCGTCTGGATTCTTTCACTGGTAGAGCATTCATCCAATTCAGGCAAATCAATCATGGCATCCCCTGTAACGTCGAACAATCAAGAAGCCGTGCCTCACGAGAGGGATGTGTTATAGAAACCTGCGACTTGGCGCCGATGTTAGAGCGACGTGCATCGTCCATCAGGCACATGCGCGCACCGATTCCATTAACCGATTAAATGCCACCTGTATCTCCCAGACATCTGTGAACTCGGTGAAGGCCCAGCGGCCGTGGCTGCCGATGTTGTTGACGCCGGGCACCCAATAAGTGTCCATGGTGGCTTTTTTGTCCTTGGCGTCTTCACCACGATAACCCTTGATCTCGACAATGAGATTCAGCAGATCCTCATCGCCATGGCCGTCGTCCACCCGCACGATGAAGTCGGGGCGGTAGATGCGGGATTCAGAGCCGTAGCGGTAAGGCACTTCAAAGCCGAGGTTGTGGTTTTTCACATAGGCGCGCACGCGGGGGTGGGCCTCCACCACACGGCAGAACTCCCCTTCCCAGTCGCTGTCGAGGATGACCCAATTAAGGGGACACTTGGGCGGCGGACCGCTGGTGTCCCAGCGTTCGGTCTTGGAGGTGTTGAAGTTGACGTGGGTAGTGCTGCCGCTGGGGTTATAGGGGTCCAGGACGACATGGATATGGCGCCGTGCTGCTTCCGAATGGTCCGTGAGCATGGCGCGATTGATCGCGGTGATGATGCGGCTGGCGGCCATGTCGGCCAGCATCTTGTATTTGAGTTGCGCCGGGTAGGTGCCGCCCTTGCAAGTCAAATAACCATCAAGCCATTGTCGGGCAATACGCTTGAGCTGGCCGAAGAGGTAAAGCTTTGGCGCACCGTCTTTGTCGCGGAACTCATTGAGCAGTAGGTAGGAGGTTAGTTCGTAGACTACCTGTGAGGGGCGCACGTCACCGGTATGAACGAGGTTGAGGTCCACCGTCTCGCCGATGATGCCGGAGTTGCGGGTCTCGGTGGCGCCGACCAAAGCGGGCGTGAGTTCTAGGACCGAATCGGCATCGAAGCGCGCCGCGAGCGGCGTTTCTGGTAACTCGACACGGTAACCCTGCACCCGTGGAAAGCGGATTTCCAGGGCATCGCGCTCGGGTCGCAGGGCTTTGACGTGAATGGTTTCGCGGGGTGGTTGCGGCGGCGCCACTACCGGCTTGGCGGTGAAGTCGAAGGGAATGCCCAGCACATCGGCATACTCGACGTTGAACAGCCCTTCCTCATTCAGATCGTAGGACTGGCGCCGCAAAGCGCGGCCGATGACCTGCTCGCAAAGCAACTGGGTGCCGAAGGCGCGTACCCCCAGCACATGGGTGACGGTGTTGGCGTCCCAGCCCTCGGTCAGCATGGATACGGAGACCACACAGCGGACGGAATCGCCCAGTCGACCCGGCTTGCCGACGGTGTTCATTGCTTCGCGCAACAGTTCCTGATCGCTGATGCTCTGACCCGATTGCAAATCGCCACTGCGCTCCACCATCTCGCGGCGAAAACGCTCGATCTCATCAGCCGCCATGACGCGGAACTTGTCATCCAGCGCATCGCCGGATTCCAGTTGTTCGCTGTCGATAAGCAGAGTACGCGGGCGGCCCAGCGCGTTGCCGTGTTCGTCATGATTGCGAAACAGTGGTAAACGACCTTCCACCAACTGGCTGGAATCGTCTTGCTGGACCTGCTGGAAACCGGCGATGTAGTCATAAACCAGCTTGGATGTGGCGGTATTGTTGCAGACGATGATGAAGCAGGGCGGTACGGCAATGTTCGCTTCCTCCCAGAGATTGAAGGTCTTTTCGTAATGACCATAAAGCGCATCCAGCGCCGTCTGCAAAGGAATCGGCATGGCCCGTGGGTCTATGAGGTTGCCTTTGCCGCGCCCAGGCTTGGGCATCTGGCTGCGGATATGCTCCCAGAGGTTGCGGAACATGGGCATCTCGCCACCGGGGATATTGTCCGCCACCGGCACACGCGGCAGCTTGACGATGCCGCACTCGATGGCGTCCATCAGCGAGAAGTCACTCATGGTCCAGGGGAAAAGTGTACCTTCAACATAGCCCGAGCCGCTCAGGAAAAAAGGCGTGGCCGAAAGATCAAACACCCGCGCCAGCCCAAGCTTACGCTGCACCGCTTCCAGCCCCGATATCCACAGGCGGGCGGCGGCGCTGTTCTCTTCGGCCTCCTTTTTCTCGTCGCCTTTGAGATCGTCGTCCGTCGCGCCGGGTTTCTCGCGGTAGCAGTGGTGGGCTTCGTCATTGATGGCGATGATGTTTTTCAGACCCATGAGTTCGGGCATGACGCGCTGGAGCATCTGGCCTTCCGTCTCCAGCGTGTTCAGTGCCTCGCCGCCCTGCCCCTGGAGCAGGCGGCGACCGCCCTTAGAAAGTTCCAGCCGCTCACGCAGTTTGAAGGCATGGTAGTTGGTGATAACGATGCGGGCGCGTTCCAGGTCAGCCAGCATATCGCCGGGCACCAGTTCGCGGCTGGCGTAGTAGCTGTCCGGATCGTTGGGTTGCAGTACGCGTAGGCGATCTTTGATGGTAATGCCGGGTGCTACGATCAAAAAGCCCCGCGTGAATTTTTTGCTGTTGGGGTGCCGCACTGCGTTGACGGTCTGCCAGGCAATGAGCATGGCCATCACCGTGGTCTTGCCTGCACCGGTGGCCAGTTTAAGCGCCAGACGCAGCAGGTCCGGGTTAGCATCGTGACTGGCGTTACGCAGGTGATTTATGTAAGTCTGCGCTGATTTCCCCATCTGCGGGGCGACTTCGGTCAGCCAGATGGCGGTTTCCACCGCTTCGATCTGGCAGAAGAAGGGACGAATGCTGCTGAAAGCGTGGTGCCGCCAGTGTTGCAGCAGCCGTGTCGTTTCCGGGGTCACCCGCCAGTCTGCGGGGTTAGGGATGCCACGCCATTGGTCTACTTCGGTACGCACGCCGTTGATGAGCGCAGTGATGTTGTACTGCTGCTCTTCAGTCGAGAGGCCCTGCCCTTGGTCGAGCACTAGCGATGCTTGTCGGCCGGCCCCTTTTTGCTTGCGTGGCCGGGGGATGGGGCTGATGAATTCCGCCTTGCGGCGATTGTCGATGATGCGTTGAGTCGGCTGTCCCTGTTCATCCAACTCCCAATGACGCTGCGGATACGCATAGGGGGAATTGAGGATGGGTTTTTCAAAGAAAGGGTTTTGCATGGTTATTTATGGTCTGCGGCGGCCAAGCTTTGTCCCCTTTATAGCCTATAAGGGGCCGGTTGGCGACCTGGAGACGGTCCACCCTCCTTGCCGTGAGCCGCTATAATGGGACGGATGACACAAAACCCGCAGTATGGTGACACTGGCTGCCATTTTCCCGAAACACGGGATGCCCGTTGTGGTATAGGCGTGAAACGGGTGGCCTAGGAACGGACTTTACAAGGTGACGCCGCCATGTTGCCGGATATCCCATGAACCCGCCTGGCGGGAGGAGGTGAAGCATGCAACGCGTAGCGGGTGCCATGATGGGCGCCCTGATTGGTGATGCGCTGGCTTTGGGGTGTCATTGGTACTACGACCTTGCCGAACTGCGGCGGGTATGCGGCCCCTGGATTACCGACTATCTCACGCCGCGCCCCGGCCGTTATCACAGTGGCCTGCGTGCCGGCGACTCATCACCGGTCTGCGTGACGCTCCACGCTATCTGGCGCTGGTGGCGGAACTGGAGCAATGGGCGGTCAGACAGGAAACGCTTTAACCCAGGATGGGTTCGGTCATGGCAGGACCGACTGAAAACCAGTCATTGGGCAACTTGGAATCTCTCGCTGATCTATTTGGCGAGTGGAATATGCTGTTTATGGAAGAGGATGACCATCTTCGCGCGCGCGCAGAGCCTCTTCGGTTTGGAAAATGGCTAAATCTACCGGCAAGCTGCGCTCGCGCATGACTTCGTAAAATTCGGGCACGGCACCGGTGGCCCGAAAAAAGCCGCGTACTTTGCCCTGCGCATCGTAGCCTTGCTGCTTGTAGGTGAATAGTTCCTGCAACTGGATGGTACCGCTCTCGGTACCGGTGACCTCGCAGATACTGGTAATTTTGCGAGAGCCACAGGAGAAGCGCGTAATCTGTACGATGACATCTACAGCAGAGGCGATTTGCTCGCGAATGGCGGTTAGCGGTAGATCCATTCCCGCCATCAGTACCATGACTTCAAGACGAGAAAGCATGTCTCGAGCCGTGTTTGCGTGTGCTGTAGTGAGGGAACCGTCGTGCCCGGTATTCATGGCCTGCAGCATGTCCAGCGCTTCGCCGCCCCGACATTCGCCTACCACAATGCGGTCGGGACGCATGCGTAGCGCATTGCGAACCAGCTCACGAATGGGAATCTGTCCCTTACCTTCCATATTAGCGGGGCGCGCTTCCAAAGAAACGAGATTAGGCTGATAAAGGCGCAGTTCTGCAGCATCTTCAATGGTCACAATGCGTTCATGATTCGGGATATAGTTGGAAAGTACATTGAGCAAGGTGGTTTTCCCCGAGCCGGTACCCCCAGAGATAATGATGTTTTTGCGTTGCTGAACACAAACTTGAATGAACCGCGCCATAGGCATCGCCACAGAATCGTAGGCCATCAGATCCTCCATTTGCAGTCTATTTTTGGAAAACTTACGAATGGTGATACATGCGCCTTTCAGGGCTAAGGGGGGAATGATGGCATTGACGCGGGAGCCGTCGGCCAGTCGTGCATCCACCAGTGGGGAGCTCTCATCAATACGTCGACCAATGGGGGCAACAATGCGATCAATAACGTGTCGCACCGCCATGTCGCTGCTGAATAAAGCAGGAGCAGCCCATAGTTTACCTTGACGTTCGATAAATATTTCATCAAAACGGTTGACCATGATTTCGGTGATGCTTTCATCGGCCAGAAAGTCCTCCAGTGGACCTAACCCGATGGCTTCGTCCAGTACCTCTTTGACCAGATGTTGTCGATCAATTTCGGGAGCTGGATTCATTCGCCAGACCACCTCTCGAACCAGCTCCCCGACTATGCGGCGAAGTTCCTCAGAAGACATTGCGCTGAGATCAATGCGCCGTAAATCCATTTGGCTACGTACGGTTTCATGCACTTCACGCACTACAGCCAGCCATCGCGCATTGTAAGCGGGTCGAATCGGAATTTCGGGCTCTGGCAGAGCGGGCTGGTCGTGCTGCTTGGCGATTTGCGGCCGGTCTACTGGAGTTGTGACTACGGATTCTGGGGCACTGGATGAGAGTAAAGATACTGTATCCATTGTTTTTTCAGTATGGTGCGTATCCGAATGCTCTTCGTCAAAACGTGGAAGAACCTGCAAGCGATATCCTGCTACGAGAATATCATCGTGGGCATCGATAGGACCGAAGGCTCGCATGCGCTCGCCATTGACCACTACGGCGGCAAAACCACTCAGCCCCTCAATATAGACGCCACCTTTTTCCGCATAAATTCGGACGTGTTCCTTGCTGATGCTCCAGCCTTCCAGTCGCAAATGGACGTGCTCCGCCTTACCTAATAGACAGGTGCCATCCTTTGCGGAAACGACTTGCGTACCAATTTTGGGATGTGAAGCGCGCACTGTAAACATGGCGATTTCTCCTAACGCAGCGGTCCTTTATCAGCGTTTTTTTGGTATAGGTTTTCGAGATATCGAGCATGGGATTCGGCATCAATATTGTCCCGGGAGTCTGCCGTGATGACACTAGGAGTCACAAGAAAAACGAGATCCGACTCATTATCCCGAAAATCATCGGATTTAAAAAGATACCCAAGAATAGGAATGTTGCCAAGTCCTGGTATTTTGTTACTATTTTTTGCAAGGCTATGATCAATGAGTCCTGACATCACTAGGGTTTCGCCATCTTTTAGATTGATTTCCGCTTTGGTGCGGCTGGTAAAAAATCCAGGTACGCCGCCAACGGTTAATGAGGGATCAATATTGCTGACTTCAGTAAATATTTTTAGACCGACATTATGACGATCATCGGCGACGGGAGAAAACTTGAGACGAATGCCAAAATCTTTGAAAATAACAGATGTTTGACCAAAACCGATAGCCAGAGGAATGGGGATCTGGCCGCCAGCTAGAAATTCAGCCGGTTCTTTGCTACCGCTCTTGGCACTTAGTTTAGGATTGGCAATTTCATAGGCATCGCCATTTTGCAATGCATAGTTAATTCTGGAAGCCACCGAAGCGATGATCCCGAAGTTGGTAGCAAAAGGCGCGACCTTCAGAGGCAAGTCGGTGATCCCGGAGCTAGGGAAGGAGAAGTTCGCCAACGGTCCGCCAGTACCATTCGTTGTAGGTACACCCATGCGAAAATAGGGATTAGAACTAAAATCTCCGACAACACCGGCTTGTGGACCCGCTATAGATTGATTCCAGTTGACTCCAAGGCTGCGAAAAAAATCGCGTTTCATTTTGAGAATGCGCACATTCAGGAGGACCACTTTTTCCATCCTGAGGGGCTCTTTTTCCGCTAAATTAACCAAGTTAGGATAAATGGCATGGAGTTTATCAATGCGATTTAAATCCTCCTGGGATATATTTTTACCGTCAATGATCACTTTCTCACCGACAATTCGTACTTGAATATGCGAATTAGAAGCCAATAAACCAGAAATTTCTTCGGCAGCACGACCAACATCCTTGGCGGCAATCATGACCCGTGCGGCACTCTCCTCACCATTTTTGTACCAGAGATGTAGATTGGTTTCTCCCGCACCTTCTGCCAAAAGCAATAATTCTTTGTTATCCACAAGGGTGACGCTCAGTATTTTTCCATTACCGACAGCGACGCGCTTTACCGTATTTGTCGGAATAATTTTTACCTGACCAGAATACATCGTAATGCTGGAAGACGGGTCTGTTGAAAATAGATTCGCTGCGTTGGCTATGCAGGGGATCATCGTCGTGATTATGGTTATAGCCAGCGCTTTTATAAGCGGTTTCATGAAAATTCCTATCAGGGTTGGGGTAATGGCGGAACGTAAGGAAGGGGTAGGTGCGGTGCTGCGTTGGGTGGTGTGATATTGTGCAGATCTTCGGCGTACTCGTTCGCAGATGCTTGTAGCGGCGACGAAGTGGGAGTCGCGTTGTTATTAGTGGTTAGTACGTGCCCAATATCGGGTGTTCCGTTAACGGATGAACCCCCCGCTATATATTCCACACCGGTAATGGCGCGGGGGTAACCAATGATGTCATGCAACGAAACCGTACGTTTGGACCAAGATCCATTTTTCTCGTTGCCACGCAAATCTAGGCGTATTTCCCCACTTTTTTGCGCTACCAGAATTTTTTTGGCTTGTAATGGGGTGACCTCGAGAGTAATGGTGCTATAACCCTCCGCATTATTGTTGTCGCCATTAGGAGAAAGATCTTTGCCAGTGGCGATAATTTTAAGATTCTGCCCTAAAAATCGGGCTAGCGATCCATCTGGAGAGGAGGATGTTCTCTGCAAGTTGCTTATCGCATTATTAGCGGCGTTATTACGGATATCGGCGGGCGTAATCCACAGCATGTCCACGTGATCTCCCGGACGTAGCATTTTGTCAATGGAGTTTTCGGCATTTACAGATATCGTTAGTGCGATATGTTTATCGTCAAGTACATCGGCTGGACTTTCCATGCTGCTGAACATAGATACTGTCAGCGGCTTACCGCGTTCTGCTGGGAATATTAGGCGCTTATACTCTATCCTGTTAAAGTTGGTATCAAGGATGACCCCTGCTGGGGCGCTATCTGCAGGAATAGTGCGGCGCGCGACCATCGACAAAGTGAGTACTGTATTGGCAGGTAGGTTTTCTAGAGGTACTACGACGGCAATAGAACTTTCTTTTTTAGGGGACAATTCCCTAAGAAGACGTTGTTTCAGAGCAGCTTCCTGTGCATTCAGCGTGTTGAGAGCGAGAAAAGCCGCAACGATACCCAGTAAAATGGCGACAGCTAACAGAATCCAACCGGTGAGCGCCAAACTCTTTTTTTGCACGATGGGCGGGGTTCCAGATTCAGGTCTAATGGTTGGCGTCGACACAAAATCTCCTTAGAAGGGTAACGTGGCGATGGCTGCGGCCCAAGAAAAATCGCTGGAAAATTTCCGCAATGCTTCCATAAGCTGAACAATGGGGCTGGGTGCGCCAATAAAGAGGAGCCCAAGCGTGAAAAGAGCGATAATTACGTACTCAATGCTGGATTGTCCTTGTTCTTTCATGGGCGTTCCAAACGTTGGTCTAATACCACGACTAGACGACTTTTTCCGCTCTCGTCCTTGCCGATAACGATATCTAGGTGGCGATTATCTTTGCTCATGGAGATCACAGCGGCGTTTCCGCGTGCCACAGATGTTGTCTGCCACTGCTGGGCCTGTAACCTTTTTTCGAGTGTGTTACGAATCTTTGCCATCGGTGCGTCGACGTATACGTGCAAGACGCGCCCTCGGATATCGCCATCGCGCGTTTCTATGTCTTGCAGGATTTCGGCGTTCGCGGGCAGAGGAAGATCATGAGGGAGCGGGTCACGTTCGACTTTCTGGTCCAAACGCAGGCTGGAAAGTGTGCCGTAAGCGGAATCTCCCTCCATATGCCACTGAGTAGTTAACGAATAAGGTGGAGTAATGCAACCTTGAATGTGTTCATTGTGTAACTGATTTTCGGTGTATGATCCGCCTAATTTTGCACAAGATTCAACGAAATAGGATCTTAATTTTTCTTCATCAGCACCAACATGAAATTGTACAGCGCGCATATCCACTCCATTGATTTTCAAATGGCTGGCTAAGGGTTCTAGGACCGCGTTTTCGGGCATTGCCAACAAGGGGGCCATTTCTCTAGCGAACGTGCTGATTGGAACACTCAGCAGCATAGCGATGCACGATATATAAAGAAGGAAACGCGTCATCATTCGTCCCCTGAAGGATAAGGCTGTAGGCGATCTCCATACTGTATTTCGGGGTCGATATGCCCGAAGTCCAAATGATTGAGTTCAGGAAAAAGAGTGGCGCCCAAGGTTTTGACGGTATTTACAACGCTGTTGTCGAGGAAACCTGATGGCAGCAGTTTTTTTACTACCCGAGTTTCCTCGTCCGGACCATTGGCTGTCCAAGCATCCGTTAGTACGGCTGCCTGAGCAGTAATCTGTGGCCCTATAGCCAAAGGATTTTCGGACAAGTATCCATAACCGGGTAATCCCGCCAGTTGAACGCTGACGGTGGCGCTCGTCGGACCGGTCATATGCAACGGAACGTGGGTCAGTTTTATTAACGTGCCTAAAAACTTCATGGATACTCCGTCGGCAATGACTTCTTCTCGGGTTGTGGCATACACCGTTGAAAGATCCTGCAGCAAAGGCTGTCCATCATGTCGGGTCAGGAGAGGGTCTACTGTACGACTATTTGCGGGACTAACATGAGTTAGGCCATGGCCGCGCATGCCAAAAAATTGCAAAGCCGCTTCATTTCGTAAGTCTGCATCACTTTTGATTGCGGTCCATTCTCGCTCGCTGGGTGGTGATTTCCTCCAAACGATTCGTTCCCAGGCCACATAGCGTGCCGCTTCAATAGCTCGGAGCTGCGCGAATCCCCATTTCCCGGTATAAGTGACAAAGAAAAATAGAGGGATAAGTGCAAATGCAGTAATTACGACAAACTCCGTTATAGACTGTCCATGCTCCATAGTGACTAATTTATCTTGTTTAATGAATATTTTTTTATCAATGTTTAACATATTATAGTGCTCTTATTTTTGGAGACAAAGTATCGTTGCGTATCTAGCTCGATCGGTAGAATTTAAGTCTACTAGACGCGCTTCCCAATAGGGACTGAATAAATTTCCGCGTTCATAATAGTGATCTTTGCGTGCCCATAGTGAGGCTGGGCGTCGAAAGTAAACCTGAGCTTTAGCAATGGAGCGAATGTAATCAGCGGAGTTATTTTGTGGTAAAACGATATTCATTTTTTCTTGATCGGGTATCTTGTTGATATCTAGAGCGCCGGAGGAGTCCCGTAAGCGTTGTCGTTGATGTTCCACGACGGCGACGTAATAGGGCATGATGTCAGCAGGATCGCCATTTGCGTTGAGTAGCTTTTGACTCTCCCGATTAAAATCCCAATAGCGACTAATCCCTCCCGATGAAAAGCGCGTAGCATCACCCCCGACGGGTTTAGCGGCTGCACCGAAAGGATTTTGCTCTTCGGAGTACTGATTGGCGGCCTTTCCTGATGCATTAGGATTGCGGCGCCATGAGTTTTCATAAGCAGGCAGGGATACGGCCTTCCCTATTGGCGAATAGGCCTCTTGTGGTGTTGCCTGAATTTCCGTGTAGTTGGGTGCGTATGTGTAGTTATTGCCACCCCCGGTTTGCGATGCACCATATCCCAAAGTTGTTTCAGTCCATTTTTTTCCACCAAAAATAATTCCTTTTCGCCGCCAGCTATGAAAAGACAGCGTATCCATACCTGACCACGCGTATTTCCCGTCAGCACTATGGATGATGGAAGAAGCCCCAGCACGCCGGAACTCCCAGCCAACGACGCCAAAGTCTCCTTGACGGATGATCTTTGGCGAAAAGGGTAGAGGTAAATCATTTCGCTGTTGCGTGAACCCATCCCGAGAGGCATTGATCATATAAGCCATACGCGCTTGGGCTTGATCTTTGTCACTCCCCCAACGTTGAATAAGATCACTACGATATTGAAAATATGCAGCAAGATTACTTGCTAGAACGATACCATTTAATTGTGCTTGTGGATCATTGAATTTGACGACTTGCTCGGCAACCGCAGTCATTGCGCCGCCTGGTTTATTACTTCCACCTCCAGGATCGAATACACCATTAGAAAAATGATAAACCTCTTGAGCGCCACTCAGGGCTGCGTCGGTGATATCCAATGCCGGAAGTACCACTCTGGAAGTGGTCTCAATGCTCTGATCCAGCACTTGTGTGGTTTGAGCAATCGCATTAGTAATAGTGACGATTATAGAGCCGACCCCTGGTATAAGACTGGATATTTGACCTATTGTTTTAATATTTATGCCTAAATTTTTTACATAATGTACCCAGGAAACTAGGCTGATGGTTTGTCCAATAGCAACCTGATTGGCAACCATGGCACGATTTGTGTAGGAGATAAAATTGAGCTCTCTTGCTTCCATTTGCATGGCAGAAAAAGCAGCCGCATCGGCGGCATTTTGTGTGCGTATTTTGGTGGCAGAGGATTGACTGGTGTTGAATACAAAAAGGCCTGCGAGCAACACGGCAGGGATCAGAACGCTCGCAAGCAGTGCGGCCTGTCCTGAGTCAGGCTGTTCATGGCTATTTGACTTACCATTTTTCGACCAACGCCTAGACAATGTAGTATCCCCGTATAAAGTAAAACGTTGTGGTCTGAATCTACGGCATGAAATGGTTTGAGATAAAAGGCGGGAATATCCCGCCTAACTCCGTTTACTTACCTAAGTCTGATTTATAATCACTCATATTTTTCTGAAGCCCGGCATTGGTCGTGGCCTGTCCAGAAGTGCCTTGAGCAGCGGTGATCTCAGTGTTAGCGCTTTTTCCGGAGAGTTCCTGAGAAATGCCTGCCATTTGGTGGCGTAATGTTTGTCCGAAGTAAGAAAAAACAGCAATACCGGTAATTGCGATCAAGGCAACGATGATAAGATATTCGGTCATTCCCTGACCGTATTCTGCGTGAGAAAACTGCGGAGAGAAAATGCGCTTCATAGAGCCTCCATAATGAGTGAAGTGGCAATCACCACGAAGTTATTCAAACATATCATATTGCAGGCTTCAATATGGTCAATAATCATTGTTTTTTTATTTTAATATAATGAAATTAAATGTGATTTTGAGAAATTAAATTTTTATTGACGTGCTTATTAAATCAATTTAAAATTTTTACAATTATTTTTAATAAAAAATCCTATTGCTTATATATGTGTATAATTAATATGAAGTAATTCTGAGTAATGTGGCTGCTGTTAACCTTCGGAAAAATAAACGTGTAAAAAGTCGTTAATTGCCTAATACTCCGTTTATAAAATTGCGAGTTATTTTTTCAATTTGATGATTTGTTTCGCTACGTATTGCATTTGTTACGGTGCGATTCAGTTCTGCGCTTGGGTTCTCCTCTGGTGAAGTTTGTGTTGCTCTATTGCTTTGCGAATATAAAGTATTTTCGGCAGTTGGCGTGTTATTCACGGATGATATAGAAGTGGTTGCTGATGCAGTATTAAACGGAGTACTGATAGCCGCAGCGAGCCGGCCTAGAGTGAGTTTGACGACTTCGACACGACGATTTTGGGCGCGTCCTATTTCAGTTGTGTTACTGGCAAGCGGGCGGGTGTCGCCATAACCCACAACGTCCAGTCGTTGACTGGCAATACCCTGGGCCATCAATGCTTTTTTTACAGCGGTGGCGCGATTCAGAGAAAGTTTTTGATTATAGCTTGCTGAGCCTACCTGGTCGGTATGACCTTCTAGTCGTATGCGCAGGGTGGGATGTTGTTTTAGAAGGCGAATAAGTGATACGAGAGTCGTTTGAGCATCTGGACTGAGTGCTGCCTGATTGAAATCGAAAGGCAGGTGCATCGCGAAACGCCCTTGATCGTTCAATGCCGTGAGCATGCTTTCCGTGGTCAACGATTCGCTGTTGCTGTGAATCCTTGCGTTTTGCATGGGTTTGGTCTGTATTGCGTAAACGGAGGCATCCTGAGAATGACCAAACAAGGTGTTATCGTTGATAAAAACCAAGGTACGTATGCCATCGGAAGATCGATGTTCGGCCGTGAGCATGCGACCATTATCAAAAAGAAAATTTTCCACGCCACCGGTGAAGCCTGTTGCAGCGTTACGCCAGAGAGCGGTGTTGAGCGCCGCGTCATTATTAGTTCTGCAGGCATGATTGGCACATTGCCATAAAATATGGAATCCCGCTTGTTGCAATGCTTGCTGATAATTTCGGATGACTTCTAGAGGTGAGCGATCTTGGGGGACTTTGTATTTGATGTAAGTGATTTGTCCTTCGAGAGTCTCTGCGCGTGTTAGGCCGTTTTTACCCAGCGGTCCTAGGGGTATCGTCATTTCGTCATAATGGGCTGATTTGTAATTATCAATGACGCTTCCTGGGTAGCGTCCTAAAAATGGCAGATCTGTGCCATTTTCTGTTAATGCGGTTGCATAACCAGAGGATAAAAGTAGCAAAAGGCTGAGGGCAGGAAACCATCTAAACATGTTGTTCGCTCCAATCTGGTAAATTATCCGCGTGTGGCGCAGTCGACTTTTGCGGTCGTTTCCTGCCAATGGTTTTCAATAGACGAATCATGAGCATGCGTCTACTGGTGACGCCGTAACGTCGGCACAATACCGCGATACGCGAGCGTACTGTGCTCTCGCTTTGACCTATGGCGAGAGCTATCTGATGCTGTCCTATCCCGTGCAGAAGCAATTGCGCAATACGGAAATCGGTGGGACTGAGCTCGGGATGAAAAGGCGTTTCGATTTCTAGGGTTTGGTACAGGATCTTTAAATCCATCTGGAGATTCTGCACTTCTTCAGAACTTAAAACACGTTGGATGTCCATGTGAAACAATGCGAGCTGAGTGGGCGCAGCGTTGCAGAGTAAGACTGACGCTATCTCCGAGTCGCTTGTAATGTTGTAGGTTATTAATGTTCCAGAAGAAAATTCGCGCTGTGCGCGAATGATAAGCTCTCGTGGCGGAGCGGGCCAGCGCCCTGCTGGATAGCGCCACCAGCAGTGTGTTTGCCAGCCTTTGGCATGGCGGTGAAGGCGGTAGACTTTCAGTTGACGCAACCAACCTTGATCGCGCCAAGGTTGGATGATTCTAGCAGGGGGTTTACTTAAGGCGTTGCACTTCAAATCTGGGCCTGGGTCGTACGACACCGACTGGGCTGATAGGTTAAGCCACATTTTCGCTCCCTCCGTATGGAGAATTATGTACTTCTAATATTTATTAAAGATAATACCGTGCCAAAATTGATTGTCAACACCTCTCGGTGATTGTTTTTCGTGTGACCGGGTTTGTATTCTTATATTCTCTTAATTTGTTTATATAAAAATATAATATAATCAATATAATGGTAAATTATGCTTGTGATTATTAAACATCTTTTAGTCATTTGATGAGTGTGATCTAATGCCACTATTAATAAGATGAAAGCTAGTTATTCGTGGTATCTTTATATCAAGTGTTGGTTTCAATTCTCGTACATAAGCCGTTTGGAGCGGGTGTATTCAAGGGAGCATGTGGTGATCCATGATGCGTTTGCGGTGCTTGTATTTGTTGCCGTCGTTGGCGTGACTTGGGTGTTGTTGATCTCGGCACGCCAAGCTTTGGTTAAGGGGCAGCGCAGTTTCGCGCGCGATGGTCAGATCAAGCTGAGTGAGCTATATATTTTTACTGATCCGGCCTTGCTCTGGAAGTTGAATGTGGCGTCATTGCTTATTATGCCACCCCTCATTTGGTGGTTGCTAAGCTCGCTTGTCATGGCCATAGCCGCAGCCCTGTTAATCGCGCTGCTCCCGCGCTTTGTTTTGCGTTGGCTGCGTAAACGGCGGTTGGAAGGGGTCCATGCGCAATTACCCGACGCACTGATGATGTTGGCTAGCGGACTTCGCGGGGGTGCCAATTTGCAACAGGCTATGGAAGGCTTGTCCCGAGATTTGAGCCCCCCCATCAGTCAGGAGCTGGCGTTGGTGGTACGTGAGCAGCGATTGGGTGTTGCATTTGAGGATGCGGTGGATCGTCTGGCGGAGCGTGTTCCTTCTGCTGATATGCAACTGGTGGCTTCTGCTTTGCGCATCAGTCGCGAAGTAGGGGGAGATCTGGCTGATACGGTCGCTCGCTTGGGAGAAACCATTCGTAAACGGCTGATGATGGAACGTAAAATCAAAGCGCTGACAGCCCAAGGGCGATTGCAGGGCATGGTGATGACGGCTTTGCCCGCACTGATTATTTTGGCTCTTTTGCAGATTGAGCCGCAGGCGATGGGCGCGCTCTTCAATACCCTGCGCGGTTGGGTCGTTTTGTTCATTGCTATTTTATTTGAAGTGTTGGGCTATCTGTGGATACGTAAAATTGTGAGCATTGAAGTATGAATGTCTCGCAGAATGTTTTGCTGGCTTTGGTTGCCGGATTCTCCGTTGCGATTTTTGTATTGGGGTTAAGTTTCCTTGTTCGCCAGATGGAGCCTTCTCCTCGGGATTATATGGATCCTTTACCCAAGGGATTACGTCTGCTTTGGCCGTTGGTGCAGTTCGTGCGTTCGACACTCATCGTTTTTGTTCCAGAACGCCTATTACTGCGCACACAACGGCGTTTGCAGCGGGCCGGCGTCAACTACTTGCTCAGCGCACGAGAATTTGTGAGTCTGAAATTCATCAGTGCGCTGGTGCCTCTGCTGGTGGGCTTGCTGATTGACCACGCTTTTGGTCTGATGAGTATTTGGCCGCTAGTGATGGGAATGCTAGTGGCTAGTTTCTACCCCGATTTATGGTTGACCGAGCAGGCAAAGCGGCGGAGCCGACGAATTCTTAAGGAGCTGCCGGTATATCTGGATTTCATTACGTTAATGATTGAAGGCGGGCTGAATTTAACCAGTGCTATGCAAGTGGCGGTAGAGAAGGGGCCGCCGGGACCTCTGCGCAATGAGTTTAGTGTGATGATCCGAGATTTGCGGGCAGGTACGCCAAAAATGGATATTTTCAGACGATTTGGTGAACGTGTGCCTCTGCAGGAAGTCCGTAGTCTGGTGAGTGTGCTCATTCAGTCGGAGGAGCGGGGTGGAGATTTGGGTCCGGTATTGCGGGCGCAGGCTGAGCAGCGTCGAGAGGAGCGATTTTTGCGTGCCGAGAAGTTGGCTTTGGAGGCGCCGGTCAAATTGCTGGCGCCGCTGGTTGTGTTTATTTTTCCTATCACCTTTTTGATGCTGACTTTTGTCATTTATATGAAGTTTTTGCAGGAAGGTGGTTTGTGAGTGATACGGGGATGATTTTTCGTGAAGGTGATCTTTTGTGGGCAGAAATATCCCGCGCTCACCAATTTACGGAACGATTACAAGGCTTGTTGGGAATCAATGCGCTTACAGAGGCTCAAGGGCTTTTGTTGATCCCCTGCGGGAGTGTTCACACGATAGGGATGCGCTTTCCGATTGATGTCATTTTTCTAGATTCTTCAATGCGGGTACGCGCGTGCCATCCAGAGGTGCAGCGCTGGCGCTGGCGGGGTTGTTGGACGGCACACTCGACTTTAGAAGTTTCTGCGGGCGGTGTGCGTCGCCATGCTATTAAGCCCGGACAGTATCTGCAATGGCGTGCGCACCTATAATAATAACGCCATACCATTTGGGCATGTTGTGCGCTCGCGCATTGCACGCCCGCTCCATACAGTCCAAAATCCACCCCTACACGAGGGGGACCTATGTTTGACAATCTGACCCAAAAACTGACGCAGACCTTTAAAAACCTGCGTGGCCAAGGGCGACTGAGCGAAGACAATATTCGCGATGCGCTGCGTGAGGTGCGCTTGGCCCTGCTGGAGGCGGACGTTGCCTTGCCCGTAGTCAAGGACTTTATTCAAAATGTGCGCGAAGCAGCACTGGGTGAAGAAGTCATCAAGAGTCTTACCCCGGGTCAGGTGTTCATCAAGATCGTCAATGATGAATTGGTGCGGCTCATGGGCGCACACAATGATCGGCTGGATCTGAGTGCCCGGCCACCGGCAGTCATTCTACTGGCTGGCCTGCAGGGTTCGGGTAAAACCACCACCAGTGCCAAGCTGGCCTTATGGCTCAAAGATAAAGAAAAAAAGCGGGTACTGATGGTTAGTACGGACGTTTACCGCCCGGCGGCCATGGAGCAGTTGGCCCATCTGGGGAAAGATATTGAGGTGGAGGTGTTTCCGTCTCGACCCGATCAGCAACCCGTGCGCATTGCTCAGGAGGCCTTGGAAGCAGCGCAGCGCGGCATATATGACGTGCTGATTGTTGATACGGCCGGTCGTTTGCATGTGGATACCGAAATGATGGCAGAAGCCCAGGCGCTGACCAGTGCGGTCAAGCCGGTAGAGCTGCTTTTTGTCGTGGATGCGATGACCGGTCAGGATGCGGTGAATACCGCGAAGGCCTTTAATGATGCATTGCCGTTGACGGGGGTGATTCTGACCAAGGCGGACGGCGATGCGCGTGGTGGAGCGGCGCTATCCGTGCGGGCCATCACCGGCAAGCCTATCAAGTTTATCGGTATCGGTGAAAAAATTCGTAAGGGTCTGGAGCCTTTTTATCCGGATCGTTTGGCTTCGCGTATTCTGGGAATGGGCGATATCGTTAGCTTGGTGGAACAGGTCCAGCAGGATGTGGATGAAGACCAAGCTCGAAAAATGACCGAAAAACTGCGTAGCGGTAAGGGTTTTGATCTGGAAGATTTTCGGGAACAGTTGCGGCAGCTCGAAAAAATGGGAGGGATGTCCAGCATCATGGACAAACTGCCGGGCATGGGCGAACTTCCCGCCGAAGCGCAGGCGGCGATGCAAGATGGCAAACCGATGCGACGTTTGGAGGCGATCATCAATTCCATGACCCCAGGCGAGCGTCGTCATCCCGATATTATCAAAGCCTCCCGGCGGCGGCGTATTGCTGCAGGCTCCGGGACGACGGTCACCGAAGTCAACAAGCTGCTCAAGCAGTTTGAAATGATGCAGAAAATGTTCAAAAAAATGGGTAAAGGGGGGCGCGGTCTCAGTCGTTTGCTGGGGATGAATCCCAAATCGCTGATGAAGGGCGGTTTACCCTTCCGTTAGAGCTTGTTTTTAGTTACGATACGCCCCTTTCTCCCGTCCAGTGGGAGAGGACTATGGTTAAGGAGAACACATGGTAGTCATTCGTATGGCTCGGGGCGGCGCCAAAAAGCGGCCTTTTTATCATATTGTCGTGACCGACAGCCGTAATCGTCGTGATGGCCGTTTCATTGAACGCTTGGGTTTTTATAATCCAATTGGTGCCACGGCGGAGTTGCGGATTGATAAAGAGCGCGCTGCTTACTGGTTAAGCCAGGGTGCTCAGCCTTCTGATACGGTCGCCGGCTTTTTTAAGAAAGAAGGCGTGAGCAAGACGGTTGTCGCCAACGCCTGAAGACCAAGAGTGGGTGGTGCTGGGGCGTATTTCCGGCATCTACGGGGTGCGCGGTATGGTGAAAGTATTTTCTTTCACTGAACTGCGTGACACCATACTCGAATACTCGCCTTGGTATCTCGGCCCGGACCAGCTTCCTTATGTGCTGGAGGAAGGCCGTATGCAGGGTGAGGGTGTAGTGGCCAAGTTGGTTGCGGTCGATGATCGGGAGCAGGCGCGTGCGCTTATTGGTCAGACCATTGCGGTGGCTAAGGCGGCATTGCCCGAATTGGAAAGCGGTGAATTTTACTGGCGTGATCTGATAGGTATGCGCGCCATGAACCGGTCGGGCGTGTGCTTGGGAACCGTACAAGGCTTCTTGGAAACCGGCGCGAATGATGTCATGGTGCTGAACGACGAGAAGGGTGGAGAGCTGCTGATTCCTTGGTCGGACGAAAGTGCGGCAAATGTGGACTTGGCTGCGCGGCAACTGATTGTGGATTGGCAAGCGGACTGGTGATGCGTTTTGATGTCATCACGATTTTCCCGGAACTGATTCACGGATATTTGCGCGAGGGTGTGGTCGGGCGTGCGGTGAATCGCGGGCTGATCGCGGTACACACCTGGAATCCTCGGGATTTCAGTGATAATGAATATCGGCGAGTGGATGATCGACCCTTCGGGGGTGGACCTGGCATGCTGATGATGGCGCCGCCTTTGCTGGCAGCTATTGCTGCGACGCGACAGGCTAATCCTGGGGCGCCGGTAATTTACCTGTCACCACAGGGGCAGCCGTTACGACAGGCTGCCGTGCAGGACTGGGCAGTACTGCCGGGGTTGATTCTGCTGGCAGGTCGCTACGAAGGCATTGATGAGCGAGTGCTGGCGGCGGTAGATGCGGAATGGTCTATTGGTGACTATGTTTTGGCGGGCGGCGAATTGCCAGCGCTGGTGTTGCTGGAAGCCGTGGCGCGACAGTTGCCGGGCCTTTTGGGGCACGCGGATTCGGCGGCGGAAGACAGTTTCGCGGCAACCGGTTTGCTGGATTGTCCGCACTATACCCGACCGGAAGTGGTGGCGGAGTTGGGCGGAGTTCCAGAGGTGTTGCGTTCGGGAGATCATGCGCGGATTCGTCGCTGGCGTCTGCAGCAGTCTTTGGGGCGTACTGCCGAGCGGCGCCCGGACCTTTTGGTGCAGCGCGGGATGACGTTACAAGAGCAGGAATTATTGGAAGAGTATCGCCGTCAGCGCGGCGAGGTGCGGTAATACTAGGCGAAGGAGTAGGGCTGTGAACATCATTGATGAAATTAACAAAGAACAGGCGCAGGCGGAATTGCCAGCTTTCGGGGCGGGTGACACGGTCGCGGTGCATGTGAAGGTCAAAGAAGGCGATCGCGAACGTATCCAGGTATTCGAGGGGATTTGCATTGCCCGTCGTAACCGGGGATTGCACTCCGCCTTTACGGTCCGGAAAATCTCCAACGGTGAAGGTGTAGAGCGCGTATTTCCTTCTTACTCTCCGCTGGTAACCAAAGTAGAAGTGAAGCGTCGTGGTGATGTGCGTCGCGCCAAGCTCTACTACCTGCGTGATCTGTCCGGTAAGGCTGCTCGCATTAAAGAAAAACTGGGTTGATGCATTTCGACGTGCTGCCCGGTTATGGCCGGGTTTGCCGTGGCTAATTCGATTCTGACGCCAGCGTTGAGGGAAAGCCTCGATTGCTGGCGTTCTGCGTCGAATGCCGAGCGGCTGAGTATCTGGTCGAATGCAGAACAGCGCCTGTCGCTGCGCGCGGCGTGGCAGACGGACCTCGTCCCGCGTTGGTGGGCGGCGGCTGATGATGTTGCGGCTTTGCAGGTGGTGGCGGACACCCAAGCATTACTCGCCGAAGCTCCGACGCTTCCCGTAGAGTTGTTTGCTGCCGCATTGTTGGAACAGGAGCTGAAACTACCGCCAGCCGCCGCTGACCTACCTACCGTGTTGTGGGCGGAAGCTGCACAGCCTATACCCCTAGATATAGAAGTGGATGCTTTTGCTAAAGCCGTGGAAGATGCGGATTTGGAGATTTTGGCACCACTGCTTTTTAGTATGGCTGAAGATGACCATGCGCGGCGTGTAGTGTTAACCCGTCTAGCACAACGATTGGCGGATGATAATCAAACTCAGGGAATGCGCACGATTCTTTATGGGCAGTGGCATGATGCGGCAATGGATTTGCCCGCCCGTTCGTTTTCACTGGGCGCTCTGGCTCTCCTACGGAGCCACTGGCAGCAACCTTCGGGCGTCGCGGTGGTGGTGCCGGAAGGCCGAGCCAGCCGGGACCCGGAAGTCGATAAGCCCCTGCTTCACGCCCTGCGTGAACGCGACTTGCCGGCTTTCATGGGACGAATCAGAGCCTTAGGTGATCAGCCGTTGGATGCCATCCGGCAATTATTTTTGACGGTGACCCTGATGATCATTGAGGGCGGTGGCGATAACCAAGATCCCTTAGCGTTGCTGCGTCTTTACACTTGGCTGGGGACCTTGTTGACTTTGCCCCATCGCAGCTTGCGACAAGCGCGTAAGGTACTTTTCAGCGCCGCCGCCACCACCTTTGGTTTTGCGGGATGGCGGCGGCGCGAAGACTGGCCAGACTTCAGCACGCTGGCGGCGTATCGGGAAAGAGCCTTATCGGAACCGCCGCCACCCCTGTGGAGTTGGCAAAGTGCGCTCTATGCGGTAGCCGCCGATGCCTCTCAGGACTGGTGGCTGCAAGTTGCGGAGCGGGCTGTCGCCCAAGGCTGTTCGCCCGGTTTCTGGTCTTTGTGGCGCACAGCACAACGTGCAGGCGCACTGACAGGAGGCCCCTTGGCATGGATTCATCCGCTGGTACTTGTGCGGCTTTATCTCGATTAAGTAAGCAAGGCTACGCGTATTGGATGAACACCGGGGGCAGATCATGAACGATGCGTCTCCGCATCTGCAAGACCGCCAGAGGATAGACGCTTTTCTGGACGCGCTCTGGCTGGAAAAAAATCTCGGAGAAAATACACTGGCTGCCTATCGTCAGGACTTGCTACAGGTGCAGCGCAGTCTGATAGAGCAAAACCGTAGTTTACTGACAGCGGATGAGGGCGCTCTAGCCCGGGTTCTGGGGCAACGCCTTCAGTCCGGCGCCGCGCTGCGTTCGGTGGCGCGTATGCTGTCCACGATCCGTCGTTTTTACGCGCATGCAGAGCGAGAGGGCTGGATAACCCGAAACCCTAGCCTGAATCTGCAAAGTCCCCGTCTGGGTCGCTATTTGCCGCATGTGCTCAGTGAGGCCGAAGTAGAATCTCTGCTGGCTGCCCCAGATCTGACCCGGCCGCTGGGGTTGCGGGATGCGGCCATGCTGGAATTGATGTACGCCTGCGGTTTGCGGGTTTCCGAGTTGGTAAGTCTGGAAATGCGTCAGCTCGACCTGACTGCCGATTTGATTATGGTTTTTGGCAAGGGACGCAAAGAACGCTTGGTGCCCATGGGCGAGCTCGCAGCAGAACGCGTGGCTGATTATTTGCGGGTGGGGCGACCGCAGATTCTCGGCGAGCAAATTTCGGGCGCGGTGTTTGTGACCGCGCGAGGAGCGGCTATGACCCGTCAACGCTTCTGGCAGAACATTGAACATTATGCCCAGCTCGCCCATATTGAACAGACCGTTTCACCGCATAGTCTGCGTCATGCTTTTGCCACCCATCTGCTGAATCATGGTGCCGACCTGCGGAGTGTGCAGGTCATGTTAGGGCATGCCAGTCTGGGGACTACCGAGATTTATACCCATGTAGCCCAAGCGCGCCTTAAATCGCTACATGAAAAACATCATCCCAGAGGGTGATGGATTTATTTTTTGAGCACCGTAGCAACCTACAACTTTCCGACTATAGTAATCCTTATCGTGGCTCTATAGGTGGCTCGTAAATGATGCAACTCTTCCCGGTTATTCCGCAGCGTGACAATCGTACGGGTATTATGACGATTGACCATGAGCCAGTAGTTTTTCACTGTAATCACTACAATCGCTTTCTACAGTTGGCGATTGAAGATTGTCACTATATTCAACGCGATCCTATTTTGAAACAGTCGGCTGCTGAGGTCAGTTTTCGACAGCTACGTACGCATTTTCAGCAGCATCCAGAATGGTCAGTGGAGCAGCGACTGGCTTATGCGGAATCGATATATCGATTTTCGGGCTTTGGAGATATGCCTTTGGCCAGTTTTCGTTTGCCGGAAAATCCTGAAACGTTTTTCAAAATTGTTGAGAAGCATTCTCACTATGGTTCAGCGCTACGCTTGAATTATGGACAACGGCGCTGGGCAGGCGAGCATTTTGATCTGGGTTTTGCGATTGGTGCGTTATCTGCCGTGTACGACCGACCTTTCAGCGGGCATATCGGGAATCGGGCTGGAGATTTAGCGCTTAGCCGTGGTGATGAGCAAACCGAATTCTGGATTCATCAGCTTCATATAGCAGATCACGGCAGTGAAATCATGAACCTGTCGCCGCTGCCGAGCGTATCACTTCCATCAGCGGCAGAAGATATCCCCGAACGAAGTATCGGATGCCATGTGGACGAGGCCGCTATTATTACGGCAGTCAGTGGATTGCCGTTGGTGGGCGATGCTGACGGATTGATTCGAGAGTTTGGGGTATGTCTGACTAGGCATTATGCAGACTACTATAATTTGGTGTCTTTCCGCTTTGAACACGCATTGGTCAATGCACTGAACACGCATCCTTATCTCGATGAAATGCTTTGGTATGAATATCCCGCCTTGTTTTTCTATAAGGAAAAATTTGCAGGACTGCAGGGAAAAGAACTCGCGGATATGTTGCTCATTGAAGCAGGCCATATCTGCGGTTTTCATACGATGGGCGGCATTATGCGCTCGGACCCTTGGTATCAGTTGATCGCGCCGCAGCTACACTGCAAAGAAGACTGGCTGGCGGGTATTGTCGCCTGTATTAATGCTCTAGGTTGGGGGATATGGCGTATTCACGAAATTGTAACGAATGAACGTTTGGTATTGAGAGCGTGGTACCCTTATGAATCTTTGGGATATTTACGGAATTTTGGAATGGCGGATCATCCCATCGACTATCTAATGACAGGTATTGGGGCGTCTTTGATGAATTTGCTGTATAACGCGGACATTACCACAAAGCCGGACCTCACCCTCGATTTTTATTATCAGGTAAATCGGTCTAAAGCGGGATTTTGGGGAAAACAAACAGCTTGTGTAGCGATGGGGGATGCTTATTCTGAAGTTGTTGTGGAGCGGAATATCCTCTAATTGAGAGATGAAAACACCGCAGTCGGTTGGACTGCGGTGTTGTTGACCTATTTTAGGTTGGTGCCTACCAATTATTTCTTCGGTAAGGTAACAACTATATAAATACTGGATTTACCCTGACGTATCAGCAAAGGAATAGGTTGATTAGCAGGTAGGCCGGCAACCATATGTTTGAGTGCGTCGACACTATTGACTGCTTCCTGATTGATCTGCTGAATAATCATGCCAGGCATAATCCCCGCCTCGGCAGCCGCGCCTTCGCTGACACCAACCACGACCACACCGTGGTGAACGTCGAGCTGTTTTTCGATATCTGGTGTTAAATCTTGGACATGAATATGCATCCGCTTAATTTTACCGACTTTGGAAGGTGTGGTGGACTTTGCATTACTGGACTGTTCATCCATATTTTTGGGGAGTGCAGTGACCAGAACTTCTTTGGTTTCCGCTTGGTCGTGATGCAGTATGCCGACTTTGGCATGCGTTCCAGGCACGGTGTTACCGACCATGGGCGGTAACTGTCCGACGTTATACACGGGTTTGTCATTGTAAGTGACGATGACATCGCCGGGTTTGATGCCCGCTTTGGCGGCAGGGCTACCTGGCATAACGGAGGCCACCAGCGCACCCACGGGTTCCTGAAGGTGCAGTGCTTGAGCCATCTGCGGCGTGACATCCTGCACTTCAACGCCTAGGTAACCGAACTGGATCGGTTTGTGATCCTTGAAGTCTTGCACGACGCGCATCACCGTGTTGATGGGGATGGAGAAGGATAAGCCCATGTAACCACCACTATTGGTGTAAATCTGGTCATTAATACCAATCACTTGGCCTTTCATATTGAAAAGCGGACCGCCCGAATTACCGGGGTTAATGGGCACGTCGCTCTGAATGAAGGGAATATATTCATCATCAGGCAACGGGCGATTCATGGCGCTGACGACACCTTGGGTGACGGTATTGTAGAAGCCAAATGGTGCGCCGACGGCTAGTAACCACTGCCCGACCTTGAGATTATCCGAATTACCAATGGGTACGGTAGGGAGATCCTTGGCATCAATTTTGAGCAGGGCCGTATCGTAGCGGACCGAAAGTCCGATGAGTTTGGCCGGATAGGCATGGTGATTGGTCAGGGTGACAACAATGTGGTTGGCGCCGCGAACCACATGGCCTGCCGTCACAATATAGCCGTTGGGGCTGATAATAAATCCTGAACCCAAGGACTGAATTTTTTCATGCTGCTGCGGACCACCTTGGCTGGAGCCTCCGGGCGCCGCAAAGTGATGAAAAAATTGATAGAAGGGCGAGTTCGGTGGAAACGGATTGGTCTGCTGGTGGATGACCTTGTTGGTGGTGCTGCTGATGTTCACAACGGCGGGACCGTAGCGATCAATGATGGGTGTAAAATCAGGTAGGGCCACCAGCGGTTGCTGGGGCGTCGCATTCGTGTTGATTGACAGAGTCGGTGCTGTCGGGGCATCAGCTTGCGCCCATTCGGTGGCACCGAGCGTAAAACCAAAACATGCGGCCACTACCGCAGTGACCAGTAATTTGGGACGCTTTAACATCGGATTTGGGCGACTATTCGCCATAAGACTCTCCTTTGGAGTGTTGTTTTGCAGCACAATGCGTTCTCGCTTGGACTCTAAAATCAGACGGTGAGTTCCAGCCCACATCTACACCATAGCATTAACTACGAGTCAGATTCGACTTTAATACAAGGCCCGCGACAGTTTAGTTCGATACTGATCAACCAGTGGGCCCTGATTACCCTGCAGGGCGAAAATCTTGAGGATAGTTTTGCGGGCGAGGCCGTCGTCATATGTTTTATGCCGCTCCACCATTTCAATGAGCTGATCTAGTGCGGCCGTCTCTTGGCCTTGCAGTAAAAGGACAAGCGCACGCTGATACATGGCGAGGGCGCGTGCGTCGCCTTTTTCGTGGGCGATGGTGGCTTCCAACTCAGTTATGGGTGGCGCTTTTCTGGCGCATTCGGTGAATTCGAGCAGCGCTTTGAGACCCTCCACTTCGGTTTCCATTTGGAATACGGGTGACATGGCTTTGATTTGCGCTTGGGCCTCATCATGACGATCCTGCTGAATAGCGAGATGTGCCAGTGCAAGCCGCGCTGGATCGTTCTTGGGGTTGGTCTGAATGGCTTCTTCCAGTAGTTTTTGCGCTTCTGCAGGTTGGCCCTGAGCAATCGCTTCTAAGGCCTGTGCACGCAGATCATCACCGGGTTTAGGCAGATGTTTTTCGAGAAACTGGCGTACCGCAGATTCCGGTAATGCACCGGTGAACTCGTCGACGACCTGACCATCTTTGAACGCTTTTACAGCCGGAATGCCGCGCACCTGATATTGACGAGAAAGATCGGGGTTTTCATCGGAGTTCACTTTGGCGAGCACAAAAGCGCCGTTCATCTCCGTCGCCAGTTTTTCGAGGACGGGACCGAGGGCGCGGCAGGGACCGCACCAAGGTGCCCAGAAATCCACCAGCACCAAAGTTTTTCGGGAAAGGTCGAGAACCGCTTCCTGAAAATTGCCAAGATGAGCATCAAGGATGTGTTCACCACTCGCCATGAAAAATCTCCTACCAAAATTCAATAAAAATAGAGTCACACTCGACCATAATCCGGCGAGCGTCTGCTGTATTAACTGCGGTTTGTTCCGATGCTTTTCAAGTCTGTAAACAGGGTGTGGAATTACTGCGGCTCCGCTTTGGCCAGTTCGTCTAGTACACCTTGGAGCAGGCTGCGCCCCAGTGGACCCATGCCGCGCTCTAATTTGCGGCGATCGTACTGACCTCTGGACAAGGGACCGAGCGCCGCGCCCATGCGCGCCATATCGCCACCGGCACGCTGCATCTGACTGGCCATCTGGCCTAACCAGGCCAAGGCTTCGGGTTCACCACGTCGAGCGGCCATAATGACGCTGGCAAGTCCGGGTGCGGCGAGACCGGGCTCCGCCTGAGCTCCAGCCTTGGGTAGGGTTTCGGGATTTTGTAAGCCCATGAGGATAGATTCTACGATGGTGCTGTCTTCTTCATCGAGCCCCTGCAAAAGGGCGAGCTCACGCTTGCCGCTGACAATCGCGCGAATGACGGCAACCAGTTCGCCCCAGCCATTTTGGGCGGCGACCCGCAAGCTCTCTTCCAGAGGGGCACGAAGATGAACGTTCTGGCAGGCGGCGACAACCTGCAAAATGAGCGCAGCATGCGCCGCGCGTATTTGCTCACGACGTTCGGGGAGAACGGACATATTCACGACTCCAAAACAGTGTTGAAGGGGTATTTTGCAACTTATCGAAGCAAATGTCGCGCCAGATAGTGTCCGGTATGGGAAACGGGATTCTCAGCAATGGCATCGGGTGTTCCCGTCGCGATAATTTGCCCGCCGCCGGAGCCGCCTTCGGGACCGAGGTCGATAATCCAGTCTGCGGTTTTGATGACGTCGAGATTATGCTCGATCACGAGAATGGTATTACCCGCATCGGCGAGCTTTTGCAGAACGTCCAGCAGTAATGCGATGTCATGGAAATGGAGTCCGGTGGTCGGCTCGTCAAGAATATACAGGGTGCGACCCGTATCGCGGCGGGAGAGTTCACGAGAGAGTTTGACCCGCTGCGCCTCTCCACCTGAAAGCGTGGTGGCCGATTGGCCCAGGCGCAAGTAGCCCAGCCCCACATCCAGCAGGGTCTGCAATTTTCGGGCAATGGCCGGTACGGGATCAAAAAATTGGCGCGCATCTTCTACCGTCATCTCCAGAATGTCGTGGATGTTTTTGCCTTTGTAATGCACGTCCAGGGTTTCGCGCTTATAACGTTTGCCAGCGCAAACATCGCAGGGTACGTAAATATCCGGCAGAAAATGCATTTCCACGCGGATGACGCCATCGCCTTCACAGGCTTCGCAGCGTCCGCCCTTGACGTTAAAACTGAAGCGACCCGGATTATAACCGCGCGCTCGGGCTTCACTGGTGGCCGCAAATAGTTCTCGGATAGGGGTAAAAAGGCCGGTGTAGGTAGCTGGATTGCTGCGCGGAGTTCGTCCAATGGGGCTTTGGTCGATGGCGATGACCTTGTCGAGTTCTTCCAGCCCCAATATTTGCTCATGAGGCGCGGGGCTCTGACTGCTGCCCATGAGCGTGCGCGCGCAGGCAGGGTAGAGAGTGTCATTGATGAGTGTGGATTTTCCCGAACCACTGACCCCGGTGACACAGGTGAACAGTCCGATAGGAATGCGGGCATGCACGGATTTCAGATTGTTGCCGGTGGCACCACGCACTTCCAGCCAGCGCTGATTTGCCTGACTGCGGCGTTTTTCGGGAACCGCGATACATAGGTCACCAGTCAGATAACGTCCGGTCAGAGAGCTGGGATGGGCGCGGATGTCTTCGGGTGTGCCCTGCGCGATGACTTCGCCGCCGTGCGTGCCGGCGCCCGGTCCCATGTCCACCACATGATCAGCAGCACGGATAGCATCTTCGTCGTGTTCGACGACGATCACGGTGTTGCCGAGGTCGCGCAAATGTTTGAGGGTGCCGATGAGACGGTCATTGTCGCGCTGGTGCAAGCCAATGGAGGGCTCATCAAGCACGTACATGACGCCCACGAGTCCAGCACCGATCTGTGAAGCCAGACGAATACGCTGGGCTTCGCCTCCCGAGAGCGTGTCGGCGGAACGATCCAGGCTGAGATAATCGAGTCCAACATCCACCAAAAATTTCAGCCGACTGCTGATTTCTTTGAGAATGCGCTCGGCAATCACCGCTTCTTGTCCTTCAAGCTGCAAATGCTCGAAATGTTGTAGCGCCTCGCGGATCGACAATGCAGAAGCTTCCTGAATGGCCAGTGGTCCGACCTTTACCATGCGGGCTTCTTCGCGCAGGCGTCCGCCCTGGCAAACCGGACAACGCAGGCGTCCCATGTAACGCATGATTTCTTCGCGGATCAGGTTGGACTGCGTTTCTCGAAGGCGGCGCTCCAGTCCGGCAATGACGCCCTCAAAACGCACTTGGTGGCTGCGCGAACCTTGCTGGACCGTAATGCGCTCGTCAGTGCCGTGAAGAATCTGCTCGCGGACGTCGAATGGCAGATCTTCCCAAGGCGTGTCCAGAGCGCAATGAAAATGCGCGGCAATGGCGTGCAGCAGCGGGGTATAGTGCTCCTGATGACGCTTGGTCCAAGCGGCGATGGCACCATCGCCCAGGCTGAGTTTGGGGTTGGGGATGATGAGATCGGGGTCGAAAAAGGTGATCTCGCCCAGGCCGTCGCAGCGCGGACAAGCCCCAGCGGGATTGTTGAAAGAAAACAGGCGCGGTTCAAGGGGCGGAAAGGAGCGTCCACAACTCGGACAGGCATGGTGGGCGGAAAACAACCGCTCGTCCTCTTGTTGCGGACCCATGCGGACGACGATGGCCTGATCTTCGGCAAGACTGAGTGCCGTTTCCAGCGATTCGGCCAAGCGCGGGCCACTATCGCCGCGCAGTACCAGTCGGTCGATGACGGCTTCAATGCGGTGCTTGCGCTTTTTGTCGAGAGCGGGGATTTCGTCGAGCTCTAGTATGGTGCCATCAACTCGCGCACGAATCAGGCCACGGGCGCGCAAGCTGCTGATAATGTCCTCGTGACTTCCTTTGCGGTCACGAATGACGGGCGCCAAGATCATCAGTTTTTCGCCTTCGGGCAAGGCCAGCAATTGGTCGACCATCTGGCTGATCGTCTGGCTCTGAATAGGCGCACCGCAGCACCAAGGCGTACCGGTGCGGGCATAGAGGAGGCGTAGGTAGTCGTGAATTTCGGTGACGGTGCCAACGGTAGAACGCGGATTATGTGAGGTCGATTTTTGCTCGATAGAGATGGCCGGAGAAAGTCCTTCTATCGCATCCACATCGGGCTTGCCCATCAGGGAAAGAAATTGCCGGGCATAGGCTGAAAGGCTTTCTACATAGCGACGCTGACCCTCCGCGTACAGCGTGTCAAAAGCCAGCGATGATTTTCCGGAACCCGAAAGTCCGGTGATGACGATCAGGCGATCACGCGGTAAGGTAAGCGAAATGTTTTTGAGATTGTGGGTGCGGGCGCCCCGGATATGGATGTGTTCCATGCAGCCGACATGCTCTTTTTGGGGACAATGGGTTAGTATAAAGCTTTCGGGGGCAATCGTCCCCTGCATATAAGGAGATCGGACAATGGCGGGAGTGAACAAGGTCATATTGTTGGGGCATTTGGGGAAAGATCCCGAAATGCGCTATCAGCCCAGTGGCGGCGCTATCGCAAACTTCAGTATCGCGACCTCCGAAACCTTCAAGGACAAAGACGGCAACAAGCAGGAGCGCACCGAATGGCATCGCGTGGCGCTTTTTGGACGGACCGCAGAAATTGCCGGCGAATACCTGCGTAAAGGCAGTATGGCCTATGTAGAGGGCCGCTTGCAGACCCGCAAGTGGACGGATAAAGAAGGCCAGGAGCGCTACACTACAGAAATCGTCGGTGACCGTTTGCAACTGGTGGGTGGACGCGGCGGCAGTGGCGGCGGCACAGCCAGTTTTGATGAAGAGGATCGCGGCGGTGGGCGTTCTATGGGTGGCGGTAGCAGTGCGGGGGCGGGGCGGAAAAATGAAATGCCGCCACCACCCGCAGAAGATTTTGATGATGATATACCCTTTTGATTAACATAAATTAATTAAATATAGACCCCGCCCCATGGTGGGGTTTTTGCTAAGACAGGCCCCAAATTTCATAAAAGTAGACTCAGCCATGCTCTGGATTGCCCCTTCCGAAAAAGACGCTGCCGCCACCTCGCTCGAAAAGCGTTTGTGGGATGCGGCCGATCAGTTCCGCGCTAATTCCGGCCTCAAGGCGCAGGAATACTCTGGCCCGATACTGGGGCTGATTTTTTTGCGCTTTGCCGAAGTACGTTTTGCCCTGTTGCGCAGCAAACTCGAAGCCGCTGGCGCGAGTTCTCGGCGCGGTAGCCGCGTGGATGAGCCCGCCGCCTACCATGCCGAAAGTACGTTGTATCTCAGCGTTGAGGCGCGGTTTGACTACCTCCTCACCCTGCCCGAAGCGGCGGACATCGGCGCTAAAGTCAACGCCGCCATGCGCGAGATCGAAAAACACAACCCGCAACTGGCCGGTGTACTGCCTAAAACCTACAACCTGTTCACCAGCACCCTGCTCAAAGAACTGCTGAAAAAAGTCTCTGAAATTCCCGCCACCCTCGACTACGACGCTTTTGGCCGCATTTACGAATACTTTCTCGGCGCGTTCGCCATGACGGAAGGTCAGGGCGGCGGCGAGTTCTACACCCCGAGCAGCATCGTCAAGCTCTTAGCCGAAATCATCGAACCCTTTCACGGCCGCATCCTCGACCCCGCTTGTGGTTCTGGCGGCATGTTCGTGCAATCGGCGCGTTTTGTCGCCGAGCACCAGAAAAATCCAGCCGCCGAACTCGCCATCTGCGGCGTAGAAAAAACCGACGAAACCGGCCGCCTGTGCCGCCTCAACCTCGCCGTGCATGGGCTGGAAGGCGATATCAAACACGGCGGCAACATCAACAGCTACTACGACGACCCGCACCATGCCACGGGTCAGTTTGATTTTGTGCTCGCCAATCCGCCGTTTAACGTCAACGCCGTCGATAAAGAACGACTCAAAGATATGGTCGGCGCGGGGCGGCGCTTCCCGTTGGGCTTGCCGCGCACCGACAACGCCAACTATTTGTGGATTCAACTGTTCTACTCCGCCTTGAATGCCCAAGGTCGCGCGGGTTTTGTGATGGCCAACTCCGCCTCCGATGCGCGCGCATCTGAGCAGGAATTGCGCCAAAAGCTCATTGAAGCGCGGGCGGTGGATGTCATGGTCGCTGTCGGCCCCAACATGTTCTACACCGTCACCCTGCCCTGTACCCTGTGGTTTTTCGACAAAAGCAAGGCAAAAACCCCGCGTGCCGACAGCGTACTGTTTATTGATGCCCGCCACATTTACCGCCAGATCGACCGCGCCCACCGCGATTGGACACCCGCGCAAATCCGCTTTATCGCCAACGTGGTGCGCCTCTATCGCGGTGAAGCGCTGGACACCGCCCTTGGCGACGACGAAACAGCGGCCAAGCTCAAGGAAGTGTTTGGCGACACGCCAAGCTATGCCGACATCCCCGGCCTTTGCAAAGCCGCCACCCTTGCCGAAATCGAAGCCCAAGGTTGGTCGCTCAACCCTGGCCGCTATGTCGGTGTTGCACCGGGCGAAGACGTCAGCGATGAGGATTTCAAAGAGCAACTCGAAACCCTTAACGAAGAACTGGAAACGCTGAACGCCCAAGCGCTGGAGTTGCAGACGCGTATCGCGCAGAATGTGGGGAAGTTGTTGAGTTGAATAAAGGAGATATGCCATGAGCACTACCCTTGAAACTGCCATTGTCGAACGTCTGCATCGTCTGGATGAACAACGTCAAGCCGAAGTTCTCGACTTTGTCGAGTTCCTGTCCAGCCGATCAAAAATCGCATCACCGGCGGTCGCTTGGCCGCAGATTGATCCGGCGCGTGATCTAGCTCAAACCGTGGGTATTGTGCAAAAAAAACCGCCAACCTTCGACCCAATGCGCTATAGCGGCACCGTGCAATGGCCGATGGACGGTCTCGCTTTTCAGAACGCGGCGCGTATGGATTGGGAATGAAAGCAGTTTTTGACACCAACGCCGTTATTTATCTGCAAAAAGGATGGCTTCTTCAACCCTTGCCGCCGGGTGCGTACTTCATTTCCGCCATCACCGAGCTGGAGCTTTTGTCTTTTCATGCGCTTGATGCTGGCCAGAAAGCTTGGCTTGATCTGTTTCTATCCGACATCACCATTATTGAACTCGACGCACAGGTCAAAAAACACACTGTGCGTTTACGTCGCGCACACCGCCTGCGATTGCCCGATGCCATTATCGCGGCCAGTGCGCAGGTATTCGATGCCACCCTGCTCACTAACGATCAACGCCTACTAACACTACCCGACGTGCGTAGCCAACCCCTTGAACTTAAGAATGATTAAACTGCGCTGCATCACCCAAGCAACTCGCCGAAGCGCACCAACGCCGCCGACCCGCCTATTGGGCAGGCAGGATTGGGCAATGAGCGCGGTGCTCGTGCAAGAGCGGGAGCAAACCATCGCCACGAATTGGGCGGGGATTTTGAGCGCATGAGCGCCTCGAAGTGGGCTCGGAAACCGTTGGGGGAAGTCGCGGATCTCTGCTTGGGTAAGATGCTTGACCAAAGCAAAAATCGAGGGGAACCTTTTCCCTATCTTGCAAATTTGAATGTTCGCTGGGGCGATTTTGAGTTAAGTACCCTTCGTACTATGCGGTTCGAGCCCAAGGAAATGGATCGCTACGGCCTCAAATTCGGTGACATTGTGATGTGCGAAGGAGGTGAACCCGGACGCTGTGCTATCTGGAGGAATCAAATTCCCGGAATTATGATCCAAAAGGCTCTCCACAGAATTAGACCGAAGGATATTCTGGACTATCGCTTTCTTTTCTATAACTTGTTGCATATCGGTCAATCGAGGGGATTCGACCAATACTTTACCGGCGCGACCATCAAACACTTGCCAGGGGAAAAACTAGCAAAGGTCGATGTATTCATCCCCCCTCTCCCCATCCAGCAACGCATTGCGGGCATTTTGTCGACCTACGACGAGCTGATCGAAAACAGTCAGCGGCGCATCAAAATTCTGGAGTCGATGGCGCGCGCCCTCTACCGCGAATGGTTCGTCCACTTCCGCTTCCCCGGTCATGAGCACCACCCCCGCGTCCCATCCCCCCTCGGCGAAATTCCGCAGGGCTGGACAGTGAAGACGATTCAAGATTTTGGAAAAGTCATTACGGGTAAAACACCTAGTAAGGCAAACGCCGCCAACTTTGGCGACGAGGTGCAATTTCTAAAGACGCCAGATATGCACGGCAATATGTTCATCCTAGGAACGAATGAACGCCTCTCATCGAGTGGCGCGGCATCGCAAGCAAACAAGACTTTGCCTGCCGGATCAATTTGTGTCAGTTGCATTGGAACGATTGGAGTTGTCTCAATCGCCACGGAGGAGTGCCAAACCAATCAGCAGATCAACTCGGTTATTCTTGCAAACCCCGTCAGCCGAGAGTTTCTCTTTCTGCGCCTTCAGGATGCAAAGCAAATACTCGAAAATCTGGGTTCTAACGGCGCAACGATGGGGAATGTAAATAAGAGCAAATTCGAGGCGATGGAAATAGTATCCCCGTCCGCTGATCTGATTACTCGGTACCACCAGATCGCGCAGCCAATGTTCACGCAAATTCTCGCTCTCCAACGTCAAATCCAAAACCTCCGCCGCACCCGCGATCTGCTGCTGCCGCGCCTGCTTTCCGGGCAGATCGAGGTCGAAAAACTTTCTGAGCAGGATGGGCCATGACAGAGGCTGAACTGATGACCCTGCTGGGTGTGCGCTCGGAAGGCGAGCACATCGAATTCAAAGAAGCCAAGCGACGCTTCGACTTTGAGGAGCTGGTGAATTATTGTGTGGCGTTGGCTAATGAGGGTGGCGGGCGCATAGTGCTCGGTGTGACTGATAAGCTACCGCGCAAGGTGGTCGGCACAGCGGCCTTTGATGTACCGGAACGAACCGTTGCTGGCATCCACGAGCGGCTTGACTTCAAGGTATTGTGGCAAGAGATACAACATAGTGATGGCCGTGTATTGGTATTTGAGGTGCCGTCGCGCCCGGTGGGGCATCCAGTGCATTATGATGATCGCTATTGGATGCGCGCCGGAGAAAATCTGGTTCCGATGACGCCCGATCAGTTGAAACGCATCATCGATGAAGGTCAGCCAGAATTTATCGATCAGCTTGCTCGCAGCGGTTGTACCGAGGAGCAAGTCGTTGCGCTGCTTGATGTACAAGGATATTTTGATCTGCGAGATCGCCCTCTTCCTTCCACACGATTAGAAGTGCTTGATACGCTGGCCAGTAAGGGGTTTGTCCGTCGGAAGGATGGCCTCTACGACATGACCAACCTAGGGGCTCTACTGCTTGCTAAGCGACTCACGGATTTTGAAACGGTGGCGCGTAAGGGCGTGCGTCTCATCGTGTACGACGGGGTATCTAAACGTAAGGTTCGGGACGGCAAAGACATTACTGGTCTGAAGGGTTACGCCGTCGGATTCGAGGGATTGGTCCACTATATCCATGAGCAACTGCCTGCCAGTGAAGAGATTGCTTCTGCATTACGTACGACGACGTATGCCTATCCGCTTAATGCGATTCGTGAAATTATAGGCAATGCTATCGTGCATCAGGATCTAACCGAGCGGGGCACAGGTGTTACCGTGGAGATTTATGATGATCGCATCGAAGTAACGAATCCCGGCTTGCCGATACTGTCGCCGGATCGCTTTATTGACGAAAGTCAGTCACGTAACGAACGCTTCGCTGCCGCACTGCGGCAACTGGGTATTTGCGAAGAGCGCGGCTATGGGATGGATGAAGTGGTTACTCAGATTGAGTTGCATCAATTGCCGCCGTATCGCTGTCGGCTCGGTGCGCATCATACGACTGTGATTTTATCGCGCTATAAGGCACTCAAGGATTTATCACCAGAAGAGCGGGTGAACGCAGTATATCAGCACGGTGTGTTGCGATTTGTGAATAATCAGATTACCAATAATGAGTCGATTCGGGAGCGCTTCAAAATTGACAAGAAAAACTCGGCAACGGCATCTAGGCTTTTGAGTGAGGCGGTCAATGCAGGAAAAATTCGAGCGTCAGACCCTGATGCGGCGAACAAGTTGATGCGCTATATACCTTACTGGGCATGATTTGTTTGACGAGTTTCACTCGGTATACTCTTTTATAAATATAACAATATGATATTGAAGGTTTAATTTATTTGATGGGTATTTGATGGAAATACTACTGGATACGATATGAAGCACAACGCTCTCACTTGCTGCATCTGCGGAGCAATTTCGTATGGGTGCTCAAGGGTTTTATGAGTCCTCATGCCTACACTGAGGATCAACTGATCGAGCAACCCGCCATTGCGCTGTTTGCGTCACTCGGCTGGCAAACCGTATCGGCACAGAGTGAAACCTGGGGCGCGGGTGGTTTGCTGGGTCGTGAAACCAAAGGCGAGGTGGTGCTGCTTGAGCACTTGCGTGCTGCCCTTGCACTTTTTAACCCGACGCTGCCGCCCGAGGCGATTCGCAATGCGGTGGATGCGCTCACCCGTGATCGTTCGGCCATGAGCTTGGCGGCGGCGAATCGCGAGATTTACGGGCTGCTGAAAGAGGGCATTGCGGTGTCGATTCCCGATCTTGAGCACGGCGGCCAGAAAACCGAACGCCTGCGCGTGGTGGATTGGGCGCAGCCAGAGAATAACGACTTTTTACTGGTGAGCCAGTTGACGGTGGTGGGCAATCTTTATACCTGCCGCCCGGATTTGGTGGGCTTTGTGAATGGCTTGCCTTGGGTAGTGATTGAGCTGAAAAAACCCGGTGTGCCCGCGCGCACGGCGTTTGATGACAACTTAACGCATTACAAGCAGCAGGTGCCGAATCTTTTTTGGAGTAATGCCTTGCTCATTGCCAGCAATGGCACGGATAGCCGTGTGGGTTCGCTGACCGCCGAGTGGGATCGATTTTTTGAGTGGAAGCGCATTGAGCGTGAGGATGAACCGCGTCGAGTATCGCTGGAGGTGATGCTGCGCGGGACTTGTGAGCGCCGCCGTTTACTCGATTTGGTGGAGAATTTCACGCTGTTTTCCGAGCATAAGGCCGGGGTGGTCAAGATTTTGGGGCAAAATCACCAAGTCCTCGGCGTGAACAACGCCATGGCTTCGATGCTGGAAGCCCGCGCTTTGGGGCACGGACGTGGTGGGGTGTTCTGGCAAACCCAAGGCAGTGGTAAGAGTTTTTCGATGGTGTTTTTCGCGCAAAAGGTGCTGCGTAAGCTGGCCGGTAACTGGACCTTTGTGGTGGTGACTGATCGGGTAGAGCTGGATGAGCAAATCGCCAAGACCTTCAAAACGACCGGCGCGGTGAGCGAGGCCGAAGGCGACCAATGCCATGCGCGCAGTGGTGCGCATTTGCGTGAATTGCTGCGCGGCAATCATCGCTATGTGTTTACACTGGTACACAAATTCCAGACGGCGGAGCTATTGAGCGAGCGCTCGGACGTGATTGTGCTCACCGACGAAGCGCACCGCAGCCAGTACGACACCTTGGCGTTGAATATGCGCGCCGCTTTGCCCAAGGCCACCTTTTTAGCGTTTACCGGCACTCCGCTGATCGCCAGCGAGGCGCGCACTAAAGACGTATTCGGTGATTACGTGTCGATTTACGACTTTCAGCAGTCCATTGAAGACGGCGCCACGGTGCCGCTGTTCTACGAGAACCGCACCCCGGAATTGCAGCTCATTAACCCCGACATCAATGACGATTTGTACGCACTGATCGAAGCAGCCGAACTGGCGCCTGAGCAAGAGGCCAAGTTGGCGCGTGAACTGGGGCGGCAATATCATCTGATTACCCGTGATGATCGGCTAGATAGCGTGGCGCAGGATATCGTGCGCCATTTTCTCGGGCGCGGTTTTATCGGCAAGGCGATGGTGGTGTCCATCGACAAAGCCACCGCGCTGCGCATGTATGACAAGGTGCAAGCGTACTGGCAGGCGGAAATCACCCGCGTGCAACAGGCGCTCGGCGAGCTAAGCTATCTGCCGCGCAGCGGGGGGATGTCGGCCGAGCAGGCGCGCCGCGATCGGCAACTGGCGGAATTCAATCAGCGTTTGCGGGTGCTGACGACCACCGAGATGGCGGTGATTGTGTCGCCGGGCCAAAACGAAATCGCCCAGATGCAGACGCTAGGGCTCGACATTGCGCCGCATCGTAAACGCATGAATGAATCACAGCCGGGCTTGGATGAGCGGTTCAAGGATGTGGATGATCCGTTGCGGCTGGTCTTCGTGTGTGCGATGTGGCTTACCGGTTTTGATGCGCCGAGTTGTTCCACGGTGTATCTCGATAAGCCGATGCGCAATCTACTTTGATGCAGACCATTGCCCGCGCGAACCGAGTATTCCCCGGCAAGCACAGCGGCGTGATTGTGGATTATGCCAACGTGTTTATGTCTTTGGAGCAGGCGTTGGCCATTTACGGCGCAGGCAAAGATGGCCAGAGTCCAGTGAAAGATAAGCAGAAATTGCAGGATGCATTACGCCAAGCGGTAGCGGATGCGACTGCCTTCTGTTCGGGGCATGGCGTGATGCTCGATGAGATGGAGGCCACCGGGGCGAGCAGTATGGACCGCTTGCAGAGCATTGAGGAGGCGATCAATGCGCTGATTTCCCCCGATCCGCTACGGCGGGCGTTTTTCGGCCACGAGCGCTTGGTGAGTACTCTGTATCGTGCGGTCAAACCGGACCCAGTGGCCCTAGAATTTGCCAGCCGCGTGGCGGGGTTAACCACCTTGGCCGAGGCCATTCGCGCCAAGCTGAATCCCAACCCGCCGGATATTTCGTCAGTGATGGGGGACATTAACCACCTGCTGGATGCGTCTATCACCGGTCACGCCATTCGAGAAGCGGGGCCGCCCGCCTTGGACCTTTCTAAGGTCAACTTTGAGGCGCTGGCGCAACGATTCAAGCAATCCAAGCATAAAAACACCGATATAGAAGTGCTTAAAGCCGCCATCCTCGCCCAATTAGAAAAAATGATCCAAGTGAACGCCACCCGCGCCAACTTTGCCGAAAAGTTCGAAGAACTCATCGAAAGCTACAACACCGGCAGTCGCAGTATTGAGGAATTATTCGAGGCGCTGCTGACGCTATCCAATAGCCTGAATGAGGAACAGGAACGGCATGTGCGCGAGCACATGAGTGAAGAGGAGTTGGTGATTTTTGATATTCTCACCCGGCCTGCCCCGGCGTTATCGACTGAAGAGCGCAATGAGGTGAAAAAAGCAGCGCGTGAATTGCTGGCGCGTTTACAGTCGTTACTGGTCCTCAACTGGCAGCAAAAGTCCACGGCACGTTCTCAGCTCAAGCTCACTATCGAAGACACCCTCGACAGCGCCTTGCCCCGCGCCTATACGCCCGAACTATACCAGCAGAAATGCTCGGCGGTGTTCGAGCATGTGTATGAGCGTTACCCCGAGCAGAAGGTGGGGATATTTGCGTGAGTTATTATAGAGCGATCTCAGACTCTTGCGGATAAGACGGGTTTTTCAAAGCTACGTTCCCGCAAGCTGATGCCTCGTAGTTCGGCAGACCGCTCAAAGTCTCTGATAACCTCCAGAACGTCGTGATCGATAAATCCTACCTGTTCACCATCGAGAATAACCTCAGCGCCCTCCGGTAGGCGCTCGAAGATGTGTGACAGACGTGCCTTGTTGACAAAAGTGACTTCCCGATTCAGAGCGATTTTGTAGGTGCTGCCCTCGCGACCAATATCGATGGCGCTGTGGTAGTTGGCTCTAAGCACAAAAAAGATGCCAGCCAGCAGGCCAACGATAACGCCAATAATGAGATTGGTGAAAAGGATGGCGATGATGGTAATCATGAAGGGGAGATATTGGGATTTGTCTAAGGCGAACATCCGCTGAAAAATGCGAGGATTTGCCAGTTTGTAACCCACAAAAATCAGAATGGAGGCGAGAGCGGCCAAGGGGATGTAATTCATCCAAGTGGCCATGAATACAATGGCGAACAGCAGAAAGGCGCCATGTAAAAATGCACTGGCTTTCGTGCGGGCTCCCGCCGCCACATTGGCGGTGCTGCGAACAATGACAGCAGCCACCGGTAATCCACCGATGAGGCCGCTAGCGATGTTGGCAATTCCTTGGCCGAGTAATTCGCGGTCTAATGGTGTACGTCTCTTGTATTGATCTAGTTTATCGGCAGCTTCAATCGAAAGCAGGCTTTCTAAGCTGGCAATGAAGGTGATGGCAATGGCGGTCACCCACACGGTTTTGGAGCCGATCATGCTCCAGTCTGGCATTTGCAGCATGCCTTGCAGATCCGCAAGGGAGCGGATGATCGGTAAATTGACGAGATTGTCTTTGTTAATGGCCAAATCGGGCAGGATGTGGACGAGTAGTAGGTTCAAAAGCGTACCGCATACCACCGCCATCAGTGGACCAGAAAGCCAGGTTTGTTTGCGCAATACGGAAATATTATCCCATAAAATCAATATTGAAAGAGATAGAATACTTACCAACACCGCGCCCCACTCAATATGATTGAGCGTTGCTAGGAGGGCGCTGAAAGTGTTTTCCCCGTGTTGATCCCAGAAATCCTGGTTACCAAATTCGCTAATATCAAAGCCCATGGCGTAGGGAAACTGCTTGAGTACAATGATGACGCCAATGGCTGATAAAATCCCCTGAATAACGGCTGAAGGAAAGAAATACGCGACTACTCCAGCTCGAAACACCGCCAAAACAATCTGAATACATCCAGCAATGACTACGGCGAGCAGGAATGCCGTAAAGCTGTTCAAAGCCTGCATGGCCACAATGACGGTAGCGACCACGGCCGGAGTGGGACCGCTGACGGCCAGTTGCGAACGGCTGAATAGCGGCACGATAAGACCGCCCATGATGCCCGCGATCAAGCCCGCAATGAGTGGCGTGCCTGAGGCTAAGGCAACACCCAAGCAAAGGGGCATGGCTACCAGCGCAACGACGATGGCAGCAGGAACGTCGGCACGGAAATTCTTGAAGGGCGAAAGATTCGCTTTGGAGGTCATGTCTGGTCTTTATTTTGACGGTTCGAAGGTTTTCTTTTCAAGATCGTAGTGCAGCAACTCCCCGTGCTGCATATCAAAGTACCAACCATGGAGTTGTAGTTCTCCGCATACGACTTTGCGACGAACGCTATCAAAGCTTAACAGGTTCTCCAGTGAAATAAGAATGCTGGCTTTTTCTAGCGCAGTGAGTTGTTCTTCCGGGCTCGCTTCGGCATATTTGCGCAAGACTTCAGAGCGTGCATCCCTGCTGATCTCTACCCACGGCTTAATGTACTTACCCCCTGTACCATTGAGTAATGCCTTGATACCGCTACATTGGGAATGCCCATTGACGATGATATGCTGCACTTCCAGATGATTCACGGCGAAATCAATTGCGGCGCTGGTGCCATGAAGATGGCCGTCCAGATCTTCTGGAGGAACCAAGTTGGCGACATTGCGTACCACAAAAATGTCGCCGGGTTCCGTCCCGAATAGGGAGGTCGGTGTGACACGCGAATCGGAGCAACCAATGAGTAAGGCTTTCGGGCTTTGTCCCTTTTGAATCAGTGTGCTGTAAAAATCTGGTTGTTGTTCATAATAGGTGTGGTGGAACGCGCGAAAACCGGCAATCATTTTTTTCGTAAATGCGTTGTCCATGCTTGGGTTCCTTTGAGGTGGAAAGTACGAAACTATCCTAGGTACTCAATGGAGTCTATCAAGGGAATTCCTCCCCTATCAAGCATTTTTATCGTGATGCCAATCACAAAAAAAGGGCCCGAAACGGGCCCTCTGATTGGAAGCTTGGGAGAAAAATTAGGCGTGCTTAGCGCGCACCTGTTTGGCTGCTTCTACCATGTTTTCCAGTGCTGGGGTAACCTCTGCCCATTTGCGGGTTTTTAAACCACAATCCGGATTGATCCACAGACGTTCAGCAGGCACAACCTTGGCGGCTTTCTCCATCAGCCCCACCATTTCCTCTACGCTGGGCACCCGTGGGGAGTGGATGTCGTAAACACCGGGTCCAATTTCGTTGGGATAGTTGAAGGTTGCGAAAGCGTCCAGCAACTCCATCTGCGAACGAGAAGTCTCGATGGTGATGACGTCGGCATCCATAGCGGCAATGGCGGGTAGAATGTCATTAAACTCTGAATAGCACATGTGGGTATGAATCTGCACATCATCGGGAGCAATTTGCGCAGAAATTCGGAAAGCCCGAGATGCCCAATCCAGATAGTGTTGCCAGTCTTTACGCTTCAGGGGTAAGCCTTCACGGTAGGCGGGTTCGTCGATCTGGATGATGCCGATGCCGGCATCGATCAAATCTTTCACTTCGTCCCGGATGGCCAGGGCAATTTGTAATGTGGTCCGTTCGCGGGGCTGGTCGTCGCGGACAAAAGACCATTGCAGAATAGTTACCGGGCCCGTAAGCATGCCTTTCATGGGACGCTGAGTCAGAGACTGGGCGTACTTACTCCAGGCGACAGTCATCGGTGTAGGACGAGATACATCCCCAAAAATCAGCGGGGGTTTAACGTAGCGCGAACCGTAACTCTGCACCCAACCGTGGCGGGTAAACGCAAATCCGGCCAGTTGCTCACCAAAGTATTCCACCATGTCATTGCGTTCAGGTTCACCATGCACCGGCACATCAATGCCGAGACGTTCTTGTTCCTTTACGACCAACGCAATTTCGGCTTCCATCGCTTTTTGATAATCGGCATTACTCAGCTCGCCTTTACGATTTTGCAGGCGTGCCTTACGGATTTCCGGAGTCTGCGGGAAGCTACCAATGCTGGTGGTAGGAAATGCGGGTAATTTGAAGCGCTTACGCTGAGCCGCTTCACGGACGGGGAAGAGGTTCTTGCGTTGACCGCTATCTTGGCCCAGTCCTTCAAGTCGCTGCGCGACTGCAGGATTGTGAATGCGCGGTGAGCTCTTCCGCGATGCCACTGCGGTTCGCGCTGTTGTCAGTTCTTGTGCTACGGCTGCAGCTCCTTGATTAAGAGCGCGGCCAATGATCGCGACTTCGTCCAGCTTCTGAACAGCGAAAGCGAGCCAAGATTTTAGTTCGGCATCTAATTCGTTTTCTTGGTCAAGATCTACAGGGGTATGTAGCAGGCTGCAGGAAGGCGCCACCCAGAGTCGATCACCCAGTTGCTGATGTGCGGGGCGCAGCAATTCCAAAGCCGCATCAAGATCTGCACGCCACACATTACGCCCGTCGACAACCCCTAAAGATAAAATTTTATCAGCCGGATAGTTATTCAAAAAAATGGGTAACTGCTGAGGTGCGCGCCGCAAATCTAGATGGAGTCCCGCTACTGGCAAGGCCTTGAGCGTATTGGCGTGCTCATCCACGGAGTCAAAATAGGTCGCTAGAAGCAGCTTTGGTGATTTCCCTTTGCTCAAGGTTTGATAAGCGGACTCTAGCGCTTTGATCCACTCGGTAGGGAGATCCAGAGCCAAGGCAGGCTCGTCAATCTGCATCCACTCCACGCCCATACCCGCAAGACGTGCCATGATCTCGGCATATACTGGGAGAAGTTTGGGCAATAAGGTCAAGCGATCAAAGCAGGCATTACCGATGGGCGCGCCATGACCATGACAGGCACTGTCATCATGGTGATGCTGCGCTTCATGATGGGCTTCGGCATTCAGGTCTTTTTCTTTGCCGAGCCACAAATAGGTGATGGGGCCGACGATAACTGGCTTGGGATTCAAGCCCAAAGCCTGCGCTTCTTTAACTTGTTCAAAGAGCCGCTCACTGCTCAGACGAAAATTCATCGCCTCGTGAAACTCGGGGACAATGAAATGGTAATTCGCGTCAAACCATTTGGTCATTTCCATGGCGGGTTGGGTGTTGGAGCCGCGTGCCATGGCGAAAAAAGTATCCAAACCGACCTGCCCGCCAGAAAAACCGTAGCGGGGCGGAATGGCGCCCAAGGTGCAGCTCATGTCCAACATGTGATCGTATAGGCTGAAGTCGCCAACGGGCACTAGATCCATGCCACAGGTCTGTTGGATTTTCCAGTGGCGATCACGCAACTGAGCGGCGCGGGATTGCAGCTCCTGCTCATCAATTTCTTTGGACCAGAAGCTTTCCAGAGCTTTTTTCAGTTCGCGTTTGTGACCAATACGCGGAAAACCGAGACTGTGAACGGACGTCATGGGCGTTACTCCTCTGCGAAAATTGCGGTCATCATGCCTTGCTCAGGCATCCGGCTCAAGAGGGAATTTTTAGAGCATCTGATGAAAAGTATTCATCAATCCATACGAAAACCGCGATGTAGGGCGACAATACCCCCGGACAGGTTGAATATTTCAACCCGATCTAGACCCGCATCCTCCATCATCATTTTGAAGGTTTCCTGATCAGGAAAGCGGCGGATAGATTCGACGAGATATTGATAGCTTTCCCGATCTTTGGCGATGAGCTCTCCGATACGCGGTAACAGATTGAAAGAATACATGTCGTAAATACTCTGCAGGCCCGGCCAGCGAGGATGAGAGAATTCCAGAATCAAAGCGCGCCCACCCGTTTTGAGAACGCGGTGAATTTCTTTGAGGGCGCGTTCCGGATGGGTCATGTTGCGGATTCCGAAAGCGAGGGTCACCAGATCAAATTCACGATCCGGAAAAGGGAGCTCTTCGGCATTGGCTTCTACGAATTCCACACTCGCGATGATCCCTTTATCGATCAGTCGGTTTTCACCGACGGCAAGCATTTCCGGATTGATGTCAGAAACGACGATGGAGCCATTGGGCTTGATGCGTGGATAAATTGCCGCTGCCAGATCACCCGTTCCGCCAGCCAGATCCAGCACCCGTTGACCAGGTCGAGGCCGGGCGAGATCCACCGTAAAACGCTTCCATAAACGATGTACGCCCAGCGACATCAGATCGTTCATCAGATCGTATTTGCTCGCGACACTGCTAAACACGCCTTTGACGAGATGTTCTTTATCCGCTTCGGGTACTTCTTGGTAGCCGAAATGGGTGGTAGGAACGAGTTCCTGGTCTTGCATGTCTTCTTTCTGCTGTTCACTCATACGCTTAACTCCTCATACCCTATCGTTAATACGACGCTGTCGTTTTAGCCGGAACGTAGCAGTAGGCTGCCTTTTTCGCTCATATAATTACGCAATCTTTCTGGAAAGTCAGCGGTTACTGAACCCGCTACCTCCGGTAATTCCATGAGAAATGCCGTCCAGCGCCGCAGTTTGCCTAAGGCTTCCCAGCGCGGTAAAGGGCGTAGCGCATGGAGTATCTCCATACGCATAAACAGCGGGGCTAAGGCGGCATCCACCAAGCTGAAGTTTTCGCCAGCAAAAAAAGGTCCGTCCACCAAAACTTTTTCCAGTCGTTCGAGTTTATCGAAGAGTTGGCGACTGGCAGCGGTGAATCGTTCATCACCCTGGGCTACCATGAGCTGAAATTGATCGCTGATCATTTCGCTGCCAAAAGCAATCCAGGAACGATGCCGTGCGCGCTCTAAAGGATCTGCCGGATGTAAGGTCGGGGTAATGGTTTCGTCTAAGTATTCGTTAATCACCTGAGATTCGAACAGCACCGTGTCGGTGTCCACTCGAAGGCAGGGCACTTTACCCATGGGCGACAGGGTCAGAAACCAGTCGGGCTTATGGGCTAAATCAATGTGGGTTAATGTGAAACCTACCTGCTTATGCAGGAGCGTAATCACCGAGCGCTGCACATAGGGGCAAAGAGGAAAGCTGATCAGTTCCAAAGTCATTGCGTTCTCCTCCTGCAGTTTAGCGCGCTTTTAGAGCGCACCGGTATAGGGCAACCTCGCCAAAAAGATTTGGCAAAAGGCGGTTGCGCCAAGTTTCCCGGCGACGATCATTCAGCACGACCCGTTGATAAATAGCGATACCGCTTTCGGCACACAATTGCTCAAAATCGCGGATCGTACAAAGATGGATATTGGGCGTATCGTACCACGTATGGGGCAGGGCGTCTGTCATGGGCATCCGTCCGCGAACGCCCAGTTGCCAGCGGGCATGCCAGTGCCCCATGTTGGGAAAGGTGACAATCACCTCGCGACCGACGCGAAGCATTTCGAGGAGTAGCTCACGAGGGTAGGTAGAGGCCTGCAGGGTGAGTGACAATACCACCGTATCTACGCTTTGGTCGGCAAAGTTTTTCAAGCCTTTGTCGAGATCTTGCTGAATCACGGGTATGCCCTGACGAATCGCGGCCACCACCCGCTCTTCTTCAATTTCTACACCATAGCCCTGAACCCCTTTTTGGGCGCGGAGATGGGCAAGGAGTTCCCCTTCACCGCAACCCAGATCCAGAATCCGACTTTCCGGCGCAATCCACTCGGCGATAATGGCGAGATCTTTACGGAGTGTCATAAGCCGATTTCCTCGGCGACACGCCGGAGATAGCTACCTAGAACGGATACATATTGGGGAATAGGCATTAAAAATGAGTCATGACCGTGGGTAGCTTCAATCTCGGCGTAGCTGACATCGCGGTTGCAGGTGTAGAGTGCTTGGACGATTTCTCGGGAGCGTTCTGGTGAAAATCGCCAGTCCGAACTAAAAGACACCACCAGAAATGCTGCGGTAGTGTTTGCAAAAGCTTCTGCAAGGTTGTTGGCAAAGCTACTAGCCGGGTCAAAGTAATCTAAGGCCTTGGTGATGTATAGATAACTATTCGCATCAAAGCGTTCGACAAAGCTGGAGCCCTGATAACGCAGATAGCTTTCTACCTCAAAATCTACATCAAAACCAAAAGAAAAGGCTTTGCCGCCGCGAGTATCGCGACCAAATTTGGTACGCATCGCGTCATCGGAAAGGTAGGTGATATGGCCGATCATGCGCGCCAGCGACAGTCCGCGACGGGGTTTGGTATCAAAGGCGTAATAGCGTCCATTGTGAAAATCGGGATCCGTCATGATAGCCTGACGACATACCTCGTTGAACGCGATGTTTTGAGCAGTCAGCTTGGGGGCGGCCGCAATGACGACGGCATGGCGCAGCCGCTCGGGATAATCCATGCTCCATTGCATGACCTGCATGCCGCCGAGACTCCCCCCCACAACGGCCGCCCATTGTTCGATGCCTAAATAGTCGGCAAGATTTGCTTGGGTTTTTACCCAGTCGCGCACGGTGACCATCGGAAAATCCAGGCCCCAAGGTGTGCCCGTGTCGGGATTGATGCTGGCGGGACCGGTAGATCCTTTGCAGGAACCGATAAAATTGGCGCATACAAAGAAAAATTGGCGAGTATCCATGGCCTTGCCGGGTCCGAGCAGGTGTTCCCACCAGCCCGGTTTACGGTCATCCATGCTATGGTAGCCCGCAGCGTGGTGGTCACCAGACAAAGCATGACAGAGGAGGATGGCGTTGCTGTGATCTGCGTTGAGCGTTCCGTAGGTTTCGTACACTAGCGTGTAACCGGGCAGACTCCGCCCACACTCCAGCAGCAGTTCTGCGGCAAAGGTCACCGTCTGCGGTGTTACTAATCCAATAGAATCAGCAGGTATTTGAGCAGGCATCGCATACTTTAATGTTAGAAATTGAGCAGAGCCGAGAGAGTCTAATCTTCGAGGACTGCGGCGACAAGCGCTGAGATGGCACGATGTTTTGTAAAAGAGCGGCTTCTTGTCTAAAATCTCAAAATAATTTTGCGGCTATTTGTGACAGGATGGTCTTTGTAGCGCTGTTGGAGATGAATGATTTTGGCCTGGAAATGGGTAGATCGCGTGGTAATCTGGGTCAGGGGAGGCGCTGAATTGATAGCAGCCCGCCCGCGCCCGTGGGTATATTTTGCGATGGGCGCCATGCTGCTGGCAGCTATTCCCTTCCCGGGCTGGCTTATGGATGCGTTGGCACCTTTGGGACTGCTGATCGGATTACAGATAGCGGGTAAAACCGATGAGGAGTCTTACACCCGACAACAGACGCAGCATGCTTTGCATGTGGCCGTAGTTTGGGGAATGCTTTTTGCCGTGTTCGGGATGATCTTCGAATTCGGTCAGGACATGGTCATAATGGGCAGTTTGCTGGCGGGTATTCATATCCCTTGGCATGACGATACGGGTCTGGGTCAGGGTTTTTGGGGTTGGTGGTTTGCTTTTGGTGAACGCTTTTCCGATCTATCCTTGATGCCTTATTTCTGGTTTTCCCCGGCATTTTTCGGCATAGCTCTGGCGCTGCATAAGGGGCATGGTTGGTTGGAATCCGAGGTGGAAACTACCTTGACCCTCATGTTCCGGCCGGAATTGCGCGATCCCTTAGTGGGGCTGTGGGCCATCATTTTGCTAGCCAACCTGTTTATGCCAGCGTTTTCGCAACTCTGGTTGGGTTTGCTTGTTTGGATCTTGGGGCCGCCTGTCATCTATGTGGCCTATCAGGATATTTTTGCAGATAAACGACGGCCGCCTCGTAAGAAAAAAGCAAAAAGTAGTGCGCGCTTTGTATTAGCAGCGCATCCCCAGCCCATACGCATCAAAATCTGATGAGTAAAATTCATGTATTGCACGCATTTTTTACCCTTGCCGTAAGGCGTCTCATCCATTAGTGTCTATCCCCACTTTACCCGGAAGTTTTTAAGGAGTTCGGCCATGTTTTCCAAAACCCTGACTATCGCTGATTTTGATCCGACGCTTTGGGATGCTATGCGCAAAGAAACTCAGCGTCAGGAAGATCATGTTGAGCTCATCGCTTCCGAAAACTACGCCAGCCCCATGGTCATGGTGGCTCAAGGCTCCGTGCTGACCAATAAATATGCGGAAGGTTACCCCGGTAAGCGTTATTACGGAGGCTGTGAATACGTCGATGTGGCGGAGCAGTTGGCCATCGACCGGGCACTGGAGTTATTTGGTGCTGAACATGCGAATGTCCAGCCGCACTCTGGTTCCCAAGCGAACCAAGCCGTATACCTTTCGGTTTTACAGCCGGGCGATAAGATCATGGGTATGAGTCTTGCCCATGGCGGACATCTTACCCATGGCGCCAAGGTCAATGTTTCTGGCAAGTTGTTTCAGGTGGTGGCCTATGGCGTGCGTGCTGAGGATGGCCGCATTGATTATGATGCCATGGCCGAACAAGCCGAACAGGAACGTCCAAAAATGATTGTGGCGGGTGCTAGTGCCTATTCACGTATTATTGATTTTGAAAGAATTGGCGAAATTGCTCGGAGTATTGGCGCTTACCTCCTCGTGGATATGGCCCATATCGCCGGATTGGTTGCCGCAGGTTTGCATCCAAGTCCGGTACCGCATGCGGATTTTGTCACGACTACCACCCACAAAACGCTACGTGGACCTCGTGGCGGTCTTATTCTTTGTCGACAAGAATATGCCAAGAAGGTCAATTCTCTGATTTTCCCCGGAATTCAGGGCGGTCCGCTGATGCATGTTATCGCTGGAAAGGCCATCGCTTTTCGTGAAGCGCTGCAACCGGAGTTCAAAGTTTATCAACAACAAGTTATTCATAACGCACAGACGCTCAGTGAAGTGCTGGCCGGGCGTGGTTACACTGCGGTATCTGGTGGAACGGATAATCATCTGTTTTTACTTAATATTGGCGAGAGAATTACGGGTAAAGAAGCAGAAGAAGCACTGGGTCTGGCAAATATTACGGTCAACAAGAACGCGGTACCGTTCGACACTCGCCCGCCAGCGGTGACCAGTGGCATTCGCATTGGTACGCCCGCTGCGACCACACGCGGCTTCGGCGAGCCTGAAATGCAACAGTTGGGTAAAAGTATTGCCGATGTGCTGGATGCGAGTACAGATGCTGCGGTCATTTCCAGAGTTCAGGCGGACATCAAAGCGCTTTGTAAGCGTTTCCCCGTTTACGGATAGGGTTCCGTGCATTGTCCGTTCTGCGCTTTTGCTGATACTCGGGTAGCGGATTCTCGCCTCGCCGATGAAGGCGGCAGCGTGCGACGGCGTCGGGAATGTCCGCAATGTGGACAACGTTTTACGACCTTTGAAAGAGCAGAGTTGACATTGCCCATGGTCGTAAAAACGGATGGTCGGCGCGAATCTTTTAATGAAGATAAGTTACAGCGTGGCTTGACTCGGGCCTTGAGCAAAAGGCCGGTCGCGACGGCGCGGGTTGATGCTGCCGTGCGTTTGATTCAGCGGCGTATTCGTGAGCGCGGTGAACGTGAAGTGCCTGCCCGATTGATTGGTGAGTTGGTCATGGAGGCGCTACGAGAAATGGACCCGGTGGCTTATGTGCGTTTCGCATCCGTGTACCGACGTTTCGAGGACGTGGATGCCTTTAGTGCCGAAATTGCGCGTCTTAAAGATGGCTTCGTTGATGATACAGGAGAGCAAAGCTCCGGTGCAGATTGACGAGCAGGATGCACTGTTCATGGCAGAGGCGCTGCGTCAAGCAGAGCTGGGCTTGCTGACCACGCATCCTAATCCTCGGGTCGGAGCGGTAGTCGTTAAAGAAGGTGTGATCATCGGTAGAGGCTCGCATCGCTTTGCTGGAGAGGCGCATGCTGAGGTCTTCGCTTTGTCAGAAGCGGGAGCGGCGGCGCAAGGATCTACCGTTTATATAACTTTGGAGCCTTGCAGTCACCACGGCCGCACACCACCCTGTGTGGATGCCTTGCTGCATGCGGGTGTATCTCGAGTCGTGGCGGCAGCGCTAGATCCCAATCCTTTGGTAGCGGGCCGTGGTATTGAGCGACTCCGGGCCCATGGCGTGCAGGTGGATGTGGGCTGTCTACAGGAATCCAGTGAAGCGCTGAATCCGGGTTTTTTTATGCGGATGCGTCAAGGTCGTCCCTGGATGCGTATGAAGCAGGCGATGAGTTTGGATGGAGCCGTAGCGCTGGGTAATGGGCAGAGCCAGTGGCTGACGGGTCCTAGTGCGCGGGCGGATGTCCAGCACGAGCGTGCTAAAGTAAGTGCTGTTATGGTCGGTATAGGTACGCTGTTGGCTGATAACCCGCGCTTAGCACCGCGCTTGGTGCCACAACCCCGGAGGTATCCAGTGAAAGTGATTTTGGATGCCCAGTTGCGCACCCCTCATGATGCAGCCGTATTCGCGAGCGAAGGTGCGGTGTGGATTTTTCATGCGCCGGATGCCCGTGCGGAACGCCGTGAAGTATTACAAAATGCGGGGGCTGTTCTGCTGTCGTGCGCCAGTCATAAGGGTCGGTTGGATTGGGCCGCAGTCATGCAATCTCTGGCGGATCGGGAGATTAACGAAGTTCTGGTCGAGGCCGGAACGGGGCTGGCGAGCACCCTTTTGGCGGCCGGCCTAGTTGACGAATGGCTGCTTTATGTTGCGCCGATGCTACTTGGCAAGGGCGCGATGCCAGCACTATCCGTGGGTCCCTTTACGCAATTGGCGGAAGCTCCGCGCTGGCGCGTTGTGCAGACTCAGTTGCTAGATGATGATCTAAAATGGACCTTGCGTCCGCAGGAGCACTAGGTAATGTTCACAGGGATTATTCAGGCATTGGGCCACATCCAGCAATTGCAGCCTCAGGGCGGTGACTTGCGGGTGCTGATAGCTTCGGGAGATCTGGATCTTGGTGATGTCCAGTTGGGGGATAGCATCGCCGTGTCGGGGGTCTGTCTGACGGTTGTAGAAGTGCGGCAAGACGCATTTGCCGTGGACGTGTCTCGGGAAACCCTAGACAAAACACTGTTTGGAAGCCTCACTTCGGGTAGTGCGGTGAATTTGGAAAAGGCCCTGCGTTTAGCGGATCGTCTTGGCGGACATCTTGTCTCGGGTCATGTGGATGGTGTCGGCCATATTCGTAGCGTTAGCGTGTCGGGACGGTCACAGCAATTTGCGGTGGCTGCCCCGCAGGAACTACGGCGCTACATTGCGGCCAAGGGTAGCATCTGTGTAGATGGCATCAGCTTGACGGTAAATGCACTTAAAGAAGACGTCTTCATGTTGAATTTGATTCCGCATACTCTGGCGCAGACGACAGCGGCCGAATGGCGGAACGGTCAGGCGGTTAATCTTGAGGTGGATCTCATCGCTCGATATCTGGAACGCTGGATGGTCAGTGATCCCCGCTCCGAGTTAAAATCACCAATTACCCGAGAGTCACTGGCTGGAAAAGGATATCCCGTATGAGTGAAATTAAAATCAGCCCGGCAGAAGAGATTATTGCAGATATCGCCGCAGGGCGCATGGTGATTCTCATGGACGACGAAGGTCGGGAAAATGAGGGAGATCTGATTATGGCTGCGGAATTTGTCACTCCGGCGGCTATCAATTTTATGGTGACCGAAGCACGGGGCTTGGTGTGTTTACCGCTGACTCGTGAACGCTGTGAACAATTACGCTTGCCGCAGATGGTAGGTCACAATACCGCGAGTCTAGGTACAGCATTCACGGTCTCCATTGAGGCGGCGCACGGCGTAACTACGGGTATTTCTGCGGCGGATCGGGCGACAACTATTCAAGCGGCTATTGCCGAGCAGGCTGGGCCTGAAGATATCGTCATGCCGGGTCATATTTTTCCTTTGAGCGCGGAGCCCGGCGGTGTCTTAGTGCGCGCTGGACATACCGAAGCTGCGGTGGATCTAGCCCGTCTGGCTGGCTGTAAACCGGCTGGCGTCATCTGTGAAATCCTGAATCCTGATGGTGAAATGGCGCGATTGCCGGATCTTCTACCTTATGCCGCCAATCACAGTCTTAAAATTGGTACGATTGCCGATCTGATTCGATACCGACTGGAGCGGGAACGTATTGTTCAGCGAGAAGCCAGTGGTCCTTGGCACAGTGTTTATGGGGACTTTCAGTTGCATGTTTATCGCGACTGGGTCGCTAAAGAGACACATTTTGCGCTGGTACTCGGCGATGTCGCTGCACAAGGAAGTCCTGTACTCGTTCGCGTTCAGGTCGGCAAAACCCTCAATGATCTTTTCGCGGGACCCGCCAGCCCCAATAATCAGGCTCTGCAACGAATTGCCGCAGAGGGGAAGGGCGTGCTGGTTTATTTGCATCAGCACGAAACTTGCGAAGATTTGCTTCGGGAGGTGGCCTCACTCCCTGAACAGCCAAAGGGACCCGGTCAGGCCGGAGATGCGGGTCGCGTGCTTCGTACTTTCGGTATTGGTGCGCAGATTCTTTCAGATCTGGGTGTCCGGCAGGCAGTAGTGCTCAGCGACAGTCAGTTCCAGTATCGAGGTATCGGTGGATTCGGGCTCGAAATTGTCGGACAACGCCCATTTCAAGACACAGTCAAGGAATAATCATGATTCGTAAAATTGAAGGTAGTCTGCAGGTTGGTGAATATCGTTTTGCTATTTTGGTAAGTCGCTTCAATAGCTTTATTACTCAGCAACTGGAGCAGGGTGCTGTAGATGCACTACGTCGACATGGCGCCAAGGATGAACAGATCAGCATAATCTATGTGCCGGGAGCCTACGAAATACCGCTGGCTGCACAAAAACTCGCGCGTAGCGGTCATTATGATGCAGTCATTTGCTTAGGGGCAGTAATTCGTGGAGGAACCCCGCATTTTGACTTTGTGGCAGGCGAAGTATCTAAAGGGGTTGCTCAGGTGGCTATGGATACTGAGATACCCGTAGTATTCGGTGTGCTCACCACAGATAGTATTGAGCAGGCCATTGAGCGTGCAGGTACTAAAGCCGGAAACAAAGGCTTCGATGCGGCCATGACCGCGATTGAAATGGTGCAGTTACTGGGACAGTTTTGAGAGAGCATGAAAAATAGCCGCCGTCGCCTGGCGCGTCAGGCCATCGTCCAAGCGCTCTATCAATGGCAGTTAAATCCTGAGCATTGTGCGGATATCGCGTTGCAGTTCACCACAGATCCCGAGCGTTTACAGGGTGCCGACCGCGATTTTTTCGTAATAGTCTGGGCAGGCGTTTGCCAAGCGATTCCCGAACTGGACCCGGCCATCGCTCAAGAAATTCCCGATCGGCGCTGGGAGGATGAAATCAGTGAAGTGGAACGGGCCATCTTGCGCCTTGCGGCCTATGAACTTCGCGACCTTCCGCAAACGCCGTACCGTGTTGTCATTAATGAAGCCATTGAACTAGGTAAGGATTTTGGTGCTGAGCAGGGACACCGTTTTGTCAACGCGGTACTGGATAAGCTTGCCCAGCGTTGGCGATTAGTGGAATTTACACAGGTGGGGCGATAAGCCAGTATCCCCTGAATAGGCCACTTGCGGCGCTCTTGCTTAGTAGGGACAAATAACGATTAGGGTGTTGCGGGCTGGCCCGCTATTAGATTAAAGAGCGGTCTTATATAGTGCCGACGGGCAAAAACTCAGACGAGCTTTGTCTGGCTCAGATATTACTGTAAAAAGCTCTGGTAAAACCTGATCTTTATGGTGTAACCTTCAATTTTGGAAGTCATTATCGCCTAATCATTCAGTATTTATTGGAGCACACATGCGCACTCATTCGTTTTTGCGTAATCCGTCTCTCTGGATTTTGTCGACCGCAGCTCTATTGCTGGTTGCAGCACCTCTAGCCAATGCGCAGACCGCTGCCCATAAATCCCAAGATGAGGATATGGCCACCTCGCAACCCGCAGATCTCACGACGGCCAAGCTCGAAAATACCATCGGGACCCGTTGCGCCCTCGGTGATGGCGTGCCGCAAAATTATAGCCTCGCTGCGCAATGGTTTGAAAAAGCGGCAATGCATGGTTATGCCAAAGCCGAATACAATTTGGGTATGCAATATTATTTCGGTCAGGGTGTCGCTAAGAACCTAGATAAGGCAGCTTACTGGTGGACAAAGTCCGCAGATCTTGGTGTTTCGTCAGCTCAATACAATCTCGGTAATCTTTATTTCACGGGTCAGGGTGTACATCAGGATTACGCAAAAGCTTCCTTTTGGTGGCACAAGGCTGCAGCCGCTGGAAATCCCCAAGCAAATAAAAATCTGGAAATTCTCGCGCGCTTGGTTCCTACTTATAAGCCGGAAGCTGTGGTCGATAAAAAAGACTGATGGAGAAAAATCGGCTCGGACAATGTATTAGTCCGGGTTTTCTGTATTAAGAGTACTTACACCGTTGCCCTTTTGAATGCGCAATGCGGCGGCATGCTCTTTCTCGATGTATTCTCTTTTGCCGCGTTCGCTGTTGAGCTCCCCTTCCATTTCGCTCAGGCGTCGTTCATGACGGCGAATCTTTAGTTTGTTACGAACGTGTGTCGGCAGATAAATGAGCATGCTGGCGATGAAGCCACCTACGAAACCACCAAGGAGTATTACCCCCTGGGTTTGGGCGAATGCCCAAGAGAAAAAATGGACAGTGGCGGGGGCGTTATTTTGTACGGCAAATATCACGGCCAAGGCAGCAATAACTAACGATATGATAATCCACATAATGACCCCCTTGCTAAGTGATAGTAGTGTAATTAAAAATGGCCGACTTTAAGAAATGCTAACCACGCGTTCTGAAAAAACTGCTGATCCACCGATGAATCATCCAAGTAAGACTGGGTAAAATGACGAGCCAGCTCCAGAATGGCAGATCAAGGATCAGCCGGTTGAGTTGATGCTCAAGGGCCGCAATTATTCCGATACCAACCACGATGAAGGTGCCGCCGACGCCGAATACAAGTCGCCGCATACCGTGTCGTAATTCTTCACGAATACCTTCCAGATCATTGTTGCGAATGACTAAGGGTAACTCGCCTTGTTGCGCTTGCCGGAGAATATGGTGAAGAAGTACGGGTATTTCGGGTACTACCAGACCCCACTCCGGTACATGTCGTTTGATTTCCGTCCACCATCCTCGTGGGCCGCGCTGGCGGCTTAACCATTCCGTGAGTAATGGCGTCGCGACTTCCCACATATTAAGAGCGGGGTTAAAGTCTCTGGCAATACCTTCAACGTTTACCAAGGTTTTTTGTAAAAGCAAGAGTTGCGGCTGGGTTTGCATCTGAAACGCACGGGTGGTCTGGAATAGACGCAGTAAAAGGTTTGCTACGGAGATTTCATTGAGTGGCTTTTCGAATACCGGTTCGGCAATAGCCCGGATCGCACTTTCAAAATCCTGAATATTGGTATCGGGTGGGACCCAGCCTGCTTCAACGTGAGCCTCCGCCACCCGTCGATAATCCCGCTGAAAGAATGCAATCATATTTTCAGCCAGATAGTGTTGGCTGGCGTCGTCGAGACTACCCATAATGCCAAAATCCACGGCAATGAAGCGACCATTGTCGGGATCTATGAAGATGTTGCCCGGATGCATGTCTGCATGAAAGTAGGCATCTCGAAATACTTGGCGAAAAAAGATTTCAGCTGCCCGCCGAGAAAGCTGATCAAAATTAATGCCAGCGGCACGCAAGGCATCCAGTTTCGAAATGGGAATACCGTGAATGCGCTCCATCACGAGTACGGAATCACTGCAGTAATCCCAGTAAATTTCTGGAACATAAAGCAGATCAGGTTCGGCAGCAAAATTTCGCCGCAACTGGCTGGCGTTAGCAGCTTCACGGAGCAGATCAAGCTCTCCGCGTAGGGTTTTGGCATATTCTGCAACTACAGCTCGGACTCTTAGCCGTCGACCTTCCTGGGAATAGCGTTCAGCGAGGTCTGCCAGCAAAGCCAAAATAGCAAGATCCTGATCAATGATTCGACGCAGCCCGGGGCGGCGCACCTTGATAGCTACTTCTCGTCCGTCCAATAAAATTCCAAAGTGAACTTGCGCAATAGAGGCAGCAGCTGCAGGCTTAGCGTTGAATTCGGAAAATACGGCATTTACCGGCTTGTTCAGCGCCGTTTCGATAATTTTCTGAGCCTCCTCCGGAAGAAATGGTGGTACCGAATCCTGAAGTTTGGCGAGCTCCTGGGTGATGTGATCCGGCAACAAATCTCGACGGGTAGAAAGCATTTGCCCTAACTTGATGAAAGTAGGCCCAAGGGCTTCCAATGCTTCGCGCAGTCTTTCTGCAAAGTTGCCCTGAGGCTTGGGGCCAAGCCATGACATAGGGCTTAAGCGCAAAATAGCCTGATATGGTTTGAGAATAGGTAAAAAATATAGCACCTCGTCCAAACGAAAACGCACGAGGACTCGGGTAATATGCAGTGTACGCACGAAGCGGAGCAGTGATTGTCGCATGGCGGCTAGTCTAGCATGGAATGACAATACTGCATGATGAAGATATAGAAGTGTGCCCATAAAAAAAGCGGGCCATGCAGGCCCGCCCTTAAAGCATACAGGTACAGGTGCCTTACTGCTGAACGGTTTTCTGGACCTTGATACTGGAATTGATTTCTACGCGCTGGTTCAGAAATCTGCCTTGGGTTGTGGCATTAGTAGCAACAGGATCATTGTAGGAATGTCCTTTCAATACCATGCGGTCATTGGCGACGCCATGGTTTGCCAAGTATTGTGCTACGCTCTGCGCGCGCAGCTTGGAAAGCTTCAGATTATAGGAGTAACTGCCCACCTTGCTGCAATAGCCGTTGACATCGAGGACGGCAGCGGGATGATTTTTGGCAAAGTCCGCGACTTCGTCCAACACTTTAATGTCATGATCTAGCAACTTGTAAGAATCAAACTTAAAGTTGATACCCGTAATCGTGATGGGTTTGCTGACCAGTACGGTTCGTTCCACCGGAGCGATTGGCGCAGGGGCTGGCGCAGGGGCTGGAACAGCTACAGCAACTGGTGCAGGCGGGGCACAGTAGGTCGGTACCGCACCATCAGTTACTGGCCGCCCACCGCGCACACAAGCACCCGTAGAAGTAACTACAGGCTTACCACCAGCTTCGATGGCATAACCCTGATAACCATTGTCAGCATATGCTGCGCTGGCAAATAGACCGCCAGTGATGGCAACCAGCAATGTAATACGTTTCAATTGTTGCATTTTATAAACCCTCCTCTCAAGCCCGGCAGGTATGCCTTGCATAAATCTATACAGCTCAGGAAAGAATGTTGTAAATCGGCAACGATGTCAAGGATGATGCACTAATATCGGCATTAAAGGCGATGTCAAAAAAAGTCCTAAGAACTAAAATGATAGCTTGCTCTAAAATCTTAAAAGGTGGGAGTATCGGCTATTGACAATGAGTATCGCAAAGCGGCACAATGCGCCGCTAATCGTGGGAGGGGTTCCCGAGCGGTCAAAGGGATCAGACTGTAAATCTGACGGCTCTGCCTTCGGAGGTTCGAATCCTCCCCCCTCCACCATATTGTTTTAGGTATGTCTTAGGTTTGATGCGTCCAAAGACGCTATGATTTGTGCGGGTGTAGTTCAATGGTAGAACCTCAGCCTTCCAAGCTGATGGTGTGGGTTCGATTCCCATCACCCGCTCCAGTAGTCGGCCCACATAGCTCAGGCGGTAGAGCACTTCCTTGGTAAGGAAGAGGTCACCGGTTCGAATCCGGTTGTGGGCTCCATATTTGGGTTTTATTTTTGGGTCTGTTTTCTTGGGGAGTGTCTGATGTCCAAAGGGAAATTTGAGCGGACGAAGCCGCATGTAAACGTGGGGACGATAGGTCACGTAGACCACGGTAAGACCACACTGACGGCAGCGCTGACGAAAGTATTGTCGGCGAAGTTTGG
>Ga0172382_10000084_pt1 | contig 152337 bp, 129 predicted proteins | sample Leawel138RmetaG_FD_122245 | JGI IMG/M metagenome (GOLD analysis project Ga0172382, IMG submission 122245) | Leachate microbial communities from a municipal landfill in Southern Ontario, Canada - Leachate well 138R metaG | ecosystem: Engineered > Solid waste > Landfill > Unclassified | place... | reverse complement strand
TCTGCTGTTGTCTGTTCCGCGAAGGAAACGAGCCTGGTTTTGCGGATTGTGGACCAATGCCTCAGGCTTGCCACGTGGAGCAACGTAAACCGACAAATTGGCTAATGGAAAATCTGGGTTTAAGATGGGTGTATAGCATGCATCGATTGCAGGTTCAATAATTCACGGAGAGAACCCTTCCGGGGGATTGACCTTCGGAATAATATTTGCTACGTGTTCTTTTTTGAACACGTCCCGGGGACGCGTCATCGCTTGTAAGCACAGAATCGAGATGCCCGCCATGATTGATTTCCACACACATACCCTGTTCAGCGACGGAGAGCTTGTTCCTTCGGAGCTTGTGCGCCGGGCGGTCGAGCGAGGTTACCGTGCAATCGCCCTGACGGACCATGCCGACCATTCGAATTATGACTTTATCATCCCCAGGATTGTCCGGGCCTGCACCGCCCTGGCGGCAGTGGTCCCCCTGAAGATTATCCCGGGCATAGAATTGACCTACGTACACCCCTCGGCCATTAAAAAACTGGCCGAGGAATCGAGGGCGCTCGGGGCAAAATTGATTGTCGTCCACGGGGAAACAATCGTCGAACCGGTTATCCCGGGAACCAACCGGGCGGCCTTGGAGGCCGGTGTCGACATCCTCGCCCATCCGGGTCTCATAACGGAGGAAGAGGCCTTCCTGGCCGCCGCGCGAGGCGTCCGCCTGGAGGTGACGGCCAGAAGGGGACACAGTCTGACCAACGGGCATGTGGTCTCCATGGCCCGACGATGCGGCGCGGAGTTGGTCCTGAACACGGACACCCACGGACCCGGCGATCTGATAACACGTGATACCGCCCGCCGTATCGCTGCCGGAGCAGGCATGTCCGATGAAGAAATCGAAGGTATGTTCCTCAATGCCGAAAGTCTGTGCGAGGCAGTGGAAAACGGATGAAAGCTGTTTTTCTGTCAGATGCCCATCTCACGGGCGACAGAGATGAGGGCTATCGGAAGCTGCTTCGTTTTTTCGACGAAATACGGAACGAAACAAGTCACATAGTCATCGCGGGAGATTTGTTCGACTTCTGGTTTTGCGATGACAGAAACCTCTACCCGGGTTTCAAGGAAATGTTTGAGGCCCTTATCAAATTGAGACAGGGAGGAATCACCCTGTCTCTCCTCGAAGGAAACCATGATTTTTTCCTTGACAGGGCCTTCAATGGGCATGACATTGCTGTTTTCAAGAACCACGCACTCTTTGACTTTGACGGTCTGAAGGTGTATGTGAGCCACGGGGACACCGTTGACGGCTCGAACCGGTACTATCTTCTCCTCAGGCGTTTTTTGAGGAGTGGCCTGTTCTATTCCGTGCAGAAACGAATTCCTTCCCGGTTGCTGTGGGAAATGGCCCGGCTCAGTTCCCATTCGAGCCGGAGGTATCAGAAGCATCCTGAACGTATCGTCTCGGTGATGCGTTCCTTCGCCCGGGAAAAGATCGGTGCCGGAATCGACGCCGTCGTCCTTGGACACAGCCACCAACCCATACTCGAACAGGTCGGGGCGGGAACGAGAACGGGGACCCTGGCTCTTTTGGGTGACTGGGTGGAACACTTTTCCTACATTTCGCTCGAGGACGGCAGGTTTTCCCTTGAGTTTTTCAGGACGGCCACACAATGAACTTTGCGGGACTCGAAGCAGAGAACATTGACCATGAAGGGGCGCTTTTCGAGGTACTCCCCGTCCCGTATGACCTGACGTCCACCTACCAGGCAGGCTCCCGCCGCGGCCCCATCGCCATACTTGAGGCGTCCGCCCAAGTGGAACTCTACGACGACGAATTGCGCCGGGAAACCTGGAAAGCAGGTATCATAACACGCCCCTTTCTCGAGATCGACGCCCGGGGCCCCGAATACATGGTGCGTAAAGTACGGGAAGAGGTTGCGGCAACCCTGTCACGGGACAAGATCCCCGTTGTCCTGGGAGGTGAGCACAGTATCACCCTCGGCGCCGTCCAGGCCGTGAAAGAACGCTACTCGAACCTGTCGGTCCTGCAGCTTGACGCCCACGCCGACCTGCGGGACACCTACCAGGAAACTCCCTTCAGCCATGCCTGCGTGGGGCGGAGGATACTGGAGATATGCCCGTTGGTGCAGGCAGGCATACGGAACCTGGCCGGAGAAGAAGCTGATTTCATCGCGGTCAACCACGGAATACTCTCTCTTTCCGCCGAGGAGACACTCCAGCCGGGCTGGATCGAACGGATCCGCGACGGCCTGACCGACGATGTATACATCACAATAGACCTTGACGCCTTCGACCCTTCCATCATGCCGTCCACAGGCACGCCCGAACCGGGCGGACTCTCCTGGGCGGATGTACTGAGCCTGGTTCGAACTGTATCAGCATCAAAAAGGATACGGGGGTTCGATGTTGTCGAACTCTGTCCCATACCGGGCCTTCCGGCCCCCGATTTCATGGCCGCGAAGCTGGTGTACCGTGTCATGGGATATATTGTGACCAGCAGACTATCAGGAAAAGGAGAGGTGCATTGAACAACAGTCCATTTGTTCCCAAAAGAATCTTTTTTACCAAGGGTGTGGGGTTTCATAGGGAGGAACTCCACGCCTTTGAATTGGCCCTGAGAAGCGCCGGTATCGAAAAATGCAACCTGGTGTATGTATCGAGCATTTTCCCCCCCGGATGCAAGGTTATTCCCGCCAAGCAGGGACTCAGTGAACTCAAGACAGGAGGCATCACCTACTGTGTCATGAGCCGCTGTTCCAGCGACGAGGCCCGTCGTCTCGTCGCGGCTTCCATCGGATGCGCGATTCCGACGGACCGGAACACTTACGGCTACATCAGTGAACACCACGCTTTCGGCCAAACCCAGAAACAGGCGGGAGAATACGCCGAAGATCTGGCGGCGGCCATGCTTGCCTCAACCCTGGGAATCGATTTCGACATCGACGCCGGTTGGGACGAAAAAGAGGAAATATTTAAAATCAGCGGAAAAATTGTCAGGACCATGGAAACGACCCAGTCGGCTATAGCACGGGCAGGCGGCTACACCTGTGTCCTGGCGGCTGCGGTATTCCTGTTTTAACGGCCGGTAATCCGCTTCAAAAACCGAAACAAACATCCGCTCCGGGACACATTCCCTCATCTGCCCCTCTCCTTCCGTCGGACTTCGGGACCGAAGAAAAACAGAGGGGTCACGGGTGACCCGGAGGGGAATGTATGGTTCACCTTACTGAAAGCACGGCACATCTTAAGGCGCTTATTCCCGCCGCCGTCGGTTGCTTCGTTTTTGTGTCACTGTCCTTTGTGGCCCTCAGGGGAGCGGGCAAGCGCATTCCGGTCAACCGCCTCTTCGCGGCTGTCAGCTTCCTCGGCGGCTTCATCAACGCCGACATGATACTCGTCACCGCGGTGACCCATGACGGGTCGGCCATCACCATTGACCGCCTCGCCTACATCCTGATAGTCTTCGGCATCCCTCTGTATATACGATTCACACACCGTTTCCTCGGACTCGCGCGGCCGCGGCTGGAACAGGCCGCCCTTGCCCTGTCATTCTTGATCCTTCCCTTCACCCAATCGGAATACTTCATCCGCGGACATCACGAGTATACCTTCGGTCGCATCGCCCAGGCAGGACCCGTATTTTACGCTTTCATCGCCGTCGTCACCGGCGTTGTTACATACTGTCTCGTACTGCTTCTGCGCGGCGCGGTCACGGCTGAACGGAACGATCAGAAAAACCGCATGAAATACATAATCTGCGGTTTCAGCGGAGGGGCGTTGCTCATCATCCTGAACATCCTGCCCATAAGTGGCGTGCCTGTCTACCCCCCCGGTCACTTCAGCTTCATACCCGCCATCATCCTCGCCTATGGCCTTCTGAAGCACGATCTGCTGGATCTCAAGGAAGCCACGGGAACCGGCATTTTTTATCTTTTTTTCGGAGGAAGTCTGGCGGCGCTATCCCTGGCAACACTCTCCCTTTTTGACTATTCCGGATTAAGAGCCGAAATTCTCGCTCCCGCTCTGGCACTTACGCTGTGCATGGTTGTTGTTTTTGACCCCTTGAAACGAGCAACAGGCAAACTGGTGGAACAGTATTTTTTCAGGAACCGCTATTCCTATCGAGCTGTGCTGAAAGACGTCAGCTCCGGCCTTACGTCACTGCTTCGCGTCGAAGAAATCGGCAGGTATGTTGCCGACTCGGTAGAATCGGCTCTCAATCCGACCTTTCTTTCCCTCCTGGTTTTCGACAGTGTGCCCGGTACACTGAAGCTCTCCCTGTGCCGGGGTGATGAACCCGACGCCGACGCCGCGATCCATTCCCTGGTTGAACCTCTGAAGCTTCTGTTTCGTCTGAAGAACAAGCCTCTCACCTACGACGCTGTCTCTTCCAGCACCGGTACGGGAGCGGACCAGACATCGCTTCGGAAGTTCCTCGAGGACTACGGCATAGAACTCATCGTTCCCATCATGTTCAGAGAAACCCTCTCGGGAGTCATGATGCTGGGCGAAAAGAAAGCGGGGGACCTCTACGGCCCCGAAGAGCTGGAGCTTCTCTCGACCGTCTCCAACCAGGCCGCCGTGGCTGTCACGAATGCCCTGACCTGCGAGGGGATCGAGAAAATAAACGCGCTCCTTGAACAGAAAGTGGCACAACGAACAGCTGATCTTTCCAGAACGATCGAGGAACAGGAGAGAACCCGCCGTCAGCTGGTCCGCTCTGAAAGCCTGGCGGCCATCGGTGAACTCGTGGCGGGAACAGCCCACGAACTTAACAATCCCCTTGCGGGCGCCCTGAGCCTTCTTGAATCGGCACTGGAAACACTGGCATCGGCACCATGTCATGGTGAATCCTGCAGGGATGTCCTCGACGACCTGGCCTTTTCAGTAAAGGAGCTGAAACGGGCAACGGCAATCATAAGAAGCCTCCTGAGCCTCTCCCGCCAGACGAGTGACTCTTTGGAACCGGTGGATTTGAACGCCGCCCTGGAAGACTCCCTCCGGATTCTCCGGGCTTCCCAGGGACACAGAAACATGGACATCCGCCTGGACCTCGAACTTTCCCTCCCCCCGGTTGAGGCCAACTTCGCACACCTGGGCCAAGCCTTCATCAACATACTCAAAAACGCATTTCAGTCTCTGCCGGAGCGGGGCGGTCTGGTTGAATTGCGGTCCCGATACGACGCCGCCCGGGCCATAGCGCGCGTGGAATGCCGCGACAACGGGTGCGGCATTGATCCCCGCAGAATCGGCGAAGTATGCAAACCCTTCTTCACCACGAAGCCCACCGGTGAAGGGACGGGACTTGGCCTGTATATAACCCATGAAATCATAAGGAGATACGGGGGTTCCTTTCACATAGAAAGCGCCGGAGGAACAGGAACCCTTGTGAACATCGAGTTTCCGGTGCGGGGAGAATGCCATGACAGGTCTGGTGATTGCCGACGATGAAGAAGGCGTGAGAAGATCGCTTAAACGGGTCCTGGAAAAAGAAGGGTACGCCGTATTCCTGGCGGAAAACGGCGAACGGGCCATTGATATTGTCAGGGACCATACCAGGGCAATCGATGTGATCATATCCGATCTGCGCATGCCCGGGAAAGACGGTCTTCAGACCCTGATAGAGGCGGGGCGGCTGAACCCCGACATGACCCGGATCATGCTGACGGGCTACGCCACCATGGAAACAGCCATAGACGCCCTTAATGAGGGCATCGACGGCTTTCTCATGAAGCCCTTCTCAAACAGTGAACTTCGCGTAAAGGTACGGGAATACACCGTCAAAAAAAGACTCCGGCAGTTCGTTTCGGAGCAGGTGTACGCGAAAATGCAGAAGGGGCTTGAATGGATGAAGATACGACGGTGCGAGGCTACTGTTCTGTTCTGCGATATCCGCGGGTTCTCACGCATGTCCGAACAACTGACTCAGGATGAGCTTTCAACGCTTCTGAACGTGGACTACTTCACGCCTCTGGACAATATTATCTGTGACAGCGGGGGTATGCTGGATAAACACATAGGTGACAGTATCATGGCCGTTTTCGGCCTGCTCTTGAGCGATGGAAATCCCGCCGCAACAGCCGTTACCTGCGCCCGGAAAATGATGGAACGGATGGCTGAGGACCGCCGGGTGAAAACCGACGGTTCGCTCCCCATCAGGATCGGCATAGGAATCAGCAGCGGAGAAGTTTTGGCCGGGCTCTTCGGATCAACCCGGAAAAAGGAATACACCGTTTTCGGCTCACCGGTCAATATCGCTGCACGACTCGAGTCGGCGGCTAAAAGCGGAGAGATCCTCGTCTGTGAAGCAACACGCCGGGCCATCGGAAATCTCGTCACTGCAAGGAAACGGGAATCGCCCACTCCCAGGGGGATACAGGGACCCATGGACATATTCGAAATCCTTCTTCCCGGACCGCACTGAACGTGCCATGCCATGGGCCACAAGACGATTGGTTCACCGGTCCACGTGTCGGATCAATGTGACTTTACGACCGCTTTCCCGGGATCGTCCAGAACTTACCGCATCCTGCAATAGCCTATCTTTTCAGAACCGCGCCGCATCATTTTTTCGCTAAAAAGTGCTGAAAGACGGGTGATTTCAGCCATTCACGGCGGGAGCAGGAGACCGTGCGGCAATCGTGACTATTGCGCGGGTTCTCAAAGAAGGATATGCTGTCGAAAAATTCTTCTATGGAGAAAGGACGGCACGTTCTATGGGCAGCAAACGATTTGTCGATCTCGGCATCAGCATTGAGGCAAAACTCCCAAGCGATCCACTCATGATGATTCCTGATATCGGTTACGTCACCCATGAAATGGGCGCCGCCCAGATGCAGGATTTTTTTCCGGGAATTACCCGGGATCAGCTCCCGGATGGTCTGGGTTGGGCCATGGAATTCATCACCCTGACAACGCACTCCGGAACCCACATGGATGCGCCTTTCCATTATCACCCGACAATGGACGGCGGTAGTCGGGCTTTAACCATCGACGAGATACCTCTCGAGTGGTGTTTCAATGACGGTGTCCTTCTCGACTTCCGACATAAAAAAGACGGCGCGAGAATCACTGTTGACGATGTCAGAGGTGAACTGGAGCGTATTCGCTACGAACTGAAGCCATTGGACATCGTGTTGATTCACACCGGTGCGGACCAGGCCTGGGGCACCTCCGAGTACCTTACCAGAGGAGCGGGTATGGATCGGGAAAGCACCCTGTTTCTCCTGGAACAGGGTGTGAAAGTAACGGGTATCGATGCCTGGAGCTGGGACCGTCCCCTGCCCTTCCTGGCCGAAGAGTTCCTTGAAACGGGCGATCCCGGTGTCATCTGGGAGGCCCACTTCGCGGGCATTGAATCAGGCTACTGCCACATGGAAAAAATGGCCAACCTGGCATCTATCGGCAGACCCCACGGTTTTACCCTCTGTTGTTTTCCCGTCAAAATCAAGGATGCCAGTGCCGGATGGTGCAGGCCCGTGGCCATCGTAGACATTTAAGAGGAAATCCGGAAAACATCTTGACAAGAGCGGGCTCTTCATTTAAGGTGCATCTTTCACGCACGAGGTTACCGGCACGGCAGCCTCTATTGATGCGGGGTGGAGCAGTCTGGTAGCTCGTTGGGCTCATAACCCAAAGGTCAGAGGTTCAAATCCTCTCCCCGCTACCAAATAAATCAAGGGGTTAGCGAAAAATCGCTAACCCCTCTTTTTTGTTTTGAAAAATCACGGGATACGAATCGGTTCGAAGAGTGCCCGGTACAAATCTATCACGGTCATAAAAAATAAGGGGTCACAAGCCGCTCGCAGGGCTCATAACCCCTTGTTTTAACTGGTACGCCCAGAAGGATTCGAACCTTCGACCCTCGGATTCGTAGTCCGATACTCTATCCAGCTGAGCTATGGGCGCACGCTATGACCACTGTTGACGGCTTCGTAAAAAGTCCGGATGCCGCTGCATTGCGCGCTGCATCCCTCGTCACTGCGGCGTACATGCACGGTACACCTCATTCCTCAGGGTGCGCGCGTCATGCCTTAAGGATCTTTTCAAGACCATCCGCTATTGGACGTTTTTCGACGGCGTATACGAAGTCAGCATCACTGTATGGCGGAGAGAGGGGGATTCGAACCCCCGGTACACCTTTTGGGGCGTACAATCGCTTAGCAGGCGATCGCTTTCAGCCACTCAGCCATCTCTCCGCGCCTTGCTTCCCGGGATGTGTCCGCCGCAGCTTAAGGGGCTTTTTACAAAGCCGTCCTTTATCGGACGTTTTTCGACTTATATGAAGTCAGCATTGTCGTATGGCGGAGGGAGCAGGATTCGAACCCGCGAACCTTTCGGTTAACGGTTTTCAAGACCGCCGCCTTCGACCACTCGGCCATCCCTCCGTACTTTTTCAATGACATTCTCTTCTACTGAAGGTGACCGATCCTGTCAACTCCATTCATGTAGGGACGGAGAACCTCGGGGACTGCGATGCTGCCATCCTTCTGCTGATAATTTTCCAGGACCGCCACAAAAGTCCTGCCCACGGCAAGTCCCGATCCGTTCAGGGTGTGGACGTACTCGACCTTTGCGGTGTCGGCCCGACGAAACCGTATCCCCGCCCGACGCGCCTGGAAGTCACCAAAGTTGCTGCAGGACGATATTTCGCGATAGGCGTTCTGGCCGGGCATCCAAGCCTCGACGTCGTAGGTCTTGGCCGAGGAAAAGCCCAGATCACCCGTGCAGAGCGTCACCGTACGGTAGGGTATGCCCAGACGTCGCAACACCTCTTCGGCGTTGAGTGTAAGCGATTCCAGTTCAGCGTAGGACTCTTCAGGCCTGGAAAACTTCACCAGCTCAACCTTGTTGAACTGATGCTGTCGTATGAGGCCCCGGGTATCCTTGCCGTAGGAACCGGCTTCGGACCTGAAACAAGCCGACCAGGATACATATCGAATGGTCAGATCCTTCTCGTCAAGGATTTCATCGGCATGGAGATTCGTAACGGGTACCTCCGCCGTCGGTATCAGGAAATAATTCGTCCCCGCAACACCGAACAGGTCCTCTTCGAACTTGGGCAACTGGCCCGTCCCCTGCATGCTTTCCCTGTTTACCATGAAGGGAGTCATGATTTCCCGGTAGCCATGGACATCGGTGTGAAGATCGAGCATGAAGTTGATCAGGGCCCGTTCAAGCCGTGCCCCCTGGCCGCGGTAGACGGCAAAGCGTGCCCCGGCTATCTTGGCCGCCCGCCCGAAGTCCAGGATATCCAGGTTTTCACCGATCTCCCAGTGCGGTTTCGGTTCAAAGTCAAAGACCGGCTTCCCTCCCCATTCCCTCACCACAGGATTGTCTTCACTGCCGGTACCGAAGGGAACCGACTCGTGAGGAACGTTGGGGATCACCAGCATCAGGTCGTTGAGTTCCCCCTCCACGGCCTTGAGATTTTCTTCCAGTTCCTTGATCCTTGCCGACACGGACCCCATTCGCCCTATCAGGTCACCGGCGTCACGGCCCTCTTTTTTCCGCAGTCCGACTTCCCTGGACACCGCGTTACGTTCGCTTCTCAGGGCTTCCACCTCCCGAAGAACATCCCGGCGTTTCTGCTCCAGGGCAGAAAAGGATTCCATGTTGACATCGCTTCCCCGCTCCCGCTGTTTTCGGCGAACCAAATCCAGGTTGGCCCGTACAAATTTCAAATCAAGCATTGTTCCGACCCGTCATTTTTCTTCAACAAGGTTGTACTCACTATCATTTCGGGTATTTCAAGTCAACTTTTTTGACGAACTCGTAAAAAGCGCCCCAAACGCGCGGCGACCGGCCGGCCCAGCGGCACATCACCAGCCGGCTCGTCTTTTCCCCCGCGTTATCCGGTGAAAAATCCCCGCAGACGGTCGCGCAAGAAGATCATTTCACCGCTTTTGAGGACCAGGGCCGTCGGGATAAAGACGGCGATTCCCGTTACCATGGCCGCTATGAGCGTCAGGAGCCGGACCGAAAGCGGGCCGTTTATGTCCCATCCCACGATCACCAACAGGGCCGCCATGGCGGCCCCCATGACAAGGGACGCCCCCAGGCACCGCATGAGCGAAGTACCGAATTCCGGCTCAAGGAAGGGACCGATCCTTTTGCGCAGCACCAGAAAAAGGATCACGATGTTCACTGATGATGCGATGGATATGGCCAGTGCGAGGCCCCTGTGGGCCATGGGTCCCATGAGCAGGAGACTTGCGCAGACGTTGACGATGAAGGCGACAAAAGCGATTTTCACGGGCGTCGCCGTGTCCTTGAGGGAGTAGAATGCCGAGACCATCACCTTGATTCCCGAGAAAGCCCAGAGGCCAACCGTATAGAAGAGCAACGCGTCTGCCGTCATGGCCGCTGAAACGACATCGAAGGCACCCCGCTGAAACAGGACCGATATGATGGGCTCACGCAGAACGAACAGTCCTGTCATGCAGGGAATGGTTATGAAAAAGATAACCCTCAGGGCAAAGGAAATGGTTTTTCTGAACTCATCGATCTCATTCATGGCGGCATGACGGGAAAAGCTGGGCAGCGCCGCCGTTCCCACGGCAAGAGCGAATACACCCAGGGGGAGTTGGACGATCCGGTCGGCATAGTAGAGGTAGGAGACGCTGCCGGTGGGAAGAAAGGACGCGAGGAGCGTTCCCACAAAGATGTTGACCTGGTACACGGCGGCACCGAATACGGCGGGGATCATGAGAATGCCGATTTTCCTGACACCGGGGTGACTGAAGGTGAAGTCCGGTCGGAAGGGGGCGCCCATGCGGGCCAGGGTGGGAAACTGCATCAGCAGTTGGAGAACACCGCCTGTGAGTACTCCCAGGGCAAGGGCCGCCACAGGCTCATGAAACAGTCCCCGCAGAAACACGGCGGCGGCGATTATGGACAGGTTGAGTACCACCGGGGAAAGGGCCGGTACGGCGAAATGGTGGAGTGAGTTTAGAATGCCCATGCACAGCGCTACCAGGGCTATGAAAAATATGTAGGGGAACATGAGTCGGGTCAGGTACACGGTCAGATCGAAGTGCTCCGGCGATGAAGCAAATCCCCAGGCAATGACCCTGACTATCCAGGGGGCGAACAGGATGCCGGCCACGGAAAGGACGGCCAGAATGATCGACAGGAGGGTGAAGGCGACATTGGCGAGCTTCAGGGCGTCTTCCCGTGATTTCGTTTTCAGGTATTCAGTGAAAACAGGCACAAAGGCAATGGTAAGGGACCCCTCGGCAAGGAGGCTGCGGAGGAGATTGGGGATCCTGAAGGCCACAAAAAAGGCGTCCGTGGCCATACCCGCCCCGAAATAAGCCGCCACCACCATGTCCCGCAAGAAGCCGAATATGCGGCTGAGAAAGGTTGCCGCCCCCACCACACCGGCGGCCCGGGCCACCTGGGACCGCTCAGAATCAGGCGGGTTCAGACCTTCATTCTGGGGGGGGGCGGTACTGTTCATAGTTTCCCGGTCATGGGTTCCATCGCCGCCCTGGTCAATCCGGCAACAAAAACCCGCTTGTTTTTGCTTTTCAATCCGCCGAGGATTGAAACGCTTTTTCTGGGAACCCCGAACAGGTCGGCAAGAAATGCGATACAGGCTTCATTCGCCCTTCCCTCCAGGGCCGGGGCTGTTATTTTTATTTTCAGCGCTCCATTCCGGATTCCGGCGACTCCCGACCGTGACGAACGGGGAAGAACCCGTATGTTGAAGATGATTCCCTCTGTCGTTTCGATAATGTCAAGCACGTCGCCTACTCGTTGGGCCTCCGTTTCGCCTGCGGCCCGGCGGGGCCGGTATATGCCTTGACGGTCTCTTCTATCTGAGGGCAAGGGCTATCTGGAGCAGTGTCTTGACCAGGAAGCTCTGCAGGAAGAAGATTGCAAGAATAACGATGACCGGTGATAGATCGATGCCGAGGCCGGCCGTGGGAATGAGTCGACGCACCCGGTACAGGACCGGCTCTGTCACCCGGTGGAGTGTTCTCACAATGGGGTTGTAGGGGTCGGGGTTAACCCATGAAAGAAGAGCCCGGATGATGACGACCCACATATACAGGGTCAGGCCGACCTGGACGACCCGTGCTGTCGCTTCGACAAAATTTGCCAGTACGAACATCACACTTCCTTGATATGCTGTGTAAACTAGTGGATTAAATAATGATTGATCAATGAAAAGTCAAGGGTTATATTGACGGATCAACGGCAGACCGGTATCAGGAAAGCCGTAGCCGGACAAAACCATGAAAGGATCGTGAGCCATGATCACAGACAAGAAAATCGCCGTCATCGGCGCGGGCAACATGGGGGATGTCATCGTCGGCGCCCTTGTTTCCACCTGCGGGGTGCACCCGGAACAGCTCACCGTGACCGATGTTGACGTCAGGCGCCTGGAAATTTTCGCCGCCCGCTACCAGGTCGCAACAGCAACGGGCAATGCCGAGGCGGCCCGGGAATCGGATGTCGTGATTCTTGCCGTCAAGCCCCGGATCATAGAGCCGGTTCTCACTGAGCTGGCGGCGATCCCCCCGACGGGACTGGTTGTGTCCATAGCGGCCGGCGTTTCCCTTAAAACGATCGAAACAATCCTGGGTCCCCGAAGCAGGGTTGTACGGGTCATGCCCAACACGCCCTCCCTGGTGGGCGAAGGCGCGGCGGCCCTGGCCCCGGGAACGAACGCTTCCGGGGAAGATATGGACCTGGTCCGCGCTATGTTCGAGCCGCTGGGTATGACGGTAACCGTCGACGAATCACTCATGGACGCCGTCACCGGCCTGAGCGGAAGCGGACCGGCCTACTGCTTCATCATCATCGAGGCTCTCACCGACGCGGGCGTCAAGATGGGGCTGGACCGGGACACGGCACTCAAGCTGGCGGCTCAGACCATGCGGGGGGCGGCGACATTGTGCCTCCAGGACGACAGAACGCCGTCGCAGCTTAAGGACATGGTCACCTCCCCGGGAGGGACAACGATCGAAGGTATCAAGGCTCTCGAGAAGGGTGCCCTGCGAGCTACCATCATGGACGCCGTGGAAGCGGCCGTCCTTCGATCCCGGGCCCTGGGAGGGAAAACCTGATTGCGGATTACGTCTTCAAGAGGTTGTAAAACCGTCGTACGATTCCTTCTTTCCTGTCGTCTTCCCGGTCTTCAACGACGGCATCCGGCACCAGGTTCTCTTCAGGAATGACAGGAATCTCGTTTCCCGTTCCTCCGTCGGGACTCTCCGTTGTCCCCTCGGCAGCAGGGGATATCGCCTTCGGCCGGCGGCGCCGCGGTCGACGTCTTCGCACCAGTCGTTCTTCCCCCTGCTTGCCGCTCTTTTCAGGCCCGGCGGAGGTCCCCTCCCCGGCAGTCTCTTCCACCGGCACCGTTCCGGTTTCTCCGGCCTGTTCCTGGGGGACCGGCGGCGCCTTTCGGACGATGTTGAACTCGGCCTCGGTCCATATCATATCCGTGCTTCCCCGGATATAGACGGACACATCGTAGGTCTGCTCAAGCTTGTTGATTTCGCTTCTCTTGTTGTTTAGAAGGTAGGAGGCAACATCCGCCGGAAGGGTTATCTCTATCTCCGAGGCGTCACGCCTGACGGCCTCTGTCTTTACCTTGCGGAAGGTGTTCAGGGCCAGGTACTCAATGGACGGTATCCATCCGCTTCCCTTGCACTGGTTGCAGGTGGTATAGCTGATTTCCTGTATGTTCGACTGCTTCTTTTGTCGTGACAGTTCGAGGATGCCAAACTTGGATATCCGGGCAAGCTGAATCCGGGACCGGTCGTTTTTCAGGGCTTCCTTGAAAGTCCGTTCCACCTCGCTGATATGTTTTCGATCCATCATGTCGATGAAATCGATGACGATAAGCCCTCCCAGGTCGCGAAGCCTGAGTTGTTTCGCGATCTCTTCCGCAGCCTCGAGGTTCGTCCTGAAGGATGTTTCCTCAACGTCCCGCTTGTGCGACCGCCCGGAGTTGACATCGATGGTGATGACCGCTTCGGTGGGCTCGATAATGAGCGATCCACCGGACTTCAGCTCGACCCGTTCGCGGTAGATGGCGTTGATCTGTTCCTCTATGTTGTACTTGTCGAAAATCGGTGTCTCTCCCTTGTAGGGTTTCACCGACTTGACGCTCCGGGGAGAGACGGCACGGCAGTAATTCTTCATTACCTTCAGGGTCTCCACATCATCCACGAGTATCTCATCGATGTCGGAGGTAAAGTAGTCCCTCAAGACGCGAATGGCGAATTCGCTTTCCTTGTACACCAGGACCGGCGCGGCCATTCCTTCCGCCTTTTTCTGTATCCCCTTCCAGAGGCGTGTCATCATCTGAAAGTCTCGCAAAAGCTCCTGCTTGGTCCGGTTGATGCCGGCGGTTCTGACAATGAAACCCATTCCTTCCTTCTCGCTGATTTCGTCCATGAGCTGCTTGAGTTTTTTCCGGTCCGCATCGCTTTCGATGCGTCGGGAAACACCCCTGCTGTCCCGGTTGGGCATGAGGACCGTGTAGCGCCCCGGCAGAGAAATGTAAGTTGTCAGCATGGCACCCTTGGAACCACTCTCTTCCCGGACCACCTGGACAAAGAGTTCCCGGCCCTGCTGAAGCGTCTTTCCGTTATCCAGGTATTCGGTACTGACGTCCCGAAGCGGGAGAAAACCGTTTTTTTGAGCACCGTAATCGACAAAGGCGGCCTGGAGCCCCTTCTGTATGGAACGGACGACTCCCTTGTATATATTCCCCGTTATGGGTTCCCGGATGGCCATTTTTATATGGAATTCGGTCAATTGACCGTTTTCAACAATGGCCATGCGGCTTTCTTCTTCATCAATGGTATTGATGAGCATCAGTTTCGCCATGAATGATGTATTCCTTTCTGTTTCAGAAGAACGACACGTCCCCCTTCGCCGCCCTGATCACCTGCGGCGATTCACCGGCAAGGCTGACCACGCTCGAAAGCTCGTTGCCCACGACGCCCCCGTCTATCACGCAATCGACAGAATTTTTGAATTCCAGGGCCATCTCCTCGGGATCGGTCATGATCTCGCCGGTACTGCTCTTGACGCTGGTACTTATGATAGGCCTGCCGAACTCTTTCACCAGTGTCAGGCAGATCAGGTTGTCCGGTATACGGATACCCACTTCCTGGCGGCGGGGCAGAAGGATTTTGGGAACCATCCGCGAGGCGCCGAGGATAAAGGTGTAGGGCCCCGGGAGAAGATGCTTCATTATTTTGTAGGCATAGTTGGGTACAACGGCGTACTTGCTGATGTCGCTGAGATCGGAGCAGACAAAGCTGAAGGGCTGTTTCCTGTCCCGTCGTTTAATATCGTAAATTTTCTCGATTGCCTTCTTGTTAAAGAGATCACACCCCAGCCCGTAGACCGTATCGGTAGGGTAAATGATGATCCCCCCCCCTTCGAGAAGGTCGACCACTTTCCGTACGAGGCGCATCTGGGGATTCTGATTGTTAATGGAGAATATCACCGTTCCTCCTGGTCTATCTGGTCGGGTGACAGTTCTTCCCTGGCGTACTTGAGGTAGATCTTTTCCTTGAAGAAGAGATCAAGGATGTCGGCGTCGATGTGATTGTCCTCCATCATGAAACCCAGTATTTTCAGTGCCGCCGAAAGTGTGTTCGGCTTTCGGTAGGGCCGGTCCCGCGCCGTAAGGGCTTCAAAAACGTCGGCAATCGCCAATATCCTGGCCTGAAGAGAAATGGCGTCTCCAGCCAGTCCGAAGGGATACCCTGAACCGTTCAGGTATTCGTGGTGCGTTGACGCGTAGAGGGGCACGTTCTTCATTTTTTTGGGGAAAGGAAGCTGGGAGAGCATCTTGTGGGTGATCAGGGCGTGGTTGCTGATGATATCGCGTTCCCCCGGCAAGAGCGTTCCTTTCCTGATGGAGAGGTTCTCTACCTCATTCCGGTCAAGAAAAGGAACCTCCCTTCCATCGATACTCCAGGAACGGCCGGCAATGGACTCGACTCGTTCAACGGCCTCGTCGGACATGAACTCTCCTCCCTGGTTCACCGTTACCAGGAAGTCCAGATCACCCTGCAGGCGTTCCAGCTCTTTATCGTAATCGACAGATTCCTCCGTAGCCTCCCCGTTGAGCCGTCCATGGTTTCCCCCGGCCTTCAAGCGCGCGATCTCAACGTCCCGTTTCGCCACTTCGAACCGGGTCTTCACAAGCTCTATCCGGTCAAAGATACCGTCCAGCTTGGTTGACTTGTCCATGACATACTCGGGAACGGCCACTTTTCCCACGTCATGGAGCCACGCCGCAATTCGCAGCTCGTTCATCTGGTCGTCGTTGAGGTGAATATCTGTAAAGGGACCCTCTTTCGACGCGTTGATCGCTTCGGCAATCATCATGGTAAGCTCCACGACCCGTCGTCCGTGCTCACCGGTGTAGTGTGATTTTTCGTCGATGGCCGTGGCAATGACCTTGATAAAGGCCTCAAAGAGATTCTGAAGATCTTTGATCAGACGATTGTTGGTCAATGCCACCGCCGCCTGTGAAGCGAGCGACTCCGTCATTACCTGGCACTCCGGTGAAAAGGAGATGATCTCGCCCGTTCCGTCGGATTGGGCATTGAGAAGCTGGAGAACCCCGATGATATCGTTTTCGTGGTTCCTCAAGGGCACCACGAGCATGGATCGGGACCGATATCCTGTCGTGGCGTCAAACTTCCGGGTTCCTTCGAAATTGAAGCGGTCAGCATGGTAGACATCCGCAATGTTGACGATCTCTCCCGACAGGGCGGAGAAGGATGATACATTCGCGTGGTTCGGTGAGCCATCTTCATGGTAGAGTTGAACCGAAGGCCAGGTTATCTCGCCGGCGGTACCACCCATACGGGTCTCCAACGATTCGTTCTGAACGATGGCGAAGTGAAGCTCCCGTTCGTCATCGCTCATGATATAGAGAGTGCCGCCGTCAGCGCGGGTAAATCTCCTGGCTTCATCAACGATCATCTCGAGCAGCCGGCCGATATTGCGCTCTGCCGACAGGGCCGTTCCGATCTTCGCGAGCTTCTGGATTTTCTGGACCTGGTTTACCGTAAAATCACGTACCGATGAAACAACCGTGTTCAGGAGCAGGTTTATATCATCGTTGGAGGTAAAACAGATGGTTCCGTCGTCCCCGTATTCATCCATGGCACGGATCTTCGCTTCCTTTCTTTCGCCCGATTGATGTCATATACCATTCAATTCCACTATATTCAAGAAGTTATACCAGGACGAACCGTTTGTGCGGCGTCTTTCTGTTTCATGGTATTTTTGATGAAGATGAGCTCGTACAAAGCGCCCCGGCCGCCTCCGGCGGGACTGCATCATACAACTAACGCGCCGTAAGCGGGCGGCGTTGAGTATGGACGCGCCGGCAAAACCGGAGAAGGAGACCAGACCGAATTGACAGTGGTTCGGGCAACGCTCTCATCTCCGGAATTGTGCGCCCCATGACGTCATCTACTGACGCCTATGGTACTGAGAAGTGGAGAAAACGTCCGGGGATTCGGAGGACTTTTTCTCTTGACAAGTCCCTGAACCTGCACTATGAAGTGTGATTCTCTTGATTTTGAGTGATGGACTGTCTCGCCTGAAAGAATCTCCGGAACTACAGTCGCAGTGTGTCCGGCCGAGCTGATGACTGCAGGCGCCTGCCGAAACAGGCTGACGATCGGGTATCGACGACAGAAAAAGGGCGGCCGGGAACTATTAAAACACAAGGAAAAAATCCATGACACGGGACATCGGCAACGTAAGAAACATAGGAATCAGTGCCCACATTGATTCGGGGAAGACCACTCTCACGGAACGTATCCTGTATTACACCAAACGGATACACACCATCCATGATGTGAAGGGCAAGGACGGTGTAGGGGCGACAATGGACTCCATGGACCTGGAACGTGAACGGGGCATAACCATCGCCTCGGCGGCGACCTTCTGCGAGTGGAACAACCACGAAATAAATATCATCGATACCCCCGGTCACGTGGACTTTACAGTGGAAGTGGAACGGTCTCTGCGAGTCCTTGACGGTGCCGTCCTGGTTTTGTGCTCAGTGGGTGGAGTACAATCCCAGTCCATAACGGTCGACCAGCAGATGAAGCGTTACAAGGTCCCCTGCGTAGCCTTCATCAACAAGCTGGACAGGAACGGAGCGAATCCACAGCGCGTTGTGGAACAGCTGAGATCAAAACTGGGGCATAATGCCGTTGCCGTCCAGATACCCCTGGGTCTGGAAAACAACTTTCAGGGGGTTGTCGACCTTATACGGATGAAAGCGATTTATTTCGAGGGAGAAAAGGGCGATGACTTGCGGATCGATGTCATTCCTGAAGGATTTACGGCAGAAGCACGTGCCCGGAGAGAACGGCTCATTGACGCGGCATCACTGTTTTCCGATGAACTCACGGAAGCGATTCTCAACGAAGACGAAATTTCTGAAAAGCTTCTCCTGGGCGCAATCCGGACAGGAACGCTGAAACGGGAACTGACGCCGGTGTTCATGGGATCGGCATACAGGAACAAGGGCATACAACCCCTTCTCGACGGCATTACAGGACTGCTCCCCAGCCCGGACGAGGTAGCCATAGAGGCCCTTGACCAGGACAATAACGAAGCCGTCGTTTCCCTGGAAAGTGATCCCCGGCAACCGGTGGTCGCCCTGGCGTTCAAGCTTGAAGACGGCCCCTACGGTCAGCTTACCTACATACGGGTCTACCAGGGAACTCTGTCCAAGGGCAGAACGGTCAAAAACGCCAGAACAGGGAAAAAAATCAAGATCGGCCGGGTGGTTCGTATGCACGCGGACCTGATGGAAGACATCGACGAGCTTCCATCAGGATACATCGGCGCCCTTTTCGGAGTCGACTGCGCGTCGGGGGATACCTTCACGTCGCCGGAACTCAACCTCACCATGACCTCCATGTATGTGCCGAATCCGGTCATATCGCTGTCCATTACCCCGAAGGACACCCGATCCCAAACAACCCTGTCCAAGGCTCTGAACCGTTTTACCAGGGAAGACCCCACGTTCAAGACCTACGTGGATGAAGAAACCAACGAAACAATCATCGAAGGCATGGGAGAACTTCACCTCGAGGTGTACGTGGAGCGCATGCGTCGTGAGTACGGCGCCGATGTAACGACCGGAACACCACGAGTAGCCTACCGGGAAACCATAACGCAGCGGGCGGACTTCAATTACACCCACAAAAAACAGACGGGAGGTTCAGGCCAGTACGGACGGGTTGCGGGCTATCTGGAACCCCTTGCGGAAGGGGAGTTTGAATTTGTCAACCAGGTCACCGGCGGCGCCATTCCAACGCAGTTCATCGGGGCATGTGAAAAGGGGTTCCGGGAAAGCATGAAGAAGGGCCCGAAGATGGAATTTCCCGTTACGGGAGTCCGGGTTGTCATCAATGACGGACAGGCCCACGCCGTGGACTCATCGGACATGGCCTTCCAGGCAGCTGCCCGGGGGGGCTTCAGGGATGCTTACCAGAGAGCCCGTCCTGTCATCCACGAGCCTGTCATGAAGGTCGTCGTGGAGACGCCGACCCAGTTCCAGGGAGCCGCCATGGGACTGTTGAACCAGCGACGCGGCATGATCGTGGGAGCTCAGGATGAAGGCGTTATGTGCGTCATTGAGTCCCTGGTCCCCCTGTCAGAGATGTTCGGATTTTCAACGGTTCTGAGGTCGGCCACCCAGGGCCAGGCCCAGTTCACCATGGAGTTTTTGCGGTATCGACAGGTTCCCCAGTCCATTGCCGAGAATCTCGTGGAAGAAGCGGCAAAAAGAAAAAAGCCGCCCTCCAGGAATCCCCGCAATGATGGCATCGCAGCGTCCTGATGACGCGGTTTCCGACCGGGAGAATACGCCACGGAACATTGAACTGAAAACAGGAGCATACCCATGATGAGAAATGACCTGATACGAAGCAATCCTCTTCGCGGGCTTGAACATGAAGGCAGCGCCCTTCTGTCGCCGGGCGGTCTCGGTGTCGTTCTTTCTCCCGCAGGAGTGGGGAAAACGGCCTTTGTCGTGCAGATCGCCATCGACGCGATGCTTCGCGGGGAAAAAGTCCTTCACATAAGCCTTAACGATTCCATCGACAAGATCACCCTTTGGTACCGGGAACTGTTTCTGAACATCGTCGGACATCATAATCTGGAACGCCCTGACGATACCTGGCAGTCGATCCTGCCCCTGCGTTTTATCATGACTTTCAAAATTGCCCGGTTCAGCACCCCTATTCTGGAAGAGCGGCTGGCCGATCTCATGGAACAGGATATTTTCAAACCGTCTCTTCTCGCAATCGATGCCCTTGCCTTCGCGGACAATGATATACCCGGTATTGCGGAACTGAAAAGCTTGGTCGAGAGAAGAAACATGTCCCTGTGGATTACAGGCAATTCACACCGCGATGATGAACGCGGTCCCGACGGGATCCCGGCCAGGCTTTCACCGGTGATTGATCATGTCGACAGGATTCTCGAACTGATCCCCGGAGAAGAGAGCATCAACGTTAGGTCCCTGAAGGGGCTCCCGGACAAATCGACCGACACGGGTCTCTATCTCGATCCGGCCACGATGCTCATACATGTCCGGGATCGCGACTGATTTTCCAGCGGACCGTCATTGCCCCGGAGGAGAAAACCCCGGATTCCCGCATGCGGAGATGACGAAACAATACCGCTGTCATTACCGCAAAACGGCAATCCAGGGAACGTCTGCCGGAGCGACAGGTAAGGACCGCGCCGGTCTCCCTGTTGATCCCCTGTTTCCTCGGCTCAGTGGCGTCTTCTTGATTCCCGGATTACATCGTACGCGGCTTTTATGGTGCGGGTCTTTTCGGAAGCGAAGTTCATCATTTCTTCAGGAAGCCCCTTGGATACCAGCGTATCCGGGTGATACTGCATGATGAGCCGCCGGTAGGTTTTTTTTAAATCCTCGTCGGAAACGTTTTTCGGCAGGCCCAGCACACCGTAGGCATCGTTCAGGCTGATTTCCCGGCTTGCCACGGCGGATCGCGACTGCCGCCTTCCCTGCCTTTCAGCCTCCATCATGCGAAGCAGTCGATCGAGCTCGGCTCCGGGGTACCCGACACCTTCAGCGACATGATAGAGAATCCGCCGTTCAGACTCATGGAGTTCTCCGTCGGCCATGGCCATGGTCAGCAATATTTCCAGAAACATCCGTACAAGATTCCGGCGTCCCCGACACTCTCTCCTGAACTGGCCGAGGATGGTGTCCAGGGGAAAATCCTTCCGTTTGCCTTCGTTGAAAAGGTTTATGGCGGTCTTCTGCTGTTCACCCGTCATCTGCATTGAGTCCATAATCCGCCTGACCGCGGCGATTTCCTCCTCGGAGACACGCCCGTCAGCCTTTGCGAGATATCCCATAACGGAGAAAGTGGCGGTGAAGAAAACTGTCTGAACCCGTTCGTTGCCGCCGGGCAGAACGGCACCCTCGTTCTCCTGGAACGTGTCGTACCCGTGACCCACCGAGGCACCAAGGACCGCGCCCAGCGGTCCTCCCACAAAAAAACCTACTGTGCCGCCGATGACTTTTCCCCACCAGCTCATGCCGTTATTTCCTTTTCTCTTTCATCGTCCTGTCGCGCCCCCTATGTAAGAGACTGTACTCGATTCGTCAACCGTTTTCAGGAAAGAAGCGATTCGACCACTACATTTTTTGATCTTTTGCAAAACATCATTGTATGAGATAAAGGAAAAAATCTTTGCCGCACAAGGGACCGCCGGGTGATGGATACCGCGATATACCGTATTCTTTACATAATCAGGGGAGTCGGCCTGCTCGTGGCCGGCTTGTACGTTCTGGCAGCTCCAGCGCTTTGCCCGTCACGAGCCGAAGCCGACATCTACCTCTACAAGGACGGTGACGGTGTCTATCATTTCTCCGACCAGCCTCTGTCACCGGAATACCGTCTTTTCATACGGCAATGGCGCCCGCCGGCCTCCGGGGGAAACCATTCCTCCACCGCTTATGAACCCTATATTGACGAGGCCTCCCGAAAATACAACATCGACTCCCGGCTCCTGAAGGCAATCGTGAAAGTGGAGTCAAATTTCAATCCTCGGGCCGTTTCCGAAAAAGGGGCAGTGGGGCTGATGCAGATTATGCCTGAAAATTTTGCTCCTCTGGGGCTCCGTGACCCCTACAACCCACAGGAGAACATCCTTGCCGGGGCTCGCTACCTGAGGGAAATGATCAACCGCTATGGAGAACTGTCCTTGGCGCTGGCCGCCTATAACGCCGGCCCCGGGGCTGTCGACCGGTACCGAACCATTCCGCCCTTCAGCGAAACGCAGAGCTATGTCACGGAAGTACTGCACTACTATGATTCCCTGAGAAACCGGTAGAATTGACGGCTTCGTACAATGGGACCGGAGGCATGCCTCCGGGCACTAGAGCCGGATGTCTGATTGCGCTCTTTCCTTCGTCACTGCGTCGTATCCCGACGTACGCCTCATTCCTCAGGATGTGCGCGTCCTGTCTCGAGGAGTTCTGTACAAAGCCGTCCTCGTATCAGACATTGTTCGACTTTGTACGGGTTCATCGGAATTCAATCACGTTCGAAGGAAATGCCGTATTTTTCCAGCTTTCGCTCGAAGGTCGGGCGGGCGATGCCGAGGGTCTGGCAGATTTCACCTTTGTTCAGGGTTGTTTCCTTGACAATTCTCCGTATGTGTCGTTCTTCCACTTCATTGAGCGTGAGAAACCGCCCCTGTTCGTCACGCCCGTCGTCAGCCGGTTCACTGCCGGAGGCTCTTTCCTTTTCCATAAGAAGATCGGGAAAGTCGTTTTTCCCCAGTATCTGTCCCTTGGAGATCACGGCGGCCCGGACCAGAAGGTTTTCAAGTTCCCTGATGTTCCCGGGCCAGTCATAGGCATGGAACATCTTCAGAACCTCCTCCGACACACCGCCGATGCGCTTGTGAAGATCGATGTTGATTTTCGTCAGGAGGTGATCGATGAGGGGGCTCAGGTCTTCCGGCCTCTCCCGAAGGGGAGGGATGGTAATGGAAACGATATTCAGCCGGTAGAACAGATCATCCCTGAACGAACCCTGTTTCACCATGGCCTGCAGATCTTTGTTCGTTGCCGTGATAACCCGTGCATTCACAGGGACTATTTCCTTGCCGCCCACGCGCTCGACTTCCCGCTCCTGGAGTACTCTGAGGAGTTTAGCCTGAAGGTTGAGAGACATCTCGCTGATCTCGTCCAGGAACACGCTGCCGTGGCCGGCAAGCTCAAATTTACCCTGTTTTCGGGCAATCGCCCCGGTAAAGGAACCCCTTTCGTGACCAAAGAGTTCCGATTCAAGCAGGGTCTCGACGATAGCGGAGCAGTTTACGGCGATATAAGGTTCTCCCGGAGAGGTGTTGTTGTGGATTACCTTGGCGATCAGTTCCTTACCCGTACCGCTTTCACCCTGAATCAACACGGTCGCCTTGCTCTGGGAAACCACGCCGATGGTTTTGAAAATTTCCCTCATCCGCGCTCCGGTGCCGATGATGTCTCCGGTTTTGAAATTCCTGGTCGGCTCCATGAGAAACTCGTTGATTTTCTTTTCCATTTCAACGGTCTTAAGGGCTTTCCTGATGGCGATGTCCAGTTCGTCGATATTGATGGGCTTGTGTATGTAATCGAAGGCCCCCAGCTTCATGGCCATGATAGTGGACTCCATGTCGTGGTAAGCCGTTATCATGATCACCTTAACGTTCTCATCCTCTTCCTGGAGATCTTCCAGGATGGAAAATCCGTCAACATCGGGAAGCCGTATGTCCAGGATCACCACATCGGCGGGTTCATCCACGAAACAGTTCAATCCTTCCGTTCCTGTCATGGCAACACGGACACGGTAGCCCTCCTCACTCAGGTACAGCTCGAGGGATTCACAGATTGAACTGTCGTCATCGATAACAAGAATGTTTTTCATTCTTTCAGCCCTTCCTGCTTCGGGCCGCCCCACCCGGATTGCGACACAGGAATCATCATGACTACCTTCGTGCCTCTTCCTTCGGCACTGAAAATCTCGATCCGGCCCCCATGAACGTCCATGATCTTCTTGACTTGAGCAAGGCCGAGACCGGTGCCATATTTTTTTCGACTGAAAAAGGGATTGAAGAGGGATGACATATGCTCCTCTTCAATACCGCACCCATCATCCTCGATCTCGAGAATTACAAATCCCGACTCCCGGTGTGAAGTTGTCGTCCTGATACGCAGATGCCCTCTCTCATCCATGGCGTCCGTGGCGTTTATAAGTATATTGATAAACGCTTGAGCCATCATGCCCTGATCGACATCGACAGGAGGGAGATCGTCATCGTAGTCGCGGTCGACCAGTATCCTCTTGTCCGTCAGTTCCTTTTCCACCATGAGCATGGAATGTTCCAGGATCGCCTCCAATTGTACCGTCTCCCGTTCAGGCTCGGCGGGCTTGGCAAAAAGCAGCACATCGCGAACGAGTTGAGACAGGTGTTCCACCTCCCGCTGGGCTATCTGGAATCGCTTCAGGTCGTTCCCGGCAGGCTTCATTCTCCGTTCCAGTACCTGGAGACTCATCTTGATGGATGACAGGGCGTTCCTCAACTCGTGGGCAATGCCCGCCGACAGGTGGCCCAGGGCCGCCAGTTTTTCATTGTCGAAAATCGTCTTCTGAAGCTGCCGGATCTCGGTGATGTCCTGCTGTATCAAGAGAATACGGTCCGTCCCGGGAATGGGCCGGGGTGTCAGGAGCAGAAGGCGCCTCGACCCGTCATGGGCAGTCGCCTCCATCTGGAAGGCCCGGAAATCCCCCTTCTTCATGCCCTCCCATTTGCCGAGAACCAGGTCCCTGCTTTCGGGACTTACAAAATCAGAAAAATGGGTACCCTTCAGGGGTTTTTGCCCCGCCGCGCTTTCACGGCTTGCATAATTGATAACACCTTCTCCGTCGATGTCAAAAATCTGTTCCGGAAGAGCATCGATCATGAACTGCAGGTAGGTGTAAAGCCCCTCTATCTCCTTCCTGAGCCTGATATTGACCTCCAGTTCGTTCTGAATGGTTTCGGCGTTTTCCTTCAGGCTGAATTCCAGTTCTTTCTCCCGTGTTATATCCTGAAGAGTTTCTATAGCGGCAATAATGTTGCCTTTTTCATCACGAATTGGGGCGGCGAGAAAATAGAGATACCGGTTTTTGCCTCCCAGATTTTCATAGTAGTCATATGCCTCGTAGGCATCCTGAACGGTTTCCGACTTTTGTATCTGCTTCTTTCCGTAATAGGCATCGAGAATTTCCAGATTTCCGTCGACAATGATGTCGGCAATCAGGGGACGTTTCACCTTGTACAGGGGAAGATAGTGTCTGTCCGTCCCCACCATGTCGCCGGACCCGTACCCGGTGAGTTCCGCGAGGGCTTTGTTCCAGAACATGATCCGATGGTCATTGCCGATAACCATTGTCGGAACGGGAGAACCTTCGATGATCCCCTCAACGGTCTTCGTCTCCCGTACAAGCTGACTCTGCCATTCTTCCCGTTCCTTGAGCCGCTTCAGTGCTTCATCCCATTTCGTCTGGCGCTGCACCATATATCCGACGGCCCCTCCCGCGACAATCAAGAGGATGATCAAGCCGATTGAACCCACGGCGATATTCAGAAACACCTTGCGCATGAGTTCCACCACAACGCGATAGGGAGTGACCAGGGCAATGGTCCACCGGGTGTCTGCGGTCACGATGGGAGCCGCCGCGACGATCACCCGTTCTACATGTCCCTGGGAGTCGCGAATCATGAAATCGCCGTATCCGGGGGTATGGGACATGAAAAAGTCCTGCCATGACCGGCTTCCGGCGGGATCAGCGGAAAGTATGTCCATATTTCGTCCGATACAATGAGGGTCTGAGTGAACCATGATTGTACCATCATCGGCGAAGAGCCAGTTGTCCATGGATTTTGCCTGCCCCAGGGAACCGGCGTATCGATCCATGATGGCATCGAGGGACAGGACGGCCACAATCGAGCCCCTGTGGTTGCCGAGGTGATCCTGTCGCTTTACGTTGATGATGAAGGACGATCCCGCCGCGGCGTCATCGGAGTCAGGGAACCGGACAAAAGGACAGGGGAGCATCTCCCGAAGACTTCCCGGTGTCAGCAGGCAATCAACCCAGTTCGCCGTTACGAGGTCTGCCTCTGCGGAGCTTTCGGGCCGGATTGCGATGGGCCTGTCACCGTCGTCCAGGAGCGCGACGACCCGTACTGTTTTCTTCACGCTTTCATAGAAAATATCAAGGTTCTCAATTGCCGAGGGATGATCCGGCCCTTCCATTTCCATGAAACTCAAGAAAAGCTTCATGCCCTGACGCACCCCATGCAGGGCATCCTCAATGCCCGCTGCAGCGGTTTCTGCTATGGCCGCATGACGATCACCGAACTGCTGGACACGGTCCACTTCCCGGGCATGCCTCATTGCATAGGACAGGACCAGAATCAGTATGATCAGTGTCACAACGGCGATACCGATGGACACCTGCATGTCGAAGGGTTTGAACCTGGAACGGAACGAACTCACTACCTTATCCTCCATCCTCGTCGCTATCTTCATCCGGTGACTGCTTGTCTTTCATGCCGAGGAGAATATAAACACCGATCGCCGCTCCCAGCGAAATAAGGAGAGAGACAAGTCCGCTTTCAAAGCCGATAACCCAGTCACAGAGAAGCCACACCACGAGATAGGCGGCCAGAGAAAGAATTTCCTGCATTTGGGAACATCTCCATATCATGACCGCGAAGAGGCGGCCCTTATGTTGCTTCTTAATACAGGTACGTCCTTTTATTATCAAACAAATTTTGAAATTTTGCCGCAACCTGTTAGACTGGTGCGTACCGGTTCACGGAACGGACCCTGGGAATCGGGGGTGCGGGGTTTTTGTCCCGGAACCGTTTTTGACTTTTTGTTCAACCGCAAGATCTGTTTTTTCAAGAAACGTTCAATGGCGTACCTGTTTCGGGCTGACCCTGAGTCGTCCATAACAGATCGATTTTATGAATGTAACTCTTGTCGAAACGGCTTTACGGGAACATGGCACGCAGTTTGCTGAAGTCTAGGGTAACACATGAGCGAGACGGGAATCGCGAATGTTCTCCGAGAACCCCATGATTCCCGGTCGCAGCACAACTACACGTCAGGGTAAAGAGAAAGGAGATACCGGAATGAAAGGCACATCACAGAAATTGCTCTTTGGATTATTGGCGGCTGTTTTCGTATTATGGGCAACCGCGCCATTTGCCTTTGCGGGCGATATAATCCCCTCCGATGGAGCACCTTACACGAAGGCTATTTTTGCCTTTGGAGCCATGCTTGGAGCAGGCATCTCCATGGGTTTCGGAGCCATCGGCGCCGGGTCCGGTATCGGTACCGCGGCGAGCGGGGCCTGTAGCGCTGTCGGAAGGAATCCCGGCGTCCAGGGTAAAATCCTCATCACCATGCTCGTTGGTATGGCCATGGCAGAGGCCGTTGCCATTTACGCACTCGTTGTCGCGCTCGTGCTGCTTTTCGCAAACCCCTTCACGAGAGTCTTTTTGGGCTGAAACGGAATTTCGCCAAACAGACATCGCTAACTTACAACGAGGTAGGGGGAAAAAGAAATGACAAAAAAAGAACAAGGTAAGCAGTTTTTCACCGTATCAAGACTTTTCTTCCTGCTTATCGTCATCCCCTTGGTATTAATGGCATTTTTCATCGCCAACAGTATTCTACAGTTAGGGGAAACGTCAAAGATAGGGACCATTTCGGCCCTCGACGAAAAATTTCAGCAGTCGCTGGAAACCCGTTCCGTGTCGATAGCAAACAGTGTCGCCGATTTTCTGAAACAAGTTGAAAAAGACGCGCTGGTCGCCACGATCCTTCCTACAACCGCTGAGACCTACAAGGAGTTCGTGCAGACAAACAGGCAGGCTCTTTGGGTGAAGCGAGACGGATCCGTTGTCAGGGCGCTCGTCCCGCTGTACCGTGAAATGGCTCTCATCGACCGGAGTGGAAAGGAACTCATCAAGATAGTCGACGGCTCGGTGGTTCCCGAGGCCCAGCTGGTAAATGTCAGTGATCCCGCGAACACCACCTACAAATCGGAAAATTATTTCGCCAAGGCACAAACTCTTCAAAAGGCGGACGTCTACATGTCAACCTTGACGGGATGGTACGTGGACAGGGACTCTTTTGAAAAGGGGCGGAGATTTGACGGAATCATACGCATTGCCACACCGGTCTTTGATCAGCAGGGATTTTCGGGGCTGATTACCCTTGCCCTGGACTCACGACATCTCACAAAGTTTACCGACAACGTCATTCCCACGGAGACCGGTTCAGTGCTTGAAGCGGATGCCACCACGGGTAACTATGCCTACATGGTCGATCACAGGGATTTCATGATTGCCCATCCCGTGGACTCTCATATCGTCGGTCTCTACCCGGACGGAACACCCGTTCCTCCTCTGACGAAAGAGACTGCCGACGAGATGTCCGGGCGGGGGGAAGAAATTCTCAACATAAACCTCATGGGTTTTATCGATCCTGAACTTCCCCTCGTGGCGAGCGACGCGGCGGCAGGTAACGCCGGAACCAGGGTGTACACCTTCGCAGGCCATCAAAAAATAGTCTCCTACGCGCCCATCGGCTACTATTCCCAATTCTTCCCCGAACCGGGCGGCTTCGGGTGGGTGGCACTGTCGGTCAACGTGGACAAGTTCAATGAACAGGCCCTCGCGGCAGCCGCGAAAATCGACGAGGAGTCGCGGGCCTGGATGACAACGATAATTCTGATAATCGTCATCTCGGTGGTCCTGCTCTTCCTGATTTCTTCGATCCTCGCCCGGGGTATAACCCGGTCCATAGAGTCGGAGATCCCCGAGGAGTCATTGAATCCTCCCGACTATGACGACGATGACGATTAAACAACGCCGGTGACGGAGATGTCCCGGAAATACCAGTGGGCCGGAAGCAGACAGCCGCTTCCGGCCCTTTTCTGTCTCCTCCGTGAAGAAGGTTTTGCTGCCTTGCCTTGAGGGACCGGTACTGTCAGAAATGGAAGCAATAGACAAAAAGGATCACCGCAACCAGGTACAGAACCGTCACGGCCATCCCGACTTTCATGAAATCCCTGTTGCTGTATCCTCCGGGGGACATGATCAGAACCGTCATAATCTGAGGAGTCATCGATTCACCCCGTCGTCATCGGTGAAGAGTACCCCGGAGACCGGGTGAAATCAATCGGAAACAGCACACAGTCCATTCGCTGAATTCCCCGCCCGGATTGACCTTTGACTGGACGACGGGCTGCAAATGTAGTATCGAAGGTCACTGGAAGGTTTCCCCGGAACATAACACCTGATATTGTGAGGAGTCGACCCATGCGATCCATTGCGAAGGTACTGGCATCAAAAAACATAGCTATATTCGGCGCTTCCGAAAACCCGTTCAAACCGGGCTCCATGCTTATAGCGACGCTCCGGAACACGGGCTTCACGGGAAGGATCGCCGGCGTCAATCCCGGTGGCGGCGAATTCAATGGGGTACCCCTGTATCGATCGATAGAAGAGGTTCCCTTCGACGTGGATATCGCCTCTATTATCATTCCCCCCGAGGCGGTCCCGGAAGCATTGAAGTCCTGCGCGCGGAAGGGTGTCAAGGGGGTGGTGATCAGCTCGGAGGGTTTCTCTGAGGGGGACGGAACAGGACAGGCCATCCAGGAGGAAGTCCGTACCATACTCCGGGATTCCAACATGCGGGGATTCGGACCGAACACACTGGGGCTGGTGAATACGGAAACAGGGATGACCACGTCCTATGTCGCGGACTCAACCATGATGATGCCGGGATCCGTGGGATTTGCCGCCCAGTCGGGCATTTTCGTGGGAGCATTGCTCATGTACATGTGTACCTGGCCCGTCTACAGGATTTCCAAGGCCCTGGGCCTGGGAAACAAGGTCGACGTCGACGAAAGCGACGCCTTGGAATATCTGGCCCGGGACGAACAGACCCGGATCATCGGCATGTATCTCGAAGACATCCGCGACGGAAGACGTTTTCTGGATGAGGCCCGGAAGGCCGTCCTCGAGAAACCGGTCATCATCCTCAAGGGCGGACGAAGTGAAGCGGGAAGCACAGCCACGGCCACCCACACGGGCAGCCTCGCCGTGAATGACGCCGTCCTGGACGGGGCGCTGCGTCAGGTGGGTGTTCTTCGCGCGGACGGGATTGACGAGCTTCTGGCCATGATCATGGGCTTTCAATGGGCCCCGGTACCCCGGGGCAACCGGATCGCCGTGGTAACCTTCAGTGGAGCTCAGGCAATCATGGCAATCGACAGGGCTTCGGACGAGGGTCTTCTCCTGACAGCTTTCGCGTCGGAAACCATCGACCGTCTGGGCTCCGTCATCTCATCGAAGTCGAAACGAAAAAACCCCGTTGACATTTTCCCGGACATGATGATTCACGGTTTTGAAAAAACATCCCTGGAGATTGTCGGCGCCCTCCTCGACGATGACGGTGTGGACGGCATTCTTTTCATCGGTTTCGCGGCATTCGGTACCGTGATGATTCGTTCCCTGGCCGACATGGTCGCCTCGAAGGCTCGAAAGCCTGTGTTCTTTACCTTCTTGGGCGGAGTCGATGACATGTCCCAGTGCCGTGATTTCATGATGGAGCGAAAGCTGCCGGTCTTCACCTTTCCCGAGCAGGGTTTGACGGTCTTTGCCCGCATGTGGGAATACGGGAAGCTCACGAACAGATCGACCGATACTCTGTAGAAACAACCCGTTCAACGTCCCGAATCACCTCTCCCAGGGAACGGACAAGCGCCGGGGATCCGGATCCATCTCCACGGTATCCGGTCGTCCGGTCGGCAAAAAACGTAACGACCCGCGGAGGTGATCCAAAAACATCTTCAACCAGGGCAACCGTCTGGAACCGCCGTTCCAGCACCCGCGGCCATGTCCCGTAGTCGCTTCCCCCCGCTTCATTGAAGCCGAAATCGTCGACCAGGAGTGTGGCACAGTTTCGGTAACAGGGTACCGAGGCACGAAGCAGTTCCCAGAAGCGCCGGTCCGCTTTTATCCATCCCAGGTCCGCTGAGTTGGCCACCAGAAAGGGTGTCCTGCCGGCTCCTTCAGGACCCTTTGGGGGCCTGGTTCCAAGTGCCCGGGCTTCCAGGCCGAGTGTCCTGAAGGATTCGATAACAGCCTTGGTTGCTTCGGCGTAATGGTCCGTAACGACCACCACGGAGGTTGCCGGGTTGTTCCGAAGACTACAGAGGGAGCTTTTCCACTTCGGATCCACGCGAAAGGAACCGAAGTACCGCCCGGTAAAGGACATCACGGCCCGCCGGAGATCATCTTTCGGAACCGGCATCGGCAGGGTTTCCTTTAATTGCCTCTCCATGAGCGCCCCGTAGCCTGCGCCGGTGGTACTCCCTTCAGCCCAGACAGGATGTATGATCCGCTCCCAGAAAAAATCGGTATCTCTGACCCCGAGTCCGTGGAGGCCGGAAGAAATCAGCTCTTTCATCAGAACTCCAGGGGTGCCGAATCGCACCGAATCGAAACAAAGCGTCCCGGAATAATCAATGAATACGAGAATCCCGTCGTCCATGCCCCGTTGCCCCTGTTCTGTCATGGGAACCACCGCCGTCAGGCATCATGTCCGGCGTCCAGACGCCCCTTGCCCAGTTTGATGGCACAGAATTCGCCGCACATGGTGCAGCCCTCATCGGCGGCACTCCCGCTCTTTTCAAGCAGAGCGGCGGCACGAAGGGGATCAAGGGCAACACGGATCTGCCCCTCCCAGTCGAACTCCCCGCGGTAACGGGCCATGGCATGGTCACGATCGACGGCTCCCGGCAGACCCTTGGCGATGTCGGCAATATGGGCGGCGATCCTCGACGCGACAACGCCTTCCCTCACGTCATCCAGGGTGGGCAGCTTCAGATGTTCCGCCGGCGTCACATAGCAGAGAAAATCCGCTCCCGCGGCGCCGGCGACAGCCCCGCCGATGGCGGATGTGATGTGATCGTAGCCTGGGACGATATCGGTGGGAAGCGGCCCCAGAACGTAGAATGGTACTTCCCCGCAAAGGCTTTTCTGAAGCGCCACATTGGTCTCGATCTCTTTGAGGGGGACATGCCCCGGTCCCTCGATTATGACCTGGACACCGTAATCTCGTGCCCGCTTCGTCAATTCTCCCAGGAGAATCAGTTCCTGGATCTGGCCCCGGTCGGTGGCATCGGCAAGGCATCCCGGGCGGAGACCGTCGCCAAGGCTCAGCACCATGTCATACTGCTTTACGATTTCCAGCAGGCGATCGTACTCTTCGTACAGCGGGTTTTCCCGGTTGTTGAATTTCATCCACCGGGAAAGAATGCTGCCGCCCCTGCTGACGATACCGAGCAGGCGTCCCTGTTCCTCAACACAGGACACGCTCTGACGCGTGACACCGCAATGAACGGTGATAAAATCGACCCCATCGGCACCGTTTTCCTCACAGACATTGAACATATCGTCAGCACTCATCTCAACGATAGCTCTCTTCCGGTCCAGCATGAACGTGGCTGCCTGGTATATGGGAACCGTCCCCATCACGACGGGAGAGGCCCCCAGTATGGTTTTCCGGATGCGTCGCAGGTCTCCGCCGGTGGAAAGGTCCATGACGGCATCAGCACCGTACCGGGCGGCGGTTACAACCTTTTCCACCTCCAGGTCAAGGTCGACACGATCCCGCGACGTCCCCACATTCGCGTTGATCTTGGTGCGAAGTCCCTTTCCAATGGCGCAGGGATCGACGGTCCCGTGAACCCTGTTACGCACCACCACGATGGTCCCCTGTTCAACACCCTGCCTGATATATTCGGGGGAGACTCCCTCCACACCGGCACAGAATGCCATTTCGTCCGAAATGATCCCTCCACGCGCCTGTTCAAGTTGTGTCATTGTCTTTACCATTCCTTTCACGGCATATCATCCGCACGCTTTCCCTCCGACACCCGCCGCATGATTGACAGGACCATGGCCGCCACCGAGAGACAGCGAAAATCGGATCGCCCTGGTTATATACTCCTTTGCTCCGGTCACGGCGTCGTGAACATTCATTCCCATACCGAGTCCCGTGGCGATGGCGGCCGACAGGGTACATCCCGTGCCATGGGTGTTATTCGTTTCTATACGGTCCGCTGAAAACTCATACAATTTTCCACCTTCATACAGAACATCCAGGGCCCTCCCCTTTCTGTGGCCGCCCTTGACAAGAACGCTTCGAGCCCCGAGGCCGGCGATTGCCCGGGCGGCATCTCCCATGTCGGCTTCTGTTAGAATGGCCCGACCCGTCAGTACCTCAGCCTCGGGAATATTGGGCGTCACCACCCGCGCCAGGGGAATAAGGGCCTCGATGAGAGCCCCCTTCGCCTCGTCATGGATCAGGCGGGCCCCGCCCTTGGCCACCATGACCGGATCGACGACAAGGTTTGTAATGCCGTACCCGGAAACCTTCCGGGCCACCAGGCACACCACGTCCGCATTGGCGAGCATACCTGTTTTTGCGGCATCGACACCGATATCCGAGGCTACGGCATCAAACTGCTGCTCCACGAAATCAAGGGGAATCTCGTAAATTCCCTGGACGCCGAGCGTATTCTGGGCCGTGAGGGCGGTTATGACAGACATGCCGAACCCGCCCAGGGCGGTTATGGTTTTAATGTCCGCCTGGATGCCGGCTCCTCCCCCGGAGTCGGATCCCGCTATGGTAAGCACTCGCGCTATGGTCTTCGACATGATTTACCCTTTCACTTCGTGCCGGTCCCGCCGCTACGGAACACTGTTTTTGATAACCAGCAGGCGTCCCGTTTTCAGCCCGATGAATCCTTCCGTTCCGGACAGCCGGTTGCTGATTCCCAGCGATTTCCCCATTTCTATCACACCCTCCGTCAGCGGGTACTCGAATCCCCGAAGGGTGATTCCTGAAACCACCGACGAGAGGGGAAGCAGCGAAACGGTCTGGCCCGCCACGCCGCGAAGGAGCATTTGATCCGTCACGCACGCCATCTCGCAACTTTCATCGATGATTCGCAGGTCAACCTCGGGAGGAACGGCGCCGGCAAGAAGGAATATGTTCGCCAGACTGTGGTCCATGCGCGTTCCCAACGCTCCGAAAATAAGCACTTTCCGGGGCTGGCGCGCGAGGACGTGAGACAGGGCCAGTTCCGTGTCCGTTTCATTCTTGGACGGCGAGTACCGTACTATGGCACTCCCCTTTTCCTGAAAGAACGTAAGCAGACTTCCGTCTATGGAATCCATGTCCCCAACGATACATGCGGGAACGATTCCGATTTCCGCGGCATATCGCGCGCCCCCGTCGGCGCATATGATGACGGCTTCGGGCTCCTTCTCCAGCCATGGGCGAAGGGTTTGAGGGTCCGCGATCTGTCCGCCGGATATAATAAATGCGACTTTATTCATCATCCTCTGTATCCGCGGACTCAAACAAAAAGGCCCGTCCTTACGCCGGACGGGCACCGAAAAAAAGATATCATGGTCTCCCTACGCCGGCATTATCCGGGTCAGGTTCAAAGGGTATCTTCTCAGCCGTTCCGGCACCCCTGAATTCATTCCGTTATTTGAGTCGAGTTAAACGTTTACCACACATCCCGAAGAATAATCAAGCATCCTTCCGGTCCGTTTCCCATTTTTCGGCAGCCGGACGAGGGAGAGGGTGTCTTGACGGACCCCTCCTTACAAAAAACCCTTTTTGTTTTTTCATGACTCTGGTATAAAGAGCAGCCACCGACTCTTTGGAACCCCTTGATGCGAGATATATCATCTCGCATTGAAGGGGCTTTCATTCTTGATGACATTGTAAAAAGTCCTGAAATTACGTTGCGCTGTATTCTCCGTCACCGCGGCGTACTTCGAGATATACCTCATTCGTCAGGATGCGCGCGCCGGGACGGGGAAACTTTTTACGAAGCGAGCCCTTAGAATTATGTCATTTCGAAGAGCGGAGCGACGAGAAATCTTTTGTCACTATCACCCTCCTGAGAGATTTCTCCCTTGCCCTGAAATGACGTTGAGGAGCGGTCGAAATGAAAAAATAGACAGTTTTTCAAAGATCTCGAATCTGTCCTGAATCGGACGTGTTTCGACTTTTTTGCGAGAGCCTTGGAAAGCGCGGGCATACATGAATATCATTGAAAACATCGGAGGGATGCAATGATTGACTGGGCACGGGCATTCGAAATTTTTATCATAGGATTCGGCGGAGTATTCCTGACGCTTATCATACTGCTGTCGGGAGTAGTTCTCTTTTCCAGGATCGTCAACAGCCTGATCAACGCTCTGACGATCAAAAGCGATTAGGGAGGGTTACAAGATTCCGATGGATTCAGGCATATTTCGCGAAATCATTCTTAACACGGGATTCATGAACCTGACGCTCGGCAACATTATAATGTGGGCAATAGCCCTGTTGTTCATCTTCCTCGCAATCAGAAAAAACTATGAACCCCTGTTGCTGGTCCCCATCGGTTTCGGAATGTTTATCGTGAACCTTCCCCTGTCGGGTCTCATGGATGAAGGCGGCCTTCTCTGGGTTCCTTATACCTACGCCATTGACCGTTTCGACCTGATTCCACCGATCATCTTCATGGGTATCGGCGCCATGACGGATTTTCGTCCCGTTCTGGCCAATCCGAAAACACTGCTTCTCGGCGCGGCGGCTCAATTCGGCGTGTACATAACCTTCTTCGGAGCCCTCATGCTGGGGTTTTCCCTGCCTGAAGCGGCTTCTATCGGGATCATCGGGGGGGCGGACGGACCAACGACCATATTCCTTACTTCAAAGCTCGCGCCCCATCTTCTGGGCGCCACGGCAGTGGCCGCCTACTCCTACATGGCCCTTGTCCCCATTATTCAGCCGCCCATCATGAAGCTGTTGACCACCCGGGCGGAGCGCCGGATCAGGATGAAGAGCCTGCGTCACGTGAGCAAGCTCGAGGCAATCGGATTTCCTCTGGTAGCGACCTTGATTATCTGCCTCCTGATTCCCGCCGCTACGCCACTGGTCGGCATGTTTATGGTGGGCAACCTGTTCAAGGAATCCGGTGTGGTCGAACGTCTCTCTTCGACGGCTCAAAACGAGTTGATAAACATCGTTACCATATTCCTGGGACTGTGCATCGGAGCCACCATGCCGGCGGCGGTCTTTTTAAGACCCGAGTCCCTGTTCATATTCGCCCTCGGCATGGTTGCCTTCTCTTTCAGTACGGCGGCAGGCATCGTCATGGCCAAGATTATGAACCTCTTCCTGACGAACAAGTTAAATCCCCTCATCGGGGCTGCCGGCGTGTCGGCCGTACCCATGGCCGCCCGTGTGGCTCAGATTGTCGCGCGAAACGAAGACAAGGGCAATTTCATCCTTATGCAGGCCATGGGACCCAACGTCGCGGGCGTGATAGGGACTTTAGCGGCTGCAGGGCTCTTTCTTTCAATGCTCGGATGAGCAGGTACCGACACGGGTGGACCAGTTCCAGACACGCCCCCGTTCCGACTCACCGGCAACGAGATGGCCCTGGCCGACGAGGCTTTCCACCGTTCTGTAAACGAGGCCGGCGTCACAGCCCGTAGCCGCGGTTATTCCCCCGCAGAGATGCCCCGTGGCGCTGTTCCCGCCGCTTCCGGAATCATCGGGACCGATGGTGCCGTACCGCTCAACCAGATCTTCCGACAGTATGCGATACATTATTTCCGTTCGCAGCCTGCCCTCGATACCCGAGCGTTCTTCTTCCGTTGCGATCCCCTCACGATAGCGGCGGATTGCATCGTTCATCCGCCCCATCAACCTGGTCTCGAAATCTTTTACAAAACGGTTCATATCATCGGCTGTCAGTGCCGACGTTCGAACAATAGCACTGTTCGCGTCATAGCGGCTCCAGTCGTCGGTGAGGATTTCAATGTCATACATAGCAAGTCGGTCCCGTACGGTTGTCCCCGGGAAGGGGGCAAAAAAATGGTACCCATAAAAAATATCGAGGCTTTCGGCAAATCGCTTCGTTTCCTCCAGGGTCTCCGGCGTCTCTCCGGGAAGGCCCACCATGAAGGACGCGTGGGCGAGCACACCCTCATCCTTGCATATCTGAACCGCCTCACGGGCCTGCTCCAGGGTTATCCCCTTGCGAATCCGTTTCAGCATGTCTTTGTTTCCCGATTCGATACCGAAACTGATCGCGTCACAACCTGCCTTCCGCATGATCGAAAGCATTTCCCGGGTAATCGTGTTGACTCGTGAAAAGGCGCTCCAAGAAAACCGTAGCCCGCGACTGAAAATCTCTTCACAGACAGCATGGACCTTGACGGCGTCCGCCGTGAACAGATCATCGGCAACGTTAATACGTGAAAAACCCAACCCCAGGATGGTCTCGATCTCATCCGCCACGGACAGCGCGTTCCGGTTGCGCACGCGCTTACCCACCATGCGTCGTCCCAGGCAGAATATGCAGGAGTTCGGACATCCCCGACTGGTAATGATACTGACGGGGAATCCAAGCGCCTGGTAGCGGGAAATCGGCAGCAGGTGCCGTGCCGGCAGAGGGAGGGAATCGAGGTTCTGAATCAGTTCCCTGGGCTCGGTCACTACGATATCGCCGCCGCGTCGGAAGGCGATACCCTTCACTGACGAGAGGTCTTCTCCGTCCTCAATGACCCTCATCAGGTTCGCTATAGTGGACTCTCCCTCGCCTATGACGATCAGGTCAACTTCGGGATAGCGTTCAAGAGTGTTAACCGCGTCGAAAGAAACATGGGGACCGCCCATGATGGTCATGATCGACGGTTCAATCTCTTTCACGTCCCGTATGATCCCCGCCGCGACATGAAAGTTCATGGTAACCGACGTGGCTCCAACCACGCGGGGATTGAACTCTTCCAGCTGCCGTCCGAGTTTTTCCCGGCTGTATTGTGAAACGATGTAATCGAATATCCTGACGTCCGCACCTGCCGCTTCAAAAGCGGCCGCCACGTAGGTGACGCCCAGGGGTGGCGAAGGGGCTTCTTCCAGGGGATAGGGGGGAGCGATTATGGCAACCTTCATGGCATCACCGGTGCATGTGCACCTAATCACCTTTTCGCGGGAAAAGAAGAGACCTGGCCCAATGAATCAGGGTGTTGTCCCGCAGTTTTTCCCGATCTATGGCGTCGAACCCCTCCCTGAGCGCTTGAGGATCGGCGAACCAGTGAGCCCGTGTAATCATCGGTCGTTCAGGATCGATGTCCCGGACAACGCGGGCCGGATTCCCGGCGGCAACCACATTGGCGGGAATGTCACCGGTAACGACGGAGCCGGCACCGACAACGCTGTTGTCGCCGATGGTAACACCCTTGCAGACAATGGCACTGTCACCGATCCACACATTGTCGCCGATCCGTACGGGCTCACTCTGTCTCAGCGGCGACGTCCGGTCATAGATTCCGTGCCAGTCCGAGTCGGTGACATAGACGCTGGAGGCAAACATGCAGTTGTCACCGATGGTGATACCGTTGGCGGAACTTATGCGGACTCCCGGCGAGATGAGGACGTGCCTGCCTATGCGGATTCCTTCGCCGCTCCCCTCCTCCTCGGGCCACACCGTCAGCCGGACCCGAAAGTCGGAGGTAGCGATGACGTCGGCATGGTCTCCCAATGATATAGGTCCCTGGAAAACATGGACATACCACGGTTTCAGAAAGGTGAACCCTTCACCCAGATAGTCGAACTGGGGACGGAGAAACCGTCGGGCATACCACCGCTGAAAGGCGAGGTCGAGCTGCTTGACGTAGTAGGGACGGTGATCCCGCTTCACAGCCCGCAACTCCCCGCCTCTTTCCCGGTCAGATCTGTCCGGTCGGAGACGATTCTTTTTTTCATGGTTTTTTCAGTACCGGACCGCCGACGTCTTCGAGCGTCGCCCGTCCGCGTCTCCCAGAACCGATGGCTGAAGAGCCGGGCCGCCGGTGTCAACTCCTTCAGGGCGTCCCAGGCGAGAATGATGGCGGCGCTCGTCCAGGATGTTCGTTCTTCAGGCCAGATAACAGCGTCGGGAAAGGTCACGCCCATCCAGTAGGATCCGTCGTCATACTTTTTGTTTTCAATCCAGCGCAAAACCGTCCTGGCCTGCTCGAAGTTGCCTATGGCGGCAAGTGCCAAAGCGCATTCCGCCGTTTCCGCCATGGTAGCCCAGGGACGATCGGAGACACACCGTACCCCCCATTCAGGAACCACAAACTTGTGCCAGTATCTGTCGATCCTTCTGTGGGCGTCCCTGCCCGTAAGGGCTCCGCAGAGAACCGGGTAATACCAGTCCATGGAAAAGCGTGATTTCATCATGTTGAAGAGATTGGGCCTGGTGCGTATAGCGTCACCCAGAGTCACGAGGGCTGTTTTCCACCGTGGCTCCTGCTTTCCCAGCATCTCAGCCAGAGCGATGGCACATTTGAGGCTCATGTAAATCGAGCTGCAACCCGTCAGAAGAGCCATGGGATCCGTAACGCCCTCCTTGTTTTTCGCCCAGTAAATCTGCCCCGTGGGAGCCTGCAGGCTGAGGGCGAAATCTATCCCCCCTTGAAGGGTCGGCCAGAGACGGCGCGGCAGATCGTCATCGTCTGTTATAAGGTGATACTGATAGAGTCCCACGGCGATATAGGAGGACATGTTACTGTCCTTCGTCATGTCTTCGGGAACTCCACCGCGCCAGGAGGCCCACCAACTGCCGTCATCGAGCTGTGTGGCCTCGAGCCACCTGTAGGCCCGCTCCGCTTCTTCCAGACAACCGGCCGCGGCGAGACCCATGGCGCTTTCCACGTGATCCCAGGGATCGGTCTTGCCCCCTTCAGACCAGGGGATCTCTCCGGACTCTTTCTGTAGTCCGGCAATGAAGGACGCCATGAGATCGATGTCGATGACGGGTTTTTGAGCTTTTCTGGACAGAATAGCTTCCATGGGTCAACCCTTCGTGAGGTAGTAGACAATGCTCTTGGCCATAAGAGGGTTCAGGAGCCTGTCCAGTATTCTGGCGGCCACGGGACGCTCCATGATATCCCACTCGAGAAATTTCCTGTACAGGTTGACTGAAGTGGAATCTTCGCGTCTGTGACCCACGAAACACTTCAGCCACCAATAAGGAGAATGGAGGGCATGGCGGTATTCCCTGCGCCGACATCGAAGGCCCGCACGGCTCAGCAGACCGAGCAATTCATTGTTTTTAAAAATGCGTATGTGACCACCCGGTTCATGATGGTACTCATCGGAAAGTGCCCAGCATATCCGTTCGGGAAGATAGCGAGGCACGCTGACCACCATATCCTTCCCCGGCTTCAATACCCGGACCATTTCCCTGACGGCTTTTTCACTGTCCGGTACATGTTCGAGAACTTCGGAACAGATGACCACATCGAAGAAGGCGTCCCTGAAGGGCAGTGCGGTAATATCCGTCACGGATGTTCCCCAGAAGGTGTCCCGCCGCTCCTCCGTTTCATCGTCCATGGCCTTGAGTGTATAGGTCGTTCTCCACACATCATCAGCATTCATGTCCACGGCAACGACATTAATGCCCCGGAGCCGCCAGGCCTCGCACGCATGACGGCCGGCACCGCACCCTGCGTCAAGAATGACCGTTCCCGGCGACATGCGCAGCCTGGACAGGTCAGCCGTGAGCATCGATCGCTTCCCGGTAGATGTCTGTTGTTTTCAAGGCAGCGTGTCGCCAGGTAAAGGAATCCCGAACTCTTTGAAGACCTGCTTTCCCGAGCTTCCTGCGCTTGCCGGGATTGTCGAGAAGATCAACGATGGCCCTCTCGAGGGCGGCGGAGTCCCCCGGCGGTACCAGTATGCCCGCATCCCCCACGACTTCGGGAAGCGCGCCGCCTGTGGTGCTTATGATGGGAACGCCACATGCCATGGCTTCACCGGCGGGCATACCGAATCCTTCGTACAGGGACGGTATGACGGCCATGGTCGCCTTCGCGTAATAACCGGCAAATTCTTCGTATTTTATTCTGCCCGTGAAGGTAACGCAATCACAAAGTGACAGGTCCTGCACCATTCGTTCGATGGTTCCATTCTTTTTCGGCTTTCCCACCACGGTCAGTTTCACCTTTCGGTGTTTCCTGATCGAGGCCAGGGCCTCCAGAAGGTACCGCAAACCCTTCAGGGGCGTATCAGCGCTGTTGGTGACAAGGATGCTGTTGCCGGCACGGCGGATCTTCGGCAGGGGATAGAAAAAATCCGTGTTGATACCGTTGGGAACCACGCGAAATCGTCCCGAAGCGGCACGAAAATCCCGGCTTATATCCCATTTTGAACATTCGGACACGGTTATGATAGGTTCGAGCCTGCGGGCCACCCGCTTCTGCATCTTCAGGAAGGAATACCATCGCCTGATCTTGAATTTTTTGAACCGTGAGAAGGCCGCCCGCAGTTCCATGTCGCGATCCACGGTGATGGGGTGATGAATCGTTGCCAATGTCGGGTAGCCGAGCAGAGGAAGACCGAGAATCCCGTAGGAGAGACACTGGTTGTCGTGAACCACATCGAAGCGGGGCTTTTTAATTCTGAAATAATGAAATACACGCCACCCGAAAGTCAAAGGCTCCGGAAAGCCGCCGAGGGACATTATGAGGAACTCGAGCTGGTTTATCGGAACCAGGAGATCCGACGGTTTTTCCGGTTTGAAGAGATGATCCGGGTTGTACAGGTCAAGCCCGGGAAGCTTCTCAAGAATCACTCCGTCATCCAGCTCGGGATAGGGCGGCCCCGAGATCACCGTCACCCGGTGCCCCAGATCCCGCAAGGCTCTGCCGAGATACCTGATATAGACACCTTGTCCACCGCTGGTTGGATTGCCGCGATAGGTCAGCAGGCATATGGAGAGGGAATCCTTCACGCTGTATCCATCCCGCTCACCGGTCGGTTTTTACGTCCCGCCACCGGCCGTCCTTTCTCTGTCCCGCGGACAGGAGCATTGTACATCCGGTACCCGACATGACCCGGCCCATTGCACATTAACGCGCCAATGCCGAGGGAGCCTTCCTTATCAGACTTCCGGCAGAAGGTCAATCTGAAACAGATTATTATGACCGCCGTCCATGCAGTGACAGCAACATTTATAGAGGGATCACGACATACCGTGAAGGAGCATGGGTGCCGTCAGGAACGGCTCGCGGCATTGAAGGTGTTAACCATCAGCATCGCTATGGTCATGGGACCGACACCACCCGGCACGGGGGTTATGTGCGAAGCCAGCGGCTCTACTTCGTCGAAGGCCACGTCTCCGAGCAGTTTCCCGTCAGGTGAGCGGTTGATGCCCACATCGATGACAACGGCGCCATTTTTCACCATGTCACCCTGGATTATTTCCGGCTGTCCCGCTGCCGCCACAAGGATGTCCGCCCGGCGGGTCACGTCGGCCAGGTTACGGGTCCGCGTGTGGCAGATTGTGACCGTCGCGTGCCGTGCCAGGAGCATGAGTGCCAGGGGCTTGCCAACGATGGCGCTTCTGCCGACAATAACCGCCTCCCGTCCCTCGATGGCGATACCGTAGCGATCGAGGAGTTCAATAATTCCCAGGGGTGTACAGGACATGTGATATGCCGTTCCCGAAAAGAGTTTGCCCACGTTCCAGGGATTAAACCCGTCAACATCCTTTTCGGGCTTGATGGATTCGACGATCCGGTCCGGGTCGAGGTGCTTCGGCAGGGGGAGCTGGACCAGGATTCCGTGGATGCGATCATCATGGTTCAATTCACTGATAACGGAGAGCAGTTCCCGTTCTTCCATGTGGCCGGGAAACAAGAGTTCCCTGGACAGAAAACCCGCCTGCTCGCAGGCCGCCTTCTTACCCCGCACATAAATCCCGGAGGCCGGATCGTCTCCCAGAAGAACCACAGCCAGTCCGGGCTGAATGGCCCGCTCCGCACTCAAGCGAAGCGTCTTCTCCCGAATTTCTTTTCTCACCTGCTCCGCAACACTTTTCCCGTCAATGATTACCGCCATGATATCAAATAGTTACCTTTCTTTCGACAGTTACAAACAAAGTGACTCAATGTAGCGAAAGGATGGCTAAAAGTCAAACACGCACGTATCCCGGTTGCCGTGACGACCGTACCATGGTATGAGTAAATATTCGACTTCGGGGGGTAACGGGAATGCATAACGCGACACTCTGCACCATGATTGATTGTTCATCACGAACGTTCGCGGACAGCCTGGCAATCGTCTGCGGGGACAGGGAGATAACCTACGGGGAGTTCATAACGGCCGTCGATTCCGTGGCGCGGGCCCTGAAAGGGCTCGGCCTCGGAAAGGGCGATTCTGTCGCTCTCATGCTTCCCAATGTGCCGGAATTCGTTATTTCATACTTTGCCATACTCAAGATCGGCGGCGTCGTCGTCACGCTCAATACGGCCTCGACATCGTACGAACTCAACTATTATCTCGACAACAGCGACGCGAAGGCCCTCATAACTTCCTCCACATCGGCGAATCGCTTTGAAGAGATCCGACACGAAAGGACACTCTGCCGGCACCTAATCGTCACGGAAGGAGACGAGGGAGATCTTTCCCTTGAAGATATCATGGAACAGGACGGTCCTGCCGTGGACAATCCTGAACTGACTGCGGAAGACCCCGCCGTTATCGTCTATACGGCGGGCCTGACGGGCAAGGCTCTGGGAGCGGTGTTGACTCACGGCAATCTTTACGCCCAGTCGTGCCTGATACGGAATCTGTGCCAGGGAAACGAAAAGGACCGAAGCCTGGCGCTGATTCCCCTGTACCATACCTTCGGCGCAACGGCGAACATGCTCTGCGCCCTCAACATGGGCGCCACTATGATTATGATGAACCAGTTCAACCTGGATTCAATTTTCCGGGCTATCGAAACCGGTTCTGTCACGTACCTGTCGGCGGTTCCCCGTCTTTTCCTCGGTATGATGCTTCATGAGGGCGCCGACCGGTACAACGTCGACTCACTCAGGCTGTGCATTACCGGAGGATCTGCCATGCCCGTCGAATGGATTCCCGTCTTCGAAGAAAAATTCAAGGTAAAACTCATGGAGGGGTACGGCCTGACGGAGGCCTCGCCGGTCTGCTCCTTCAGCCTGCCTGAGCGCAAACAGAAACCCGGCTCCATAGGTGTCGCCATCGGCGGAGTGACAGCAAAGATCTTTGACGATGACGATCGTGAATTGCCTGCGGGTGAGACGGGCGAACTGGTCATCAGGGGGCCGAATGTCATGAAGGAATATTACAAGGAACCGGAGCGGACGGCGGAGGTCCTCAGGAACGGATGGCTTCATACGGGCGACTTGGCGTGGATAGACGAGGACGGAGACATTTTCCTCGTGGGACGGAAAAAACGCATGATCATCACCAGTGGTTTCAATGTCTACCCGAAGGAAGTAGAAACGATTCTCACCATGCACAAGGCCATTCGGAAATGCGTGGTAGTAGGTAAGGAGGACCTGATGCGGGGGGAAATAATAAAAGCGCTGGTGGTTCTCGAAAAGGGAATCACTGCGGATGCGAAGGAGATCATGAGGCATTGCCGGCACTATCTTGCATCATACAAGGTGCCCCGGGAAATCGAGTTTGTCGAAAGGATCGATCAGGAAGACGGCGCTTCCTGACCCGATCAGCCGACGCCCTCCGGCATCACTGACGGACATACGATGTCTCACCATATGCATGCCTTCAGCATCGGCATCCCGGCACTGTAACGATACACATCCGCCTCATGGCGCACGGGTGTCAAACCGCAAGACGAGAGAGATACAACATGGATCCTGAGTTGATAGACCGCCTTGTCGTTGAAAATGACACAAAAATCGTTTTTCTGATCATGGACGGCCTGGGGGGCCTTCCCCGTGAGCCGGAAGGATTGACGGAGCTTGAAGCCGCCCGCACCCCGCATCTGGACGGACTGGCGGCTCATTCCGTCTGCGGGCTTCTCGATCCCGTCGGTTTCGGTATCACACCAGGCAGCGGCCCCGCCCATTTCGCGCTCTTCGGCTATGACCCGATTAAAACGAACGTGGGACGGGGGCTTCTCTCAGCGGCAGGTATCGATTTCCCCATGTCTGAAGATGACCTGTTCGCCCGGGTGAACTTCGCCACCATCGACGGCGACGGCCGCGTGTCGGACCGGCGAGCGGGCCGCATCGACACGACAACAAACCGGCGCATCTGCGAAAAGCTGACGGAGGAAATCAACCTGGGCGGGGGCATTGAAGTGTTTCTGGAACCCGAGAAAGAACATCGCGCTCTCCTGGTGCTGCGCGGCAAGGGCCTTTCCGCAAGAATCAGTGACACTGACCCTCAAAAGACAGGGAGAAAACCACTGACGCCGCAGCCCCTGAATCCGGAGGCGAAAGAAACGGCGGACCTCGTGGGAAACCTCCTGGAGCAGGCCGGGGAGATTCTTGCCGATGAGGAACAGGCGAACATGATTCTCCTGCGAGGATTTGCCCGCTATGAAAAAATCAGGACCCTTCAGGAACGATTCCGCCTGAAGTCCCTGGCGATTGCCGAGTATCCCATGTATCGGGGAATTTCCCGGCTTCTGGGGATGGACATTCACCCCCTCACAGGCTCCCTGGAAGGACAAATGGCGGCTTTGGCCGAACAATACCCCAGGTATGACTTCTTTTTCATTCACATAAAACAGACCGACTCCTGTGGTGAAGACGGTGATTACGACGGGAAGACAGCGGTTATAGAGGCGACGGACCGCCTTCTACCGTTGATCCTGGAGCTGCAACCCCACGTACTCGTGGTGACAGGAGATCACTCCACGCCCGCCGCCATGGCCGCCCACAGCTGGCACCCCGTGCCCGTACTCGTGGCATCGCCCCTGGCACGGCCGGATCGTGTCACCCGCTTCGGCGAACGTGACTGCGCCGCTGGAGGTCTGTCACGAATGCCCATGGTACATCTCATGGGCGTCGCCCTTGCCCACGCGGGCCGCCTGACAAAGTTCGGCGCCTGAGTCCCGGAGCGCCGTTCATTGCCATAGGTTCGCCATTATGGTACATTCTTTTTTCTGCTACGAGAAACACGGGAAACGGGATGGCGGTGATGATCGACTCCTTTCACAGAGAAATCAATTATCTTCGTGTATCAATTACTGATCGCTGCAACCTGCGGTGCGTCTACTGCATGCCCAAAGAGGGTGTATCCCACGTGGGACACAACGATATTCTACGCTATGAGGAGATTCTCAGAATCGTCAGAATCGCCGTCGGAAAGGGCATCACCAAGGTGCGTGTAACCGGTGGAGAACCCTTGGTGCGGAGCGGCGTGGTCGAGTTTCTGTCGGCATTGCGAAGCATCGAAGAACTCCGGGACATCACTCTCACTACCAATGGAATCCTCCTGGAACAATTTGCAGAACCCATCTTCGAAGCGGGCATCAAGCGGATCAACGTAAGTCTCGATTCGCTGGTACCGGGGAAATACAGGGACATCACGAGGGGCGGCGATCTGAACAAGGTTTTGAGGGGGCTTGAAAAAGCACGTGAAACGGGATTCTCCCCCATCAAGATCAACGTGGTGGGCATCGAAGGGTTCAATGACGATGAAATTCCGGAATTTGTCAGGCTTGCCGAAGACTATCCTTATCAGGTACGGTTCATCGAATACATGCCTGTAGGCGACACCGTGACAAATGATGTCCGCTACCTTTCCAACGATAGAATCATGGAGGAGATCAGCCGTCTGCACCCCCTCAAACCGCTGGACTTAAGTACCGTTCGGGACAGGGGACCGGCCCGGATCTTCTCCCTGGGAAACGGACTGGGGGAGATTGGATTCATCAGTGCCATATCCCATCAGTTCTGCAGTTCCTGCAACAGGTTGCGTTTGACTGCCGATGGACACCTTCGGGCCTGCCTTCTGACCGACGATCCTGAAGCAGACCTCAAGGCGTCCCTCCGGCTGGGCTGTACCGATACCCACCTTGACAGACTGATACAGAGCGTCATCGACAAAAAACCCTGTGAGCACACCGTCTTTTACCATCGGGTCTCCCGGAAAAAGTGCGTGAGATCCATGTCATCCATCGGCGGCTGAGGTTTTGCTGAAAAAGGGATAGTTCCTATGAACGATGCTGTTGATGCCATCTCCTCCTATGAAGCATGGCAGTCCTCACCCGAGGGACGATACGTTCACAAAAGAATCTACCAGCTCCTCACGGCCCTCCTCAATCCCCAGGGAGGGGAGCGTCTGCTCGACGTCGGTTGCAAGACGGGACACGCGCTCGCCTTCTTCAGAGCAAGGGGGTTCCAGGTGACCGGCATGGAGACATCCCGTCCCGTTCTGGACGCCGCCCGCAGAAGGATGGAAGGAAAAGCGTCTCTTCATCTTGGTGCTTTAGAAGACCTCCCCTTTTCAGACAACGAATTTGACGTGGTCACCATGATCGCTTCTCTCGAATCGACCCGGGATCCGTACCGGGCATTGAGTGAGGCCGTGAGGGTCAGCAACGGCAGAGTCTGCCTGGGACTCTTCAACCGTACCTCACTTTCCGCGCATCGCCTCAGAGTTTCAGGAATTCCCGGCAAGGCGGTCAACTCGTTCGGAATTTTTGAAACCATGCGCATGGCCCGCGGCATCCTTTCAAACGTCCCCGTGGATTGGGGAAGCGTCATTTTTTTCCCTCTCCGGTGGTATCCCCACGCAGAAACCGTTGAAAGCCGGGTTCCCATGATGAAGAATCCCTTCGGTTCATTCGCTGCCCTTTCGTTTCCCGTAATCTACACCCACAGAACCCTGCAGGAACCCATTGGCGTGAAACCCCCGGCAACCCTGAGAGAGAGCGGCCGCGTCGCAGGAACGGCCTGCAAAACGAGAGGAGGTCTCCTGTGAAAGAGGCGCTCCTCTACGATCGGCTGCAGCATAATCGGGTGCGCTGCAATCTCTGCGCCCACCGGTGTACTGTGGGGAGCGGCTCACGAGGAGTCTGCGGCGTACGGGAAAACCGGGACGGGACCCTTTATTCCCTCGTGTACGGACGCGTCGTGGCTGAAAACGTGGATCCCATTGAAAAAAAACCTTTTTTTCACCTCTGCCCAGGCTCACGGTCCTATTCCATAGCCACGACGGGATGCAATTTTCGGTGTCTCTTCTGCCAGAACCACGATATATCCCAGGATCCCCGGGAGAGACAGGTCATCTCCGGCCATGAGATATCACCGGAAGAGGTCGTCAGACGGGCCGTTCGGAGCGGTTCCCGAACCATCGCCTACACCTATACCGAGCCCACGATCTTTTTTGAGTTCGCTCTTGACGTAGCCCGCCTGGCCCGGCGGAAGGGACTCATGAATGTCTTCGTCACCAACGGCTACCTTTCCGGGGAGGCCCTTGAGACGATTGCCCCCGTTCTCGATGGGGCGAACGTTGATCTCAAGGCCTTCAGTGATGATTTTTACCGGACTCAGTGCGGTGCCCGATTGGAACCGGTCCTGGATACCCTGCGAGGCTTGCGGAAGCGCAACATCTGGATTGAAGTAACGACGCTGATTATTCCATCGCTCAACGACACCACCGATGAACTGCGGAGCATGGCGCGATTCATCCGGTCCCTGGGACCTGAAATCCCCTGGCATATCAGCCGGTATCATCCGCGCTACCGTATGAACGACATCGAAGCCACGCCGGCGAAAACCATTTTGAGAGCACGGGAAATCGGCATGGAAGAAGGTTTGAAATACGTGTACGCCGGCAATCTTCCCGGCGACTCGGGAGAAAAGACGTACTGCGCGGCCTGCGGATATCTGCTCATAGACCGTTTCGGATATCGGGTCAACGTGGACAATCTTGATGGAGCAGCCTGTACCCGGTGCGGAGCCGAGCTTGATGGAATCATAGAGTGCGACCGGATATAGCAGACCGCGTTTCATCGTAGAACTAACGAGGGAGAGGCCTTGAAACTCTTTGCTACCGTTTTTATCACCATTTTTCTGGCTGAAATCGCCGATAAAACCCAGATCGCCACCATGCTCTACGCCTCCTGCGCCGGCAACAGCAAACTCATCGTATTCTGCGGCGCCGTCCTGGCCCTTGTTACCGCAACAGCCCTTGCTGTCGTTGTGGGAATGATGCTTTCCCAGCACATCAATGAAAAACTGATGATGAGGCTGGCAGGCGGAGCTTTCATCGCCGTCGGACTCTGGACGCTGATACAGTCATGACGGGTTTTTCAGGGAGGGGCGCGTTGCCCGTCACGGGGCATCATCTACCTTGATCGTCAAGTATCCGTCTCCGCTTTCACCACTTCCGGTCTTCCCGCCGAGACCAGCCAGGCGTACCACCTGACCGTGCCGTATGCCGGGCGGAATGACAACGGAAAAAAGGCGTTTTCCGACGCCGCGGGGCACACTGATTATTTTGCGCGTCCCCCGGAGAGATTCCTCGGACGTAATCGTAATGGTTCCATAAAAATTATTCCCTTCAGAACCATAGTCCCGCGCCATATGTATACGGGGACTTTGTCGCTTCCGCGTCACGCGGCGGAGAGGACCGGCACATCCCCTCGCCGGGACGGCCATCAGGCCCCTGAACACTACGATCCCCGCTATGAACCCTCCGACATGGGCCCACCAGGCAATGCCCGAGGCCGCCGAATGTAACAGGGCCGCGCTCAGGAATTGAAAGAGAAACCATACGCCCAGGAAAAGGGCCGCCGGCACCTCCACAAAAAAGGGAATGAAGAAAATCGGAATCAGGGTCAGAATTCGTGACCGGGGATAGCGGATGAAATAGGCGCCCATGACGCCGGCGACGGCACCGCTGGCACCGATGGTCGGCACCGGGGAAGACATATTGAGAACAAGATGCACGAGACCCGAAAAAACGCCGCAGGCCAGAAAGAAAAGAAGGTATAGACCCGATCCCAGGGTATCTTCCACGTTGTCTCCAAAGATGTAAAGAAACCACATGTTTCCCGCCAGATGCCAGAACCCGCCATGGAGAAACATATATGTAATCAGGGTAAGAGCCTGCCCCCCGAAGGCGGGTGAAAGGGAGAAACCGACGGGAACAAGACCGTGGGCTGATATGAAATCATCGAGCTTCGGACCCTGACCGATCTGTACCAAAAAAACGACGATATTCAGAATGATGATGCCCGTGGTAACCAGGGGGAAATTTTTTGAGCGAAGGGTGTCACGAATTGGTATCATGATGTTTTCGGCAAATCGGCACAACCCCGTGGAAGCGGCAGTCTCTTTCCGGAGCCGCGGGACGGGACGATCGGCGCATGCGGATTCAACGGAAATTAAAAACTATGAGGGACAGGAACCCCCTGTCACCGTTCGTTCACGGTGAGACGCGCAGGCGCTGGCCTACACGAAGCGTTTCCTTGGGATTCAGATCGTTCATGGAGCAGAGCCTGTCGAGAGTAAGATTATACATGCGGGTGATTGCGAAGAGCGTCTCTCCCGGTTGAACAGTATGAAAACGGATGGTGTCCCGGGCCGCCTCCTGTGTCGAAGAACCCGCTTTTTGAAGTGACTGGAAATCGGTCGCGATGGAGCCCATCCGTTGCTGCAGGGTTTCAACCTTACCGGCAAGGAGGTCCAACCGTTCGGCCAGGGCTCCATCATCGGGATACGCCGTCCGGGCTTCCAGAAGATTCACAATGGCCGCCTCCAAACCGTCAAGCTGGGCCATTCGCAGTTCCAGTCGTTCGACACGCATGAGAAGTGCCCTCGCGTCCTCCGCGGGCAGGGAGTCCCCCCTGTTCGACACGACGGTGAAGATCAGGAAAAACGCAAGAATGATGACTCCAGCTCCGATCAAGAGGGTGTTCCGACGCTCCCGGGCCCATTCCGCCAGTTCGCTTCCTCCCATGTCATCGCCGGGATCATCGACCTCCCAATCTCCTGACTCACTCTCCTGATCATCGAGTTCTACGATATCCTCATCACGATCATTCTCCATGGGATCGACATCCTTTCGAATCAAAGATATTGGAGGAGTATAAACAATGGACAATGAACCCGTCAAGAATCTAATGCTCTCTATCCGGCATGAACGCCCGAATCGCCCCGCGGTACCGCACTTGTAAATCACTCTTGAGTCGGGGAGAAAAAGGCTTTGGATAATAGCGGCGTCATGGTATACAATACGTCCCCTTAAGAAGATCGGAGGAAAGGAGATGTCCACCTATGGCAGTAGTACAACAAAAAGGTGACAAGATGCGCCAAGCCATCAAGAGCATTTCGGCACGCCTCGAAGAGAAGGAAGAAACGAAACTGTCCAAGCTTGTCCAGGAAGCGGGACAGGAGTTCAACCTTTCTCCCATGGAACAGGAATTCCTTTTCAACTTTTTCAAAGAAGGTAAAACCCTGCAGGACCAATGACGGAACGGACGTTGAACGGGGCTGTTGCCTCCGGAAGTGGGAACAGCCCTTTCTGGAAAACAACACCTCTCAGCCGAATGACCCCGCAGCAATGGGAATCGCTCTGTGACCGATGCGGCCGGTGCTGTCTTCACAAGATTGAAGACGAGGCGACGGGCCGCATTATTTATACGTCTCTGGCCTGCCGTCTCCTGGACAGAGAAACCTGCCTCTGCATGGACTATGAAAACCGGCGCAGCATCATCCCCTGGTGCGTATCCCTGACGCCATCGACAGCTGACCTCCACTGGCTGCCTTCAACCTGTTCCTATCGGCTCCTGGCATGCGGCAAAGATCTGCCCTGGTGGCATCCGCTGGTTTCAGGGAGTACCCAAAGCGTCCATGACGCGGGTATGTCGGCCCGTTCAATGATCTTGAGCGAGAGACTGGTTCATCCGGAAGATCTGAAAGATTTCCTGGATGAAGCTGACCTGGACCTTGTGCCCTTCCACAGGGACCATGCATAGCACCGTTGCGGACATACCCCGGGGGCCCGGTGTAACCGTTACGGATTCCTATACACGAACCTCCGACGGCGCCCTCCTTCGCGTCATTGATTTCACCCCTCCCGGCGAAACTTCCAACACACCGCTTCTTCTTTTCGTTGCGGGATGGATATCAATTATTTCCGCCTGGGAAGACGTTCTGAGGGTCGTCACGCCACGGGTGCGAACGCTCTACCTGGAAACACGGGAAAAGAGAAGCGCCCGCTTCGGCCGGGCAGGGTCCGCTGATTTTTCCATCCAGCGAATGGTCGACGATCTTGATGACGTCATCCGGGACCGGATACCGGCCGACCGCCCATTTTTCCTCGCCGGAAGTTCTCTTGGGTCCACGGTTATTCTCGACTACCTGAGCCGGGAACGACGCTCCCCCCTTCGCGCGATCGCCATTGCGCCGAATGCCGAGTTCAGAATTCCCTCGTGGTTTTACACTCTTGCACGTTTCATTCCGCCGGAAGCGTACGGACTTCTGAAGGGACCCATCAAGTGGCATATCCGGAAACACAGAATAGACAGCGTCCATGAAAAAGAACAGGTCAAAAAATACGAACTGTCTCTTGACCGGGCAGACCCCCGGCGATTAAAGGCAAGCGCCCTTGCCATGAAGGGCTACAGCCTGTGGCCCAAATTCCCGCTGATAAAGGTTCCCGTCGTCATCGTGGGGGCGGAAACCGACCTGCTCCATGGAGTCAACGAGATGGAGCGCATGGCAGCGATGATTCCGGGAGCGCGCCTGGAAGTCATGGCAAGCAACCGTGAAACGCACAGCGACAAGGCGGGCCGGCTCATCATACAGGAGATCGAACCCGCGTAAAACGTTTCCACACCACAGACGCAGACTATTCGTTTGCGTCGTTTGATTCTTTCCAGTAACGGTGTCCCGATCCCATCATGTAGCTTATCGGCCGCAGTTGTTCGATATTTTCGCAGGTGATTTTAATGGCCGAGGCGATAGGAATAGCGAGAAGCGCCCCCACGATTCCCCAGAGCCACCCCCAGAAAAGCAGGGACAGGAGGACCACCACGGGGCTCAGATTGAGGCGGTCGCCGAACACCTTGGGGGCAATGAAGTTGCCGATCGTCATCTGTATGCTCGTGACGGCAAGCAGGGTGACCACAAAGGGCCATATGGCGGGGTAGTACTGCACCACTGCCAGTATAATCGGTGGAATCGAGGCGACGATGGACCCGATGTAGGGAATGAAATTCAGAAAGAAGGCAAGCGCTCCCCAAGTCATGGGAAAATCGATCCTGATGATCGACAGTGCCCCCCATACGAAAAACCCCGTGGCAAAGCTGATGAGAACCTGAGCCGACAGGTAGCGGCCTATTCCCGAGGAGATCAAGGTGACTATACGGGTTATCCGCTCCGCCTGTTCGTCCGAAAGGGCCCGTTTAATCTTGTGCTTCGAATAGGGTTTCCCAAGAAGAAGGAAGACAAGGAATACGATGATCTGCAACAGGTTCGACAGGATGGAAAAGAGCGACCCCGACAGGCTGAGCAGCAGATTCCTGATTGTGCGAGCCCAGTCATAGTCGACCAGCGGATTGTACTTCAGGTCCATCCTGGAACTGAATTCATTCACGAGCATGGCCATGCGCTGTTCGTACTTCGGAAACGCGCTTATGATGGACACGACCCTTCCCTGGAGAAACACGACTCCCATGTAGCCGATACCGAGAAGAAGAATTATCACCACCAGTATGGCGATGGGCAGAGGAATTTTCCGTTTGGTCATGGCTTCGACAACCGGATTGACAACGAAGGTGAGGAGCCAGGCGATAACCAGGGGTACAACCACCTGTTGGGCGACTTTCAAGACAAACCCGACGGCCACCAGGACAAGCAGGGCAAGCAGGAAAAAGATCTTTTTCTCCTGATCCATGATCATGGGATGCGTGGCATTCCTTGTGTGATTTGGGATGAACGGAGGTACAATAGCACAGTGCCGCCTCTGTGTCATCTGTTTCTGCATGAAATCATCCGGGATAGGGGGACAATCTGTTTGCGGATTTTTATTATCAACTTTTTGTTGACAAACAACCCTCTCTGTGCATGAATTACCATCTCGGATGGAGAATCATGAAATCTTTTTTTGCAAGTCAGGAAGAAAAAAACCGAATACAATCAGACAGCGTTGCCGGTTTCATCAGACATCATTTCCGGCACTTCAACGCTGCGACTCTTGTAGATGCGGCTGAAGGTTACCGGACTTTCATCGATGATGGCGGGACCATGGTGATAAGCCTCGCGGGCGCCATGAGTACTGCTGAGTTGGGCCTTTCCCTGGCTGAAATGATCCGGCACGACAAGGTCCACGCCATCAGCAGCACCGGGGCGAATCTTGAAGAGGACATTTTCAACCTTGTTGCCCACGATTACTACCTGCGGGTTCCCCACTACCGTGACCTGACCCCTCAGGACGAGTACGAGATTCTGCAGCGGAAGATGAGCCGGGTGACAGACACCTGCATCCCCGAGGAGGAAGCCTTCAGAAGGATCGAAAAGGCCATTATCGAACTCTGGATTGAAGCCGACAGGCGGGGCGATCGCTACTTCCCCCACGAGTTCATCTACCGGCTTCTGAAGAGTGGGCGGATTGAGGAATATTACCAGATAGATCCCCGGGACAGCTGGGTCGTGGCGGCCTGTGAAAAAAATCTTCCCATCTTCGTCCCCGGCTGGGAAGACTCGACCCTCGGCAATGTCTACGCCGCCCACTGTATTCGGGGAACCATCAAAAACGTGCATACCGTGCGCACGGGCATTGAATATATGCTATACCTTTCCCAGTGGTATCAGGAGACCTCCACCGACCGCGCCATGGGATTTTTCCAGATCGGAGGGGGCATTGCCGGCGATTTTTCCATCTGCGTGGTTCCCATGCTCCGCCAGGACATGCGGCTGAACGACACACCTCTGTGGACCTACTTCTGCCAGATAAGCGATTCCACGACCAGTTACGGCTCCTATTCAGGCGCCATTCCAAACGAGAAAATCACGTGGGAGAAACTGGACGTGACGACGCCCGGATACGTCATCGAGTCTGATGCGACCATCGTCGCTCCTCTCATTTTCAGTTACGTCCTTGAAGAATCACGCACCTGACATGAAAAAAATAGCCCTTCTCCCCGGTGACGGAATCGGCCCTGAAGTCATGGCGGAGGCAGAAAAAGTACTTGACGCCGTGAAGCGTCGTTTTTCCATCTCCATAACCGGGGAATACGCCGACGTGGGCGGTTGCGCCATAGACCGGCACGGTACGGCTCTTCCCGATGAAACGCTCACGCTCTGTCAGGCTTCGGACGCGATCCTCTTCGGTTCCGTCGGCGGTCCGAAATGGGAAAGCCTGCCGCCCGGGCAGCAGCCCGAACGGGCGGCACTTCTTCCGCTGAGAAAACACTTTGACCTTTTCTGCAATCTCCGCCCGGCCCGGGTCTTTGAAAACCTGGCCGGGGCAAGTCCCCTGAAACCTGAAATAATAGGAACCGGTTTTGATATTCTCTGTGTCCGTGAACTGACGGGAGGGCTCTATTTCGGTCAACCGAAGGGGCGTGATGGAACGGGACCGGACGAGCGGGGATTCGACACCATGATCTACCACCGTCGGGAGATCGAACGGATCGCCCGTATGGCCTTTGAATGTGCCATGCTGCGCAGGAAAAAGGTCACCTCCGTCGACAAAGCCAATGTCCTGACCACCATGGTGTTCTGGCGCGAGGTTGTTACCGGCGTTGCGGCCGCCTGGCCCGAGGTGACTCTCAATCACCTCTATATAGACAATGCGGCCATGCAGGTTGTGCGCGATCCTCACCAGTTTGACGTTATATTGGCCGGAAACATGTTCGGCGACATCATATCCGATGAATGCGCCATGCTCACCGGATCTCTGGGCCTCCTTCCCTCGGCGAGCCTGAATGAAGAAAAATTCGGGCTTTACGAACCCGCGGGGGGGTCGGCTCCCGACATCGCCGGGAAGGGAATCGCCAACCCCGTGGCCCAGATCCTTTCCATGGCCATGATGCTTCGTTACAGCCTGGACGAACCCGAAGCGGCCGATACCGTTGAACAGGCCGTGGCGGATGTCATAAGCGAGGGTATCCACACGGCCGATATCGCCCTTGACAAGGCGCGGGCGGTACCGACGGCTGTCATGGGTGACGCCATTGCCGACAAAGTCAGAAGCTTCACGACTTGAAGCCGCAGCCCATCCCGACGCGTGGCTTCAACGTCCCGTACGAATCCTGTCCTGTTGAATCGTGTAGGGAACCAGCCCCCCGGCTTGTATGATTTCAGCCATGAAATCGGGAACAGGCTTCGCTGTAAAATGCCTGTCGTCAACCACACGGACAATTGTCCCGGCCGAAAGATCAACCCGGATTTCTTCTCCATCGGCAAGGACTCCTGCGGCTTCCGTCGATTCGATGAGGGGCAGTCCTATATTAAAGGCGTTGCGATAGAAAATCCGGGCGAAACTCCCGGCGATGACAAGGGAAATACCGGCTGTTTTTATGGCCAGAGGCGCGTGTTCCCGGGACGATCCGCAGCCGAAATTGCTTCCCGCTACGAGAATATCGCCGGCTTGTACGGAAGAAGCAAAGTCGGGTCGCAGATCGGCAAAACAGTTCCGCGCCAGTGCCGAAGGTTCCGAAACATTGAGAAACTTCGCCGGAATAATCAGGTCCGTGTCGACATCGTCTCCGAACTTCCAGATTATGCCCTGCAGTACCATGGGATGTCCTTTCCTGATGGTGTGTATCTCGCTGTTTCTGGTACCGCGTACCGCCGGGCACCTGGAGGCAGTCGAAATGACACAATCGATAGTTTTTAAAGGTCTTCTATGGCGGCTTCGTAAAATGGTGCCGGAGACACTCTTCCCGGCACGAGAGCCGGATGCCTGACTGCGCCCCGGCCTTCGTCACTGAAGCGTACCTCGAAGTACACCTGATTCCTCAGGATGCGCGCGCCGTGCCTCAAGGAACTTTTTACAAAGCCGTCCTCTATCGGATGTTTTTCGGCTTTGTGTGAGTTCACTCTTCTATGGGTCACTACTCCCTTTGCCGCTCAGAGATCGTCAGGACCGCCGATCCGCCCCAGAATCGCCGATGCCGCCGCCACGAAGGGGTTGGCCAGATAGACGAAGCTTTCCGTATGTCCCATGCGTCCGACGAAGTTCCGGTTCGTTGTAGCCAGTGCCCGCTCGCCCGAAGCCAGTATGCCCATGTGCCCTCCCAGGCAGGGTCCGCAACAGGGAGGCCCGATAACGGCCCCCGCTTCCAGGAATGTTTCGATGATCCCCTCCCGAACAGCCTCACGGTAGATGCGGGGAGATCCTGGGATGACGATCAACCGGAGACCCGCCGCCGCCCGGCGCCCCCTGAGAATTGAGGCGGCATCCCGCAGGTCTTCCAGAGAACCGTTGGTGCAGGAGCCGATAAACACCTGGTCCAGGGCGACGGCATCACCCGTGGTAATATCACGGACATTGGCCGGCGAATGGGGGAAGGCGATCTGCGGGCCGAGGGTGGAAACATCTATATCAATAACCCGTTCGTAGCGGGCGTCGGAATCGCTTCGGCAATAGACGGCCCGGTCAGCGGTTTCCGGGGCCCTGTCCTTTACAAAGGCCCGTGTTATGTCGTCCGGTTCGACGATGCCGTTCTTGGCGCCCGCCTCTATTGCCATGTTGGCCATGGTCAGCCGCTGATACATGGGCATGTTCCTTATAACGGCGCCACCGAACTCGAGGGCCGAATAGAGAGCGCCCTCAACACCGATCATGCCGATGAGATGGAGAATCAAATCCTTCCCGCCTACATAGGGCTTCAGCGTTCCCTCGAAATTGACGCGAATGGTCGGGGGAACCTTGAGCCATGTTTCACCGGTCGCCATAATGACGCCCAGGTCGGTGCTTCCCACGCCGGTGGAGAAGGCGCCCAGGGCTCCATAGGTGCAGGTGTGGCTGTCGGCACCGATCACTACCTGACCCGGAAGAACAAGACCCTTTTCAGGAAGGATCACGTGCTCGATCCCCACGTCGCCACCCTCGTAATAGTGGGTCAGTTTCTGACGGCGGGCAAAATCCCGCAACAGCTTCACCTGTTCGGCCGAAGCGATGTCCTTGTTCGGCACGAAATGATCCGCGACCAGGGCTGTGCGGTCCCGGTCGAAGACCGTTTCACGGCCCGTTTCGCCGAAGACCTGGATGGCTATGGGGGCCGTGATGTCATTCGCGAGAGCCATGTCAACCCGTACCTGCACAAGATCACCCGGGTGAAGGGTATCCTTCCCCGCATGGGCCGCCAGGATCTTTTCCGTAATGGTCATGGGCATGGTGTCTTCTCCAGTACTACAATAGGGAAAATAAGCGCATGCTACCCCGGACGGGCAGCAGCTGTCAATGAATTCAGTGTCCCCCGTCTTTGCTCAATTTGTACTGAATGCTGTCTGCGAGGGCCCGCCAACTGGCCTCTATAATGTTCTCCGACACGCCGATGGTGGTCCACAGGTCATCCCGGTCCCGCGACTCCAGGAGAACCCTGACCTTCGCGGCTGTTCCGTCACTTCCCTCGATAATGCGGACCTTGAAGTCAACCAGGTGTACATCGTCGAGTTGGGGATAAAATTTTCTCAATGCCTTCCTGAGAGCGTTATCGAGGGCATTCACGGGACCGTTGCCCTCCGCGGCGGTGATTTCCTGTTCCTTACCCACGGACACCTTGATGGTTGCCTGTGAACTGGAGGATCGTCTGCGATTTTTCTGGTCGATGACATGAAAGGACACCAACTCGAAGGGTTCCTTGAATTCACCCAGGGTCTTCTTGATAAGGAGCGCCAATGATCCGTCCGCGGCATCGAACTGGTATCCCTCGTTTTCCATTTTTTTGATCTCTCGAACCACTTTCCTGCCGGCTCCCTCCGATCCCTCGAGAGAGATGCCCAGTTCCCGGGCCTTGTATTCAATGTTGCTTTTTCCGGAAAGATCGGACACGACAACCCGGCGGTGATTGCCCACCAGTTCCGGGCTGGTGTGCTCATAGGCGATGGGGTTTTTGAGAATGGCGCTCACGTGGACGCCCCCCTTGTGGGCGAAGGCGCTTTTCCCTACGTAGGGGCGTGAATTCAGGGGCGCTACGTTTACCAGGTCGCTCACGTAGAGCGACAGCGCCGTGAGCGTTTCCAGGGAAGACTCGGGAATGCAGTGACGACCCATCTTGAGGTGAACATTGCCGATGATGGTCACCAGGTCGGCGTTGCCGCACCGTTCACCGTAACCGTTAATGGTTCCCTGTACCATGGGAACACCGGCATTGACGGCGGCTATGGAATTGGCCACGGCGAGACCGCAATCATTGTGTACGTGAATGCCCAGGCGTTCCGGCGGAACGATCTTTTTCACGTCCTCTATCATATCGACAAGCTCCCACGTCATGGAACCGCCGTTGGTGTCGCACAGAACGATCCAATCGGCCCCCGACGAAAGGGCCCGGATGATGGTCTCCAGGGCGTAGGGACGGTTGTGTCTGTAACCGTCGAAGAAATGCTCCGCGTCGTAAACGACTTCTTTCTTTCGGGACTTCAGAAAGGCCACAGTTTCACCGATCATGGCCAGGTTTTCCTCCAGGGACACGCCCAGTATCTCCGTGGCGTGAAGATCCCAGCTCTTGCCGAAAATCGTCACCACCGGCGTGCAGGCCTCGAGGAGCGCCCGGACGTTAGGACATTCTTCGGTCCTTACGCCCTGTTTCCGGGTACTGCCGAAGGCGGCCAGGCGGATGTTCTTGTACTTTTGACGTTTGGCCAGCTTGAAAAACCGCATATCCTTCGGGTTTGATCCGGGCCACCCCCCTTCCACGTAATGAAAGCCCGCGTCATCGAGCCTGCGGGCAATCTTGATCTTTTCCTCGGCTGTAACGCTTACCTGCTCACCCTGGGTTCCGTCCCGCAAGGTCGTATCATACACAACCACATCCAGCCTTTTTTTCTTCCCGGTACTCTTCTTCATTTCCTCTCCTGAACAAGAAACCCGCCATCAGCGTCGCTGATGGCGGGTTGGGTCCGTATCCTTCGATACAGTATTCCATCATCAGGTCACGCGTGAGTGCGGCCCCCTGATTATGTCGTCAATAATTATGATGATGGAAGTACCGAATTCAGTCATGGCACCTGTCTCCACGTTTAGGCGGTCTGTCTACTACACCCGTACCCCCTTGTCAACCAAAATCCTGCCTCGCGACGACCGGCCTTCGCCGGCACCACAAATTCCTCTTGACGGATATGGTCAAAGGTCCTATACGGATAAGTGTCATCGTTACGTTATGACAGGAACTATGAGCGCTGATAAACATACTCTGGTGGAACGCACCAGTACAAGGAGGCTCCCCATTGTCTCTCCAGGCCGGTACCTGCCGGTGAAGGTGACTTTCTGAATGACGACCCCGGCTTTTCTGATTGTATCATGATTGCATTGATTAAAAGTCCTCACGACAGTTTCGGCCGATTCATCGCGGATGGTATGGGTTCAACCCGCAGACAACGGTGCTCCTGCCTGAATATTCCACACCGACGGTGACAGGAAGGGCTCGACATGAGAGAACATCAACTGCGGGCCGGTGTGGACCTCGGCTCGACGACGGCGAAATTGCTGGTCATTGATGATTCTGAAAAGATACTATTTTCATCATATCGCCGCCACAACGCGCACATAATAGAAACCCTCGCGGCAATTTTGGAAGACTCCGAAGAGAGCATCGGTAACCGTCCGCTGACACTATCATTTACGGGATCGGCGGGTATGGGCGTGGCCGACGGTCTCGGCGCTCAATTCATCCAGGAAGTTGTCGCCGCCGGTGAGGTGACACGCCGCCACTTTCCCGACACACGAGTCCTTATCGACATCGGCGGGGAAGACAGCAAGATGATTTTCTTCCCCCCTGACCGGGCGCCCGATATCCGCATGAACGGAAGTTGCGCCGGCGGGACCGGTGCCTTTATCGACCAGATGGCCACGCTGCTCAACCTGTCCATCAATGAGCTCGACGAGCTGTCCTCCCGTCACAACCGTATTCATCCCGTAGCTTCCCGATGCGGCGTTTTCGCCAAAACGGATATCCAGAACCTGGTCAGCCGAAAGATCGATCTGCCCGACATTTGCGCATCCATCCTGCAGGCCGTGACATACCAGAACCTGAATTCGCTGGCCAGGGGCACCACGATACACCCGAAAGTCCTCCTCTGCGGAGGGCCACTGATATTTCTTGCCGGGCTGCGGGAATCACTCCGAACCGCCCTGGGCATGCCCGAAAAGGACTTCATCATTCCTGAGGCGGGGCTGTTCTTTCCCGCCTGGGGCACGGCTTTGACATCGGGGCAGGGGTCTCCGGCAGCCACACCCCGAGAGTGGCGCCGCATGATAGAACCCCTGAGCGGAGCCTCCGGAGCCCGCCAGGATCGCCTGCCCCCGCTCTTTTCCGATGAAAGGGCCTATGAGCTGTGGGAACGGGACCGACAAGTAATGAACATCGCCGATGTAGATCCTCATGAGGCAGAGCCGCCATTCTTCATCGGCATCGACAGCGGCTCCACCACAAGCAAGATCATGGTGATTGATTCCCGTGAACGATGCGTTTTCAGCGATTACCGGCCGAACCAGGGAAGCCCTGTGGATGCTGTAAAGAACGCCCTCGAGGAATTTGTTGACTACGCCGGCCGGCACATGAAAGACGTCTCCCTCGCAGCGGGAAAGGCAACCGGCTACGGGGAAGATCTTATAGGCGCCGCCTTCGATCTTGATCAGGGTGTTGTGGAAACCATGGCCCACTGGCGCGCGGCGGAAAAGTGCGATCCCCGGGTGTCCTTCGTTCTCGATATCGGTGGTCAGGACATGAAGGCCCTCTTTATTCGGGACCAGGCCATCGACCGCATAGAGATCAACGAGGCCTGCTCATCGGGATGCGGATCTTTTATCGAGGGTTTTGCCCAGTCCCTGGGACTGACCGCTGAAAGCTTTGCCCGACGGGCCTGCGACTCACGGGCTCCCTGCGATCTCGGAACGCGATGCACCGTGTTCATGAACTCCCGCATCAAGCAGGCACAGCGGGAAAACGCTCCCATAGAAGATATCGCCGCCGGCCTTGCCTATGGGGTTATCAAAAACACACTGTACAAGGTTCTGAAGCTCCGCGAGCCGTCGGAACTGGGGAAAAACGTCGTGGTGCAGGGGGGAACCTTCAAAAACCCCGCTGTCAGGAAGGCACTCGAACTCCTTACGGGCTCCTCCGTCAGTTCCTCCGACAGGCCGGAGATGATGGGAGCCTACGGGGCGGCCCTGCTGGCAAAGGAGGTGTGGGAAACGGATCCATCCGCCACTCGCATGGTCAAGCTCGACTCTCTCGACCGGCGCGGGGAATTCCGAACCCGTGAGGTGCGATGCAAGGGGTGTACCAACCAGTGCGTCGTAACGATATACTCCTTCAGCGGCGGCCGCAACTTTTACACAGGCAACAAATGTGAACGCTATTTCGGAAACCGGGGAGGCGGAAAAACGAGGGGAACCAATCTTTTTTCAAAACGCAACGAGTTCCTATTCAATGACATTCCCCAGGCCGTCGAGCCGGCCCTGAACGTGACCGTCGGCATACCACGCATTCTCGACATGTACGAAAACTTCCCCTTCTGGAGCACACTTCTCACCGAGTGCGGGTTTGACGTTGTTCCGTCCTCTGAATCGAGCCAGGAAATCTATGAAAAGGGGCTGGGGGCCATCATGGCAGACAACATCTGCTTTCCCGCCAAACTCGCCCATGGTCATGTGGTGGATCTGGTTGAGAAAGGCGTCGACCGCGTCCTGTACCCGCTGACGTTCCATGAATCACCGGAAGATGTCGGTGTGGTCAACAGCTACAATTGCCCCATTGTGGCCAGCTATGCCGAAGTCCTCAAAGCTCCCCTGGAAAGGCCGGGAGACGGGACCCCGATCTTCGACGCGCCGCCCGTCTCTTTCCGGGACGAAAAACTGCTCAAGAAGGGCTGCCGATCCTACCTGCAGTCACTGGGCATCTCCCGGGGCCGCTTCAACCAAGCCTTCGCACAAGCCCTCGCCGCCCAGCAGCGATTTCGAAACGCCCTGGAAAGCAGTGGAAAGGAACTGCTCGAGCAGGCCGCAGATGAAGGGCGCCCGGTGGTGATCCTGGCGGGCCGTCCATATCATGCCGACCCGCTCATCGAACACCAGACATCGGAAATGCTGGCTGACCTGGGGGCCAGTGTAATCCCTTGCGAAGTAGCCTCAGGCTTGTGCGAAACCAGCATCAACGAATTCACGGTGATCCCTCAGTGGACGTTCCCCAACCGCCTCATCAAAGCGGCCCGGTGGGTGGCCGACCAGCCGAGCAACAGTATCCAATACGTGATGCTCAATTCCTTCGGCTGCGGCCCCGACGCTTTTATCATGGACGAAATACGGGACATATTGTCTGAAAAGGGCAAACCCCTGACAGCCATCAAGATTGATGAAATTTCAAGCACGGGTTCGGCCCGTCTGCGGCTTCGATCGCTCATGGAGACGATGGAACGCCGGGCTTCCCACCTGCCCGAACGCAAGGATATTACCAGAAAAACCCCACCCTACCTCGAGAAGGACCGGAAAAAGCGGATCATCGGACCCTACTTCGCCGACTGTTATTCACCTTTTTTCCGGCCCGTATTCCGCCTGACCGGGTACGATCTGAACATTCTCCCGCCACCCGACAAGGAATCCGTCGAATACGGCATGAAGTACGCCAACAACGAGATCTGCTACCCTGCCATTGTCGTTATCGGCGATATCGTCAAGGCCTTCAAAAGCGGTCTCTATGACCCGGAAACCACCGTGGTGGGGATGTCCCAGACGGGCGGGCAATGCCGAGCAACCAATTATGTCCCGCTCATCAAAAAGGCTCTCATCGGAGCCGGCTATCAGAACGTGCCTGTCATCGCGGCGGCCCACAGCAAGGCCCTGGCGAACGAGCAGCCGGGCTTCAACATGGCCGTGCACCGCATCATCCGGCCGGCCTTCGCCAGCCTGCTTTACGCCGATGCCATCGCCCGCATGTACTACAGGACGGCCGTACGGGAACGGGTGCCCGGACAGGCTGAAACCATCAGGGACCACTATCTGCAGGCGGCACTGCCGGCCGTCGAGACCGATAATACCCAGGGGCTTCTGAACCATCTGGAAGACGCCGTCACGTCTTTCAACGAAGCCATAGCCTCTGAAGCACCCCTCCCGAGAATCGGTATCGTCGGGGAAATTTTCCTGAAATACAACAGCTTCAGCCATATGCACGTAGTCGACTGGATGATGGCACAGAACATCGAGGTTTCTGTCCCCCCCCTCACGGATTTTGTCATGCAGTTTTTCGTCAACGCGGCAGAAAAGCAGCGCCGCTTCCTTGACCGACGGGCCGCCCTGTCACGGATGATCTCGGCTTTCCTTGAATATTACGCGGGGCGGATGGTTGAGCGTTTCGAAGACATTCTCATGGGGTTCCGCTGCTACGAACCCGTGGCCTCCATCTATCAGAAAGCCCGCATGGCTGAAGATATCGTGAGCCTGTCGAACCAGTTCGGCGAGGGATGGCTCATCCCCGGCGAGATCGCGGGATTCGCCCGTGAAGGCATCTGGAATGTGGTCTGCCTCCAGCCCTTCGGCTGCATAGCCAACCAGATCGTCGCAAAAGGAATCGAAAGCCGTATCCTCCAGCGCTACCCTATGATGAACATGCTTTTCCTGGATTTCGACGCCGGTACCAGCGAGGTCAACGTCCTCAACCGCCTCCACTTCATGATTGAAAACGCGCGGCGCCAGGTGGACCGTTCCCGGCACTTGGCCCAAGGGTGAGCGAAATTTCAGCCGGGGCACGTCACGGGGGGTACCATCTCCGCCTTGACCGCGGAGACTGCAACCCGGAACCATCGCAATCGATGCGACAATCCTCCGGATTCCCCTCTGTACAAGGGCGCTGAACAGACTGTGATGACCCGTCTTCCCTGAGCTGCTACAGGTAGGAGCGCGCACCCAGGTATCGGCTCCGGTACCAGGAATTGTCGAGAGAATCGATGGAGACATCCCTGCCCGACCGCGGAGCGTGAATAAATCGCCCTCCCCCGGTGTAGATTCCCACGTGGGAAACAGCCCCCCGTCCCCTGGTGTCAAAAAACACGAGATCACCCTCCGACAGGTTCCTGACATCCACGGGCGCTCCCGTTCTGAACTGGTCCCGGGACGTACGGGGAAGACTGAACCCGTTGAGGCGGTAGACGGACATGGCCAGACCGCTGCAGTCAAAACCCTCCGTTTCGGACTCCCCGCCCCATTTGTAGGGGACGCCGAGAAAACTCCGTGCCGTTTCAACCAGCCGGTTCCGTACGTACTGATCGCCCCGAAGTGACCGCTGGGCCAGGGAATACTGATCGGGCCGGACAATGTAGTATTCTTCGATGACCCCTTCGCTCTGGAGTTCACAGGCCTTCCGCAGGGCTTCTTCCCTGGTCGCGAAGTCACCGAAACGGACCTTGTAGAGTCCCTCTTCATATACGAAATAATAGGCATTCAGGTTGTGGACGTTGAGCTGTTCCGTCAGTCCGGCCGCGTTGTCCACGTTGGAAAAGGCTCCCGCCTGGATGGTGAATCCCAGCGGGGCGATTTTCGCGGCGGCCGTCACCGGCGGTTTCGGGAGCGCCGGCCGTCGGGCCGAGCAGGAGGAAAGGACCGTCACGAGGCAGAGAAGCAGTGCGACGGCAGCGACCGCCCGCCCCGCCCCTCTCACCGTTCCCCCTATGACTGTCGACATCTCCATGCTCCCGAGTCCTTGAATAGACCGCCCCCAACGGGCTTGACAGGCCTGCCAATAGTACCCAAGGAAACCGTCCCGTTCAACCCATTTATATCTGAGCCCCGTCACTGCTTTCCGGATCTCCCTTGCGCCGGGATTCAAACCATCGTACAAGTAGTTCCGTCAACGAATCGTGAAAGGGTCCCGACTGTGACATCGAGCCTCAAGAAAACCATGCGTCACCTCTGGAACCGGGACGGCGGGTACCGGGAGCTTCTTGTCATCGCCCTCCCTCTCATCGCCAGCACGAGTTCCTGGTCTGTTCAGCATTTCGTGGACCGCATGTTTCTCACCTGGTATTCCTCTGAAACAGTTGCCGCCGCCATGCCCGCCGGTCTTCTGTCATTTACCATCAGCTGCATTTTCATGGGGACCGCCAGCTACGTGGGAACCTTCACGGCCCAGTACTATGGGGCCAGGCGGCCGAAACGGTGCGGCCCTTCCCTGTGGCAGGGTCTGTACGTAGCCCTCCTGGGCGGGATTGTTCAACTCATGTTCATACCCTCGGCGGCCGCACTGTTTTCTTTTGTCGGCCACAGCCCGGAAATCCGGGAGTACGAAACTCTGTACTTTTCCATACTCTGCTGCGGAGGCTTCTTTATCATCGCTTCGTCGGCCATGGCGGGCTTTCTTTCGGGATTGGGACGTACCTGGCCCATCATGTGGGTTAATCTCATCTCCACGGCAATCAATCTTTTCCTTGACTGGCTCCTTATTTTCGGGAACTGGGGTTTCCCGGAGATGGGAATAGGAGGAGCCGGCATCGCCACCATCGTGTCACTTGCGGCAAACTTCATCATGTACGGGCTGATCATTTTCAGGAACCGCTACGAAACAACCTTCGGCACGCTCTCGGGTTGGCGTTTTGACATGATGCTCTTCCGCAGGCTGATCCGTTACGGGTTCCCCAGCGGACTCCAGTTTTTCATAGACAACACGGGCTTCACCGTATTCACGTTGATTATGGGCCGGCTGGGTACCGACGCCCTGGCGGCAACAACCATAGCCCTCAATATCAGCACCCTCGCCTTCATGCCCATGATAGGCGTCGGCATAGCGGCATCGGTCCTGGTGGGTCGGCGCCTGGGAGAAAACCGGCCCTCCCTGGCTGTGACATCGACCTGGACCGCTTTCTCTCTCACCTTTTCTTACATGCTCGCCCTTTCACTTATCTATCTGTTCCTTCCCGGCCTGGTCATAGCGCCTTTCGCCTGGTCGGCCGATCTGGAATCCTTCACCCCCATTGCCGCGCTCGCCGTGGTTCTTCTCAGGTTCGTGGCGGTGTACTCCCTTTTCGACACGCTGAACATCATCTTCTCGTCAGCCCTCAAGGGGGCGGGCGACACGCGCTTCGTCATGATAGCAACACTTGTCCTGACCTTGGGGATACTGGTCTTGCCGAGTTTTGCGGCGGTCTTTGTGTTTTCCGCCGGCCTGTATGCCCTGTGGACCGTCGCGTCACTCTACATAGCCGCGATCGGATGCGTCTTTCTCGTCAGGTTCCTGGGCGGCGCGTGGAAATCCATGAGAGTGATCGAGGAGGCGCCGGTCATCGTGCCGCCCACTCTCCCTGAAGCACCGACAAGCATCACCACCGCGGGGGGCTCATGATAACATAAACATCGATACCCTGTCTGTTGTGTTTATGGGTGACATCGGGCACCGGTTATTGTACATCTACCCGTACAACGGCCCGGCTCGGGGAAGAAGCCGGCCCGCCCGCAATGAAACAGGTGAGCGAGATGAGTACACACGGCATTTTCAAGACGGTTGCGGCCGTTATTCTGCCTGTCGCAGTCATCTTGTGGGGCTGCGGCACGATGCCCGGCGAGCGCGGGGATGGCGGGAACGGCTTCAGTATCGTCAGCACGGAATCGGACGACAGGGAAAACGGGGCCGGTGATGGTCGTGATCAGGAGGAAGCCCGGGATTACAGACATGTCTCTTCACGGCCGGAGACGGTTACGGCGCCAACGGCATACGAAAAGGAGTTCAGCGGTCCCTCGGCGACCATGCTTCACACGGTATCCATTGAAGGGTTTGAAACAGGCGCAGAGATCCTCATCCACGCCGATGGTCCGATCAGAAACTTTGTTACATTTCTTCTGGCCGATCCGGATCGAATCGTTTGCGATCTGTACGGCCTGAGCAGTCCCTACAAGGGCGAACAGGTCATAGCCGCGGATAGCTCGCCCTGGCTGGACAGGGTTCGTCATTACGGCCACAGCCGGAAGGTTCGCGTGGTCATCGACGGCAGAGCTGACCTTCTTGAAGAAGCCGTCGCCATGACTGTTCAGGAGGGACTCCTGATTCAGATCGGGCGCCCGGTGCGTGACCTGCGTCCACCCCGGCAGATTCCGCCGGAAATTCAGGAAGTCGATCGAGATTTACCCTTTATCGCCTACGAGGACGGAACGATCCTCGATACGCGCACAAACCTCATGTGGGCTTCACGGGACAACGGAAACGATATAGATTGGGAGCATGCAACCTCCTATTGCGAAAACTATCGAGGAGGCGGATACACTGACTGGAGAATGCCGAAGCAGTATGAACTTGCTGAGCTGTATGACGGGAGCAAGCGTTACAAACCGACTCAACGTATGTATACTGTTCACTTGACCCCGTTGATCGAGCTGTCGACCTCGTGGGTCTGGGCATCCGAAACGCGCGCTTTCGACGCGGCCGCTTTTTCTTTCTACAACGGCAGCAGGCACTGGCTCGCCCAGGTCTACACCTCCAGCATCAGGGCCCTCCCGGTCCGTTCAGTATATTGAAGGAGTGAATGTGGGAATGTGCAGAAGGAAGGTGATCGGCATTGTCTCGTTCGTGCTTTTCTTCCTGATGATGCCCGGCTGTGCCTCCAGGCTGCCCGACGAGGCAGTAATTCCCACCACGCACCGGGAAGCTGATGTGCGGCTGGACGTCGATCGCGTACCGCGATGGCTGCCCCTTATTGAAGGAAGTGATGTGTGCTATGACAGGATAGACTTGGCCAGGCAACGAGACCTGTGGAATAGCCAACGCGAACGAAGAGCGGAATATCTGAAAAAGCACCCCGGTTCACGCCTTCGACCCATCCCGGCCTGGGATAGAAACACAAACGGCCATCTGAACCTGAGTAACGGCCAAACGCTCAAGGTTGAGGTCTGGGAGAGATACCTGAAAAACTTTATGGAATCTCTTCCATTAGAAAAACGCCACGATGTTCTTGAAGGAATAACTCGCCATTCTCACGAACACGATACGATCGATAATGTCATCGTCTTCGAACCTCTCCGACATTCGACAGGCCACTACAACAGATCCTCATACATTGGATTGACCGGGGTTCTCAGAAAAGATGCCGCGGCAGGGTTCTTGAAAATTCGGTATTACGGAGTCTCAAGCCTGTCCATCGAACGATTCGCGGTTATAACCGACGGGCAGACCTATCAATCGTACCCGATCGACTTTGAGACGGATACATCGATAAAAGTCCGGGAGTGGGCATACCTGAGGCTCGATGATCCGGAGGTGCGTGGTCTGGTTGAACGCATTACAGGTTCAAACACAGCTGTCGTACGGTTCCAGGGGAGGCATAATTATAGGGACCTTGTTGTTCCGGACCGCATGAAGTATGACATGAGGACAATGCTGAAAGCGATAGATGCAATAAATCAATAGGGAATCTCCGCTCTTTTAACGGTTGATAAGCAGGGCCAGGCTCAGGCGGTTGCCGGTTTTTGTCTTCATGTAGATGGAGGTCAGATGGGCCTTGACGGTCCGCTCGGTAATGTTCAGATCGGCGGCGATCTCAAGGTTTGTCATCCCCGTCGCCACCATATCGGCAACGGTGCGTTCCATGTTTGTCAGGCCTTTGAGGGCCCTGTCGTTTTCGTTTGCCGCCCGTTCCGGTACCCGGACAGCCATGTCACGAATCAGCCGCTGGACAATCTTCCGGCCCAGCCAGACACCGCCTCCGGTAATGACCCGTGACGCTTCGACGAGGCGCTCCCGCGCCATGTAGGTGTTGCCGTATCCGTCTATTCCCGCTTTCAGAAAAGCGAGCCCCTCTTCTTCGCTCGGCAGGTCCGACAGCAGAAGAAAGCGTCCCCGGGGAACCGCTCTTCGCAATTCCGAAAAGGCGGCCAGATCCACCAGGGAACGATGCAGGAGAATCAAATCGAAGGTTCGTGCCGCGCATCGGAGCCTCACTTCCTTATGTGTTTTCGCCTCTTCGGTCCTGTCAGAGGAAAGGAGGTCGGCCCACCTCTCGATCACAGCTTGGTTCGCACTGCCCAGAAGTATCTTCATGCGTTCACCTTTCTCTCAATGCGGTGTACTTGGCTCTCAAGACGGGTTTCAACAGGTATGACAGTATCGTTCTCTTGCCGGTAAGAATGTCGGCCGTCACGATCATTCCGGGAATGATCGGCAGTGGATTGTTATCTGTTCCGAGAAAGTTTCTTTCCGTCCTCAACTGGACCAGATAAAAGCTGATGCCCTTGTCATCGGTTATGCTGTCGGCACCGATATGCTCGAGGTGTGCCTCGAGCCCGCCATATATAGTAAAGTCGTAGGCTGTAATCTTTATCATGGCCCGCTGGTCGGGCCTCAGGAAGGCGATGTCGGCGGGTCTGATCTTCGCCTCGACGAGCAGTGTTCCATCGGCGGGAACGATTTCTATCAGATCCATACCGGGCTGGATAACGCCGCCAACCGTGCTGACCAGCACCCGGTTCACCGTACCGTTGACGGGAGATCGCACGAGTGTCCGGTCCAGGCGGTCCTTCAGTGCGACGGCGCTGGCCGTTTCCTCTCCCAGGATCGAAGAAACCTCGTTCAGTTCAGACTTGGCCTTGTTGACGAAGTTCAGCCGCACCTCTTGCAGCGCCGCCCTGCTTTCATCGATCCTGGAGCGGGCACGGGGAATGGATTGCTTCGTTACCTCTATCTCTCCACGCATCTCACTCGCCCTGCGTTCCGACTGAAGAAGCTCCATTTCAGAAAAGGCGCCCTGTTTCACCAGCGGCCGCAAGACTTCCAGTTCGTTCTGAAAAAGGGCATAGGTTTTGTTGAGTTCGTCGAGCTTGACAGTGAGTTCTCTCAGTTCGATGGTCCGCTGATTGAGCTGTTCCTGCCTGATTTCGATGGCTGAATTCAGTTCTTTCTGCCGTGAAACATATAACTGCCGTTCACTTTCAGCGATCTCAGGCATCTCTTCCGTTACTTCCCCGGGCACCGTGAAGGGCGTTCCGGCAGCTTCGGCGCTCAAGCGTGCCGCCTTGGCCAGGTTTGCGAGGTATCTCGCCCGGTTCTGCTGGAATGATGATGAAAATCGGGTTTCATCTATTCTGAGCAGCAACTGGTTCTTTTCAACCCTGTCACCGGGTTTCACAAGAATCTCGGACAGGATCCCCCCTTCAAGGTTCTGAATTACCTGGATCTGGCCCGATGGTATAACTTTACCCTCGCCCCTGGTCACTTCCTCGATTTCTGAGATGGAGGCCCAGTAAAGGCCTGCAATAACAAGGACCAGCACAGCCCAGATAATCGCCCTGCCGCCCCGGGGGGACTGGGCGAGAATCGATGTCCGGATATCTGTTGCAAATTCAAGATCCGCAGCCTCCATGCGATAGAACAGCTCCTGCGTTTTCCGTTCTTTCCCGTCAGGACTCGGCACTGGTGCTTCATGATGTTCTTCTGTCAATGTTCTCGCTCCCGCTTATGGCCTCAACTGACCCTTTCTCAATGCCTCCAGGACAGAGGCCTTCGGTCCGTCCGCAATGATGGTACCGTTGTCGATTACGACAAGGCGGTCCACCATGTCCAGCAGGGAGGCCCGGTGTGTTATCAGGACCAGGGTCTTGTTCTCGATCAGCTCTCCCAGTTTCTTCCTGAGCCGGACCTCGGTCCGGTTGTCCATGTTGCTCGTGGGCTCATCCAGCACCAGTATGGGAGGATCAAGCAACAGCGCGCGGGCAATGACTATGCACTGTCGCTGTCCGCCGGAAAGCCCCCGGCCCAGTTCCCCTATTTCCATGTCATATCCAAGTGGATGTTTTCTGACAAAGTCGTCGACGGCGGCGACATCGGCGGCCCGCAGTATAGTCATGTCGTCAACATCATGGGTTCCCATGGTGATGTTGTTCCTGACGGTACCCCGGAACAGCTGTATATCCTGAGGAACATAGCCGATGAAACGGCGGAGTTCCGTCGGATCGATCTGGCGGATATCAGTTCCGTCCACGGTGATCATGCCGCTCTGGGGCTCGTAGAGTCCCAGTATGAGCTTACCCAGCGTGGTCTTTCCGGATCCGACGGGACCGATGATTCCTACTTTTTCCCCGGCCCTTATTTCCAGCGAACAATTGTTGAAAACCCTGGTGGTCTGACCGGGATAGGAAAAGGTGACGTTTTTTATCCCCAGTGATCCGTTGACCCGGGATCGGTGGAGGAAGTGCTTGCCCGCGGGTCTCTCCACGGGAAGTGTCATGATATCGTTGAGCGTCCCGAGGGCCTCCTTGGCCCGCTGGTAGCGGGTAGCGAGGCTCACCACCTGGCCCATGGGCGCCAGCACCTGGCGGGAAAGAATGACCAGGGCGATGAGACCGCCCTGGGATAGTTCGCCCAGGTAGATTTTGTAGACGCCGGCGATGACGACACCCACGACAACGGTACTCTGCCAGAAAAAGGAAGCATCGGTAACCGAGTTGGTCAGCATCCTGGCCCGGGCACTCCATCTGGCGATATAGCTCACTGCCTCTTCCCAGGCACGCTGGATCTGGCTTTCGGCACCAAGAGTCTTTATCGTTTCAAGTCCCGAGATACCCTCGACAAGAATGGCGTTTTTCTGGGATGAGGCCTGGAGGGTTTTCCCCACAGCCGAGCGGAGAGGATTCTGTATCAGCAAGGCATGGAGGGCCATGATGGCCATGGCAACCAGGAATATGACGACTACATTACCCCCGAGATACCAGACCACGAACAATCCCAGAAGCATGAAGGGCAGGTCTATCACGGACGTGATGGAAAAGGAGGTAACGAAATCCCGTATACTTTCGAACTCCTGTAGATTACGGGTAAAGGATCCGATTGACTGGGGACGGACTTCCAGTTTCAGGTCAAGCACCTTTTGAAGCAAAATCGAAGAAATAACCAGGTTTGCCTTGTTTCCGGCTTCGTCTATAAAGTAGCTCCGCAGGCTCCGCATAAGCACGGCAAAAAAGTAGATCACCGTAATGCCGATGGCAAGAACCCACAACGTCTCGACGGCATAATTGGGAATAACCCGGTCATAAACGAGAAGCACGAAGAACGGTGTGGCAAGACCGAAGAGATTGATCAGAAAGGAGGCAACCAGCACGTCACGGTATATCCGCCAGTTTTTTAAAATCGTTCCCCAGAACCAGTTTTTCTCTGTGCCGGGAGACATTTCCTCCAGGGTTTTCTTTTCAAGGCGGTATCTGGGGCGGACGAAAATGACGTAGCCCGTGTAGAGATTCTCCAGTTCTTTCCTGGCGATACGCTGCTCTCCCATGCCCGTTTCAGGAAACAGGACCGTGAACGTGTCGTTCGCGAGATCGATACCGGCAAGAACACAGGCCTGCCGCCCCTGGAGAAGCAGGATAGCCGGCAGCTGTAAGAGGGAAATCCCGCCCAGCGGTTTCTTCATCACACGGGATGACAGATCGGCCCGTGCCGCCGCCCGTGAAAAGAGTTCGACGGTGAGCCGGTTTTTGACGAGGGGCAGTCCCGACACCAGGCCTGTTCGGGTAGCCGGGTAACCGTACAGTTTTGTCACCTGGATCAGACACTCCAGCAGAGGGTCGTCATGGGCGACGCTATCTCCTTCAATCTTCCATTCCTTCGGAGAAGACTGATCCATTGCAGCGGGCATACCTTTCATTTACATTCTTCCTCGAACGGACAGTACGGAGTTTCCTTGCCAGGCCCGTCCCATCCTGTGTTTCATATGATTATAATGCTGTTCATTTAAAACAAATGATGTTATTTTTTCTCGCATCACTCAACCATGACAATCCGGAGGTGCATCCATGCTTTACATAGAACGGGATAAAAAGGGAACCATCGTCGCGATATACAATGCTCCCAACGATATGGCCACGGAGAAAAAGAATTCCGTTGACGAAGAAGTGCTGGACTTTCTCTCTGAAACGGCCGGTGAGGACTCGAAAAAGCTGCTTTTGTCCATTTCCGACAAGGGTATGATCCGTTTGATCGAAGACCTGGTCGACCTTCTGATTCGCAAGAACATCATCCTCTTTACGGAGCTTCCCGACGAGGCACAGACAAAAATGCAGGAACGCAGCAAACTCCGTGGAGAGATTGCATCCCACAGCCTTACAGTCGATGACATCATTTGAGATTCTCGACATCGGTTACTTTTTTAACATCTCCAAAATCGGCCTCGGCCTGTCGATTACATACCCCTGGATAGCGTCGACATTCAGATCCTTCAGAACGTCCACCTGCTCTTCAGTCTCGACCCCTTCGGCAATAACCATGATGTCGATGCTGTGAGCGACACTACACAAAGAGCCGATGAAAAAGCGGCTGTCACTGTCCTTGTCTTTGAGTTCCCCCGTATAAGCCCTGTCTATTTTTACATAATCGGGCAGTATCGATTTGAGATATCCCAGGTTCGAGAAGCTCTGCCCATAGTGATCAAGACCGATACCATGACCCCTGTCACGGAGGAATACTCCGATTTCCCTGACCAGTTCCGGGTTCTGGACAGCGTTAAACTCGGAAAATTCGAAAATCATGCGGGGCGACGTTGTGGGCAGATCCATCAGGGTTGATTGCAACCATTCCCTGAAGGCTTCGTCTCTCAGAGAAGCAGCTGACAGGTTTACCGCAAGGGTTTCAACGGGAAGCTGCCTGCGGTCAAGCTTGATAACCGTTTCGATGACCGCCCGGTCGATGGACGACATCAGGTTCAGGCGCTCCGCCAGCGGAATGAACACACCGGCGCTCAGAACCTTGCCGTCTTCAAGTATGATCCGGGAGAAAAGTTCCAGGTGATGCAGCATGTTCATGTCGGAGGTCTTCACCACCGGCTGGGCGTCATAGCTCATCCTGTCCTCACTGATGGCTTTTTCAAGAATTTCCTTCCACTGTTGCTGCCCAAGCGGCATGGCGTTCGTTTCTTCCGTAATCGCCCGCACCGCCCAGCCATTGGCCCCTGTCTGGCGGGCCATTGACAGGGCGAGATCGGCTTCTGAAAGCATGCGCCCCAGTGTCACGGTGGTTTCATAGGTCGAGGCTCCCACATAGCCGACATTGTCCGTCAAGGCAATCTGCTCGACCGCCAGTCTTCCCAGCATGCCTGCTATGCCGCGGGCGATTGTCTCCGCGTCCCAGACCGGCGCGTCAGGTAGAAAAATGCCGAAATCGCCGCCCGTGAGACGGGCAAGGACACAACTCGCGTAGCTGCTGGTGGCATCCTGAAGCAACGTTGCAACCCGTCTCAGAAATTCATCGCCTGCCTCGAACCCCTTCTCCTTGTTGAGCTTGTCGAGATCGTTCAATTTGACCAGAAGTAAAATTCCCTTCGTTATGCTGTCCTTGCGATCAAGACGGGCCGTAACCTGCGTGTCGAAGTAACGGCGGCTTCCCAAACCGGTGACCGGATCCGTGTATGCCCGTTCCCGGAAGCCTTCCGCCTGCATGACCTGCTCCTCGAACATCTCCTTGACTCTGAAGGTCATGCGATTCATGGCCTCGACGACACGCCTGAATTCCCTGGTCCAGGGTATGCGTTCCTGTATCTCGTATTCTTTCCTGCAGATGGCATCGGCCTGTTTCTCCACAAGCGCCAGAGGCCTCAGTAAAAAGCGCAGTCCAACGCCGCCGGCTATGAGAACAAAGACAGCGCAGGCAAGAAACCATAAAGTCGTGCTGACAACGTCATCCCAGAGTGTTTTGTAGGCATAGCCGGGATGGCTCTTGACATAAACGGAACCTGCCATGTTCCACCCGGCCATCACGTACGCGGTGGCATCGGGCGTTTCCAGGCTGATCCAGCGGATAAACCATGGGGGTACGTTTTCGATGGTAACATCCAGAGTGCGATCGATCAGTATGGTATCTCTGACATCGGCCAATCGGACTACCATATAATAACCGCGGTCAAAAACCGCGTTGATCATGCTTTCAATGGTTGCCATATCGTGCGTTGCCATGTGCTGTGTAATGGAAAGTCCAAGTGAGGTCGCGGTATCCTGGGCATGGGACTCAAGCTGGTCCACCAGGAAGGAACGCGTGGTTTCCAGCTTCGCGTACCAGGTCCCTGCGAAGAGCACAAGGAACAACACAAAGGTAAAAATGATAAGTTGGCGATATAGTGTCATAGTACTGCCCTCACTTTAAAGTCTGCCTGATGACATCCTTTCCTGCAGATTCTGCCATGGCTTGATCCGTTCAGCCTTCCCGGGGAGCTTTCCTTCCGCCCGTTGCTTCGCCGTCCAGAGACCGCTACCGTTGAACCCGAAAACGGGCAGCAGGTCGGCCCGTTGAGATCCGGGCAGCATACCGTCGATTATGTTGTCCAAAATCAGCGGATCCGCTTCAGGACTGCTGTAGTAAGCAAGAACCATGTGGGCGATCCCGTACTGAAGGGCCTTGACGTACATGATGTTTATTTTCTCTTCTTTCACCCCGATCGCCTTGAGGGTAAAGTACTTGGCTATGGCAAAATCTTCACAATCCCCGGCGTTTCTGCTGAGAGTCTCAAAGGGCGTGGCCCAGTAATCTTCTACCCCCCACAAATCCCAATCCGATACGTACCGGACTCGGCTGTTAAAGAAATCATTCACTTTTTCAAGCTTTTCAAGATCCGTCGCGCCTCTGTCCGCTGTACGTATCATATCTTCCCACTCAAGCAGACGGGTTGCCGCATCCGCACCGTACTTGGTTTCCGCCTGTTTGATGAGTTCACGACTGATACGAAAGTCATCGACACTGCGGGCGCCGGCAACGACACTCGCCACGATAATGATAAGGATCAGCCAGAAGGGGATTCTTTTAATTGCGCGACCCATCAGAGCAACCGGAGTTGATTCGTAAGGAAAAACCCGCCGGAGAGGCAGAGATCGGTGCCCGGCGGGGCCTTCATGTGTGAGCAAGAACCAGGATACTTGCCTGTGAAGCCCCCGGAAAATTCTTTGAAGGTGGGCCCGAAACGAATGGACCCACCCCCACTCTCAAAATACATCGGTATTGGCGGCCTCGTCAAACGTCGGGAAACGCCCGATGGGGGACGGCTTTGCAAAAAGATCTCTGAGGCACAGCACCGCATCCTGAGAAATGAGGTGTACCGTGGGGTACTCTCGGTGCCGGAGGAAAGAGCGCAGCGAAACATCCCGTTATAATGCCGGAGATCATGTCCCCGGTACTATTGTTCGATGCCCTGCGTGTTGACACAGCGTATCAAGCCTGGCGCCTCCCCGACCGGAGGCTGTCCGTCCGGCTCCGGCTCCGCTTAAAACGTACGAAGAGCAGTCTTGACGGCCTCGTCAAACGTCGGAAAACGTCTGATAGAGGACGGCTTTGTAAAAAGCCTTGAGGCACGGCGCTCACATCCTGAGGACTGAGGTGTACTGTGAGGTACACCGCAGTAACGAAGAACGAAGGAAGGAGCGCAATGAAGCATCAGGACTTTTTTACGAAGCCGTCAGTCTTTATCCTCGCCGCTATGACGGGCACGCCCTACTCATCGCCTTCGACACGTCCTTCGTCAGGCCATTCGAGTCCCACTGAATGAACGAGCATGCCGAGGCTGTTTAAAATACGGTATTCGGCGTACACCAGGTCATACTGGGCCCGTATGAGGTCGGATCTGGCATTGATCGCTTCCGCCTGGGTATCCAGCAGGTCGAACATGGTTCGCCTTCCGATGTTCCACTGGGTGGCAAACGCTTCCGCCGTTGCGACAGCGGCTTCGACATATTCCTCCAGATAGACGACCCGCTCCATTGTCGACTTGTAGGCTTCCCAGGACAGACGAATAGACTGAACAGTCTGGCGACGGGTGTTATGAAGTATCTCCTCCGCTTCCTTGAGAAGGTATGATGTTTCCTGGATACGTCCGTAGTCCCGGCCCCCGCTGAAGAAATTCATGCTCGCCGTGGCTGTGGCTGTCAGATACCTCCGACGTCCTGCATAGGGATCCACGTTTTTATTCCAGTAGTAATTGGCCGCGAGATCGACGCTCGGGGAGAGTATCCGCTTGGCTACGTTGTGCTGCTCTTCCCGTGCTTCAAGATCGGCCTTGGCGGACTTGATGACAGGATGGTTGGTAAGAGCTGCCTGTTCCGCGTCTTCGAGGGCTCCAGGCAATGTGACGTCCAGCGGCTCGACTTCATCCAGGTCTTCCGGCAGCCAGCCCAGCAACGCGTGGTAATCGGTTACGGCGTCCCGAAGATTTGCCGAAGTAACGACGACGTTTGATTTTGCCAGCGCGAGACGGCCCATTACCTGCTCCATTTCCGCCTTGGCGTCAACGCCCGCTCGCAACCTCAACTCCACCTGGTCGGCAATGCGTTCGTGATTGACGAGGTTTTCGTTGGCCAGTTCGTGAAGCTTGGTGTTCCGCAGCACGTTCATGTAAACCCTGGCCGTCATGAGCGCCATGTTTTCCGATGTCCCCTGCACGAGATAGGCCTGTGATTTAACCCGCGCCTCCTGCCTCTTTATGTCCGCCAGATTAGCTCCGCCACGAAACACATTCTGACGAAGGCTCAGCACGTTCTGCTTGGGATAGGACGTATCATCGAGGAGAGAGGGCTTGTCCTGTTTCTGATACCCATAGGACATGTAACCATCGAGGGTCGGGAAAAAGGATGACCAGGCCTGAACAACCTCCCAGTCCCTCGCTGTCCTCCCATACGCGGCCGCCTTGATTTCAGGATGTGTCTGAAGAACACTCTGTATGGCGTCTTTCAGCGTTTCTCCCCCGGCAGGTCCGGGGGTCTCGTCGGCCCAAGCATGACCGCAGGCCAGAATCAGTGCCCCTGCCGCAACAACGACTGCTCTTTTTAAAAACGTACCCCACATAAACCGCCCTCCTTTGCTTAAAAAAATATACCCGCGGAGCAACCAGATGAACTTCTTGTTATCATTACACTGTGTACTATGTATGGGTCAAGTATATTTGTACAGTACAGCACAATGACGATGTGCAGTAAAATTAAATATATTCACCCATGGCACGGGGAACCACCGTGGCGGTACAGCATGGAAAAAACAAAGTACAGCAGTGAAAGTCCATTATTACGTAGCATAACAGGGGGCAGGAAGAATGATCCAAACCCCCTGTTTTCATTATTGGCGGGGTCGAAGGGACTCGAACCCTCGGCCTCCGGCGTGACAGGCCGGCGTTATAACCAACTTAACTACGACCCCGCAAATCCTTTCATGGTAGGCGGAACAGGACTTGAACCTGTGACATCCACGGTGTAAGCGTGGCGCTCTCCCAGCTGAGCTATCCGCCCTGCAACGAGCAATAAGGCTGAAGCTCGTGAGATGTATTCAAAAATGGACGTCTTGTCAAGAATAATCTCTCACATGCTCCGTGCTATACAGCTGCTCAGGGCTCGCGTCGTGTCATGATGTCCTGCACAGGTTCAGCCGCATTTCGTCGCTGCCTGATGAGAAGACCGGGCCGGCTTTCGGTTCCGGATGTTCCGGCTTATCATCCAGCGGCAGAAGGGCTCGTTCCAGGACCTCGTCCATCGAATCCACCAGTATGATCTCAATCTCCCGCAACACATTGGCGGGGATGTCGTCTTCCAGGTTCTTCTTGTTCTCCCTCGGGATCACGACGGTCTTCACCTGGGCCCTGTGTGCGGCAAGCAGTTTTTCCTTCAGACCTCCGATGGGAAGCACCCGTCCCTGGAGCGTTATTTCGCCCGTCATGGCGATGTCGCATTTCACCTTACGGTTCAGCAGGGATGATGCGATGGATGTGGCCATGGCGATGCCCGCCGACGGACCGTCCTTCGGAATGGCGCCTTCCGGCACATGCACGTGGACGTCCATCTTGCGGTAGAAGTTTTCATCCAGCCCCAACTCCCGGGCCCTTGAACGGACGTAGGTAAGAGCCGCCTGGGCCGACTCCTGCATTACATCACCCAGTTTGCCCGTCAGCGTAAGACGTCCCGTTCCGCGCATGACCGTCGATTCGATGTTCAGCAGTTCACCTCCCACTTCCGTCCAGGCGAGACCCACCGTCAGGCCGATCTTGTCCTCGTGCCTCAGATCGCCATGACGGTATTTTTCGACGCCAAGGTATTTCTCGATAGAGTTGGACGTCACCTTCACGTGGCTTTTGAAGCCCTCCGTAACGACCTTACGGGCTACTTTCCGGCATATGGAGGCAATCTCCCGCTGGAGCCCCCTAACGCCTGCTTCGCGGGTGTAGTTGCGCACTATCTTCAAGAGCGCACCGTCGGTAAAACTGATATTCTCTTTCGTCAGTCCGTTTGCCTCCATCTCCTTGGACACGAGATACTGCTTGGCGATGCTGAGTTTTTCAGGCTCCGTGTAGCCGGCGATCCGAATGACTTCGGTCCGGTCCTGGAGGGGTGCCGGAATGGTCTGGAGTACATTCGCCGTGGTTATGAACATGATGTCCGAAAGATCGTAATCCACCTCGAGGTAATTATCATTAAAGGCGTGGTTCTGCTCGGGATCGAGAACTTCAAGCAGGGCCGACGCGGGATCGCCTCTGAAATCAGAGCTCAGTTTGTCGATCTCATCAAGGCAGAACACGGGATTGTTTGAGCCGGCCTTCTTCAGGAGCTGAATGATTTTACCCGGCAGCGCCCCTATGTAGGTTCTCCGGTGTCCTCTGATTTCCGCCTCGTCTCTCAAACCGCCCAGGGAAAGACGCACGAAGTTCCGGTTGGTGGCCCGGGCAATCGACTTCGCGATGGATGTTTTACCCACGCCGGGCGGCCCCACCAGGCAGAGTATGGAGCCTTTTTTCTTCTTTACGAGAATCTGAACTGCCAGATACTCGAGAATACGCTCCTTGACTTTCTTGAGCCCGTAATGATCTTCCTCCAGAATAGTTTCTGAAACGTTCAGATCATCCTGGTCCTTTGTTTTTTCGTGCCATGGGAGGGCCAGCAGCCAGTCGATATAGTTGCGGACCACCGTGGCTTCCGCCGACATGGGAGCCATCATCTTCAGCTTCTTTATTTCGTGCTCCACTTTCGCGCGGGCCTCCTCGGACATCTCCTTTTCCTTGAGCTTCTTTTCCAGTTCCTTGATTTCGTTCTTGAAGCTGTCGTCTTCACCCATCTCCTTCTGAATCGCCCGCATCTGCTCGTTCAGATAGTATTCTTTCTGGGTCTTCTCCATCTGTTTCTTGACGCGCTTCTTGATGCGTCCCTCCACTTCAAGGATCTCCATCTCCGACATCAACAGCGAGTATATCTTCTCGAGACGCTCCTCTATGTCCCACGTCTCAAGCAGCTTCTGCTTTTCATTGAGATGGATGTGCAGGTGCGACGCCGCCACATCGGCCAGTTTTGCCGGGTCCTTTGTGGAAGCCATGGTGCCCACCATTTCAGCGGGCACTTTTTTGCTCATCCTGGAATACTTTTCAAAGGACTCCGCGATGCTTCGCATCAGCGCCTCAACGGCGACTCTCTGGCGCGGGTTATAGACGTCATGCACCTCGTCAACCCGGACCAGGAAGTATTCATCGTTGGGGACATATTCACGGATCTGGCCGCGCACTTTCCCTTCCACAAGAGCCTTCACCGTTCCATCGGGAAGCCTGAGCAGCTGTATGATCGATCCGACGGTACCAACGCCGTAGATGTCCTCTTCACCGGGATCTTCATTATCGCCGCTTCGCTGTGCAACCAGGAATATCTCTTTGTCCAGCTGCATGGCTGATTCAAGGGCGTGGATCGACCGCTCCCTTCCCACGAAAAGCGGCACGATCATATGGGGAAAAACGACCACGTCCCGCAGGGGGAGCAGCGGCATCGCAATTCCCTGGTTCTCACTGTCACTTCGTTTACCTATTCCAAACATTCCCACTTATCCTATCTCCTTCTGCCGCTTCGAGGGGGCAGTTTCCGTTTTGGTTTCAAAAAGCAATATGGGTTTCTCGTTGTTGGAAACCACATCTTCACTGATGAGGCATTCCTTCACATCCGGCCGCGACGGTATGTCGTACATGATATCAAGCATGATCCCTTCCAGGATCGATTGCAACCCCCTGGCGCCGGACTTTCGTTCCGTGGAAGCCCGGGCGATGGCCCTCAGGGCTCCTTCCGTGAAGGAGAGTTTCACGTCCTCGAGCTCGAGCATCTTCTTGTACTGCCTGACAATCGAATTTTTCGGCTCCACCAGGATACGCACCAGGTCCGCCTCTTCAAGATCAGCCAGCGTGGCGATCACGGGAAGACGGCCGATGAACTCGGGAATCAGCCCGTACTTGAGAAGATCCTCGGTCCGGACATCAGCCAGGATTTCTCCCACGTTCCGTTCGGTTTTGCTCTTAATGTCGGCACCGAAGCCGATGGCGTTCGATCCCTTCCTCTTTTCAATGATATCGGAGAGGCCGTTGAAGGCACCACCGCATATGAAGAGGATGTTCGTCGTGTCCACCTGGATGAACTCCTGCTGCGGGTGCTTTCTTCCTCCCTTGGGCGGCACATTGGCCAGGGTTCCCTCGATAATCTTCAGGAGCGCCTGTTGAACACCTTCGCCGGACACATCCCGGGTAATGGACGGATTGCCCGATTTTCGTGAAATCTTGTCGATCTCGTCAATGTAGACAATGCCCCGGGAAGCCTTCTGAACATCGTAATCGGCATTTTGCAGGAGGCTCAAAATAATGTTTTCAACGTCCTCCCCCACGTACCCCGCCTCGGTGAGCGTCGTGGCATCGGCTATGGTAAAGGGAACGTTGAGCATCCGCGCCAGCGTCCGCGCGAGGAGCGTCTTGCCCGAACCCGTGGGGCCGATGAGCAGTATGTTGCTTTTCTGGAGTTCCACGCCGTCACTGCTGTAATCGGCATAGAGTCGCTTGTAATGGTTGTAGACGGCCACCGAAAGAACCTTTTTGCACTGTTCCTGACCCACGACATACTGATCGATAAACTTTTTTATATTCTTGGGATCGGGAATTTCATCAGCGAGATCCCTGATCTCCTGAACGCCGCCCTCTTCTTCGACAATGCAGCGGCACAATTCGATACATTCGTCACAGATATAGGCGGTGGGTCCGGCCACAAGTTTGCGCACCTGGTTCTGGGTCTTCCCGCAGAAGGAGCAAAACAGCACACCCTGTCCTCCGTTTTCTTTTCTACTCCTTTTTGTCATGACTGGAACCCCCTTCTACATCTTATCCCAAGCTAACCATTGTTTTATCAAAGGTCAACCCCTCGCCGCTCACTTGACCACGTCGGCGAGACGTTTCTCGATAACCTGATCGACAATACCGTACTCGCAGGCTTCCCTGCTTGTCATAAAATAATCACGGTCCGTATCTTTTTCAATGCGCTTCACGGGCTGGCCGGTGTGTTTGCTCAAGATAATGTTCAATTCCTCCCGCAGCCGCAATATCTCTTTTGCCTGAATGCCGATGTCCGTTGCCTGTCCCTGGGATCCTCCCATGGGCTGGTGAATGAGTATACGGGAATTGGGCAACGCGTATCGTTTGCCCTTTGTGCCGGCAGCCAGGAGCAACGCCCCCATGCTCGCCGCCTGTCCCACACATACCGTGGCGACGTCAGGCTTTATGTACTGCATCGTGTCATAGATAGCCATGCCGGCGCTCACAACACCGCCGGGCGTATTGAGGTAAAAAGAAATATCCTTGTCAGGATTTTCCGACTCAAGATAGAGAAGCTGGGCAATGATTACGTTCGCCGTTTCATCGGTTACATGGGAACCGAGAAAAATAATCCTGTCCCTCAACAGGCGTGAGTATATATCAAAGGCCCGCTCTCCTTTGCCGTCCTGTTCAATGACCATGGGAATAAGCATCAGGCGTTCTCCTTCGACTCCGTCTCCAGGTCGGAGAGGGGGTTTTTTTCCACCGTCACAGTGGCCTTTTCCACCAGAAAGGCCATAGCTTTTCCTTCTATAATTTCATCGCGCAGCTGCTCTATACCTTCGTTCTGCCGCATCGTCTCCAGCACCTCCTCCACGGGGCGGCCCTGGAGACGCGCGAGATTGCCGATCCGTTCTTCCACTTCGCTGTCATCGGCGGTGATGGATTCTTTTTCGGCGATTCGGGCCAACAACAGCGACGTCTTCACCATGAGTTCCGCGTGGGGCCTGAAATTCTCCTGCATGTCCAGGACCGTCTGCATCGCCCTTTCCCGCTTCAACCCGTTGGACACCATACGTCGTTCGGCATCCGCCATCAGATTGAAGGTCTGGTGTTCAACCCAGACCGAGGGCACCTCAAATTCATGTTTCTCAAGAAGCGAGGAGATGATGCTCTTTCTCAGGTCTCTTTCGGTTTTTGCCGTCGCTTCATCGACAATACTTTTCCGTGCCGCTTCCCGAAGGTTGTCGACGGTTTCGAAAGCATCAAAATTTTTTACAAATTCATCATCCAGGGGCGGAATCCTTTTTTCCAGAACATCGTTCACGGTTACCCTGAAGAGTCCCTGCCTGCCCGCCAGATCAGAGGGTTCGTAGGTTTCGGGAAAAGTGACGTTCACGATCTTTTCCTCTCCTTTTTTCAGACCCTTCAACTGTTCCTCAAAGCCGGGAAGAAAGGAGCCGCCGCCGATCTGGATCGTGTAATTTTTTGTGGTCAGCTCTTCCCGAAGCAGCTCATCAACGGTAACCTCAAAATCGATAACCAGGTAATCGCCGTCAACCGTGACCCGGTCAGCACCGGCCGGCTCAAGCAGGGCGTACATCTCGCGCAACTTGTCAAGGCGGTTTTCCACGTCCCGGTCCGTCACCTCGTATTCCACACGCGTCACGGGCAAACCCGTATAGTCCCGGGGTTCCACGTCGGGACGGATTTCCACTGTGGCGGAGAAGCAGAAATTGCTGTCCGGTTCAAGGACCTTGTTGTCGATCTTCGGCTGCGAAACCACGGGAATATTGTTCTTCTCCACGGCCTCTACGAACCTTCTTGTAATCAGCTTTATCACCGCCTCGTTTTCGGCGTCTTCACGGTAATGTACCTCCAGTACCTTCCGAGGCACCTTCCCCGGCCTGAAACCCTTGATTCGCGCCTTTTTACCCACCTGCCTGTAGGCCGAATCCAGTTCACGCTTTACTTCGGTCCAGGGAACGTCAAAGGAAAGCTTTCTCTTTACGGGGCTCAATTCCTCGATGGTCACATCTGCACTATATTCTTCCACGAAACCGCTCCTTCAGGGTCATTGGCATTGGTGCGAGAGAGGGGAGTTGAACCCCTATCCGCGCAAGCGGGCTGGATCCTAAGTCCAGTGCGTCTTCCAGTTCCGCCACTCTCGCGTGACTACGCTCACTATAGTAATTGCGCTTATAATTGTCAACTGACACGGGGCCACCCTTGGAACACCGTATATTGTTGATATTAATAATAATATAGAGTTTCGAGCGTCGGAATTGAGGATCTTGGAAACACCCTCCCAAACCCTCGTCGACAACTCGGGCACTATCCTCCATCGTATCGATAATACGACGTATTCAGGGCTTCAAGGACATCAGGAACGGGTGCTGTTAAACCATTGTCCCGGCAAATGCAAGGAAATAAAAGAGGGACGCAGCTTCATCGGCTGTGTCTGACTGAAAGGATCATTCCGAGACGGTAGTACCAGTAGCCGTAGAGTTCCCGTAGTGCCCTCCCGGTTTGGCGAAGACCTTCGGCCTGGGGCAGATAGTCGAGAAACGTCCGCTCTTTTCCCGGGGACACCTGGAAGTCGACAGGAAAGGGAACCACTTCGAGACCATGGCGCCGGAAAAGCAGCAGTGACCGCCGCATATGGTAGGCCGACGTGACCAGCAGTACCCGGGGCCGCTTCCGGTCCCACACCATGGAATCCAGCAGGGCAGCGACAGCGGCGGCTTCTTCCGCCGTGTTGACCACCCGGTCTGTCGTCAGCATGTGATCGACGGGTAGTGGCGTCCGCTTCTCCGACATGCCGAATACCTGAGTTTCCTGAAAAATTCAAAATCCCCCATAATATTCACGGTACCATGCCACAAAACGCCGGATGCCCTCTTCAATGGGGGTTTTTGGACGGAAACCAACGTCCTGCATCAGATCGTCGACATCGGCCCAGGTTTCGGGTACATCCCCAGGCTGCAGGGGAAGCAGGTTCTTCCTCGCCGTCCTGCCCAGACAGGATTCAAGTGTGGCGATGAAGTGCGTTAGGGTTACGGGCCTGTTGTTACCGATATTGTATATCCGGTAGGGCGCGAAGCTTGTCCCCGGATCGGGATGGAACTTGTCCCATCGGGGATCCGGCACCGGTATGTGCCCCATCACCCGTACCACCCCTTCCACAATATCGTCGATGTAGGTAAAGTCGCGGCGCATGTTCCCCCGGTTGAATACATCGATGGGGCGATCTTCCAGAATCGCCTTCGTAAACAGGAACAATGCCATATCCGGGCGACCCCATGGTCCGTATACCGTGAAAAATCGAAGCCCCGTGCAGGGTATGCCGTATAGTCCGGAATAGGCATGGGCCATGAGTTCATTTGCCTTTTTCGTTGCAGCGTACAGGCTTACCGGATGGTCCACGTTGTGGTGGACCGAAAAGGGGATCAGCGCGTTACAGCCGTAAACGGAACTTGATGACGCGAAGACCAGATGATGTACCTTCGAATAGCGGCAGCCCTCCAGAACATTCATGAACCCTGTCACGTTGCTGTCGGTATATGCCCTCGGGTTTTCAATGGAATAGCGGACACCGGCCTGGGCCGCCAGGTGCACCACCGCATCGAAACCGCGGTACCTTTTTTCAAAAAGTTCTTCCAGGGCGCTCCGATCGGTGATGTCTATTCTGAAAAATTCAAATCCCCTGCGGTCTCGAAGCCTTCCGAGACGGGCTTCCTTCAGGGACACGTCGTAGTAGGGACTCATGTTGTCAATGCCCACAACCTGCAGACCTGCCCCGAGGAGACGCTCGCTCACGTGATAGCCGATAAAACCGGCGGCGCCGGTCACTAAAATACATTTCATACCACTGACACCTCAATACCTGGTAACGCCGTCAGCGAGCCTGGGGACGCCCGGAAAGGATGTAAATCCGTGAGATACCTCCATCCTGAATTCCCCCATGCCCGGGAGTGATCGGGTGCTTCTGAAACAACGGGATCCGTACGCTCACCGCGGTTCTCGTCCGTAACACACCTCCCGTATCCCCGCCGGATCCGTCCCTTCCTGTACTCATCTACTCATCGTCACCCGTCACTCATCGAAGAGCGGCATTGTTGAAATCTTTCTCAACCCCTTCCCCGTTTTTTCATAGAGTTTCCTGCAGGCTTTACAGGATAGCTTCTTCGGTAGTTTCTCTCCACATTCGCAGACCCATCCTGCCTGTTTCGCCGGATTTCCCACTACCAGGGCGTGGTCGGGAACGTCTTCCACCACGACGGAGCCCGCCCCGATGAAAGCCCAGCGCCCGATGGTGTTACCACAGACCACTGTGGCATTGGCGCCGATTGTGGCGCCCCGTTTCACCAGCGTGGGCCGTAGTTCCTCCATTCTCCGGATTTCAGCCCGGGGATTGAACACGTTCGTAAAAACCATGGAAGGACCGCAGAAAACACCCTCCTCCAGGGTGACCCCCTTGTAGACACTGACATTGTTCTGGATTTTGCACCGCGCCCCGATGGTCACGTCAGGACCCACGACTACATTCTGTCCCAGAGAACAGTCGTCGCCCAGGCTCGATCCGGAAAGGATATGCGAAAAATGCCAGATCTTCGTCCCGGAACCGATGGAAACCCGGTCATCGATAACGGCGCTTTCATGGACAAAGTAGTCCCGTCCGCCACCGGCAAGCCTCCGGCTCTCCACCACGGGCCGTGATGACGGAACGCTCCCGGCCACAAGGCATTCTGTTGCCTCCTCCAGTATCCGGAGTACTTCAATTCCGCTTTCCGCCGTAGCGATGTCAGGTTTCCTGCCCTCGGCAATGCATTGCGCGAAATAGGCAAGCTCCTCCGTCAGGGGGAGGCTCGCGTCATGGGAGATCAAGTCCGTGGCGCCATCGCGGCTCACAGGTTCACCCTGCACCCAGTCGATGCCCTTCTCGTAAAAGAGAATCTGCCGTTCCGGCGACGAATCTTCATAGGAAAGCATCCCCTTGGACCCGATGATCACGATCCGGTGCTCCTTGAAGGGGTGAAGCCAGCTTACGAAGACATGGCCCACCCGGTTCCCCGGGTATGAGAGAATCGTCATGGATGAGTCATGCACCGAAGGTTGAAGAAACACGCCCCCCCGGGAGATGATCTCCCGGGGGTAATCACCCATGAAATACTGAAAAATGGAGATGTCGTGGGGCGCGAAGCTCCAGAGAATGTTCTCCTCCATACGCACGGCACCCAGGTTCAGGCGGTTACTGTACATATACTGAAGGCGGCCGATCGTTCCGTCGTCCACCAGTTCCTTCATTTTCCGGATCGCCGGATGAAAGAGAAGCACATGGCCCACCATGAGAATCACACCCCGTTCGTCAGCCAGGCGCTTCATCGCCCGGGCGTCCTCCACGGTAAGCGCCATGGGCTTCTCCACCAGTACATGACGTCCCTTCCCCATGAGGCAGGCCGCGATGGCACAGTGGGTATCGGCCGGTGTGGCCACTGTATACCCATCAAAGGCGGCATCCGCCGCCTTCCGGTAGTCGGCGAAGAGCTCAAGACCGGGAAAGTCGTGCTTCAGCAGTGCACGCCTTTCGGCCGAGGACTCTACGACACCACCCAGCATTTCCAGTTCGTTGAGGGTTCTGATGTGATTCGTCCCCCACCGTCCGGCTCCCACGACACAGATTTTCATGATTCGCTCCTTTCAACGGCAGCAAACACCTCCGCCCGTCACCGGTCACGCCTTGTAGAGCCAGGGCCGGCCGCCCTGGACGATGTTCCTGGTATCCACCACGGGAACTCCGAAAGCGGCAAAGTCCATGGTCCGGTACTCGTCGTGGGGCGTGACGATGAGAATGGCATCACAGTCGGCATCCGGCAGCCGCGACCGGCGTCCGGCATATTCCGAGAATTCCCGTGAAGGCAATATGACGGGAATATAGGGATCGTGGTACGCAACCATCGCCCCCAGGGCCTCCAGCTTTTCCATAAGATGATATGTGGGGGACTCCCGGGCGTCATCCACATTCGCCTTGTAGGCAAGGCCCATTATATGGATTCTCGCCCCCTTCAGAGCCTTGCCCCGCTCGTTCAGGGCCACCATCACCCGGGAAACCACGTAATCCGGCATGGCTGTGTTGATCTCGCCGGCCAACTCGATAAAGCGCGTGGCCATGCCGTATTCGCGAGCCTTCCAGGTCAGATAGAAGGGATCGATGGGAATACAGTGCCCCCCGAGCCCCGGACCCGGGTAAAAGGCCTGAAAGCCGAAGGGTTTCGTCTTCGCCGCCTCGATCACCTCCCAGGTGTCGATACCCATGCGTTCGAAAAGCATCTTGAGTTCGTTGACCAGGGCGATGTTCACGGACCGGTAGATGTTTTCCAGAAGCTTGCTGGCTTCAGCCACTTTCGTAGACGAAACGGGGACCGTTCGCTCAACAACGCAGGAGTAGAGGGCATCAACCACAGCCAGGCACCGGGCTGTGTAGCCTCCCACGACCTTGGGCACCGTACGAAGGGAGTAGTGGCGGTTGTTCGGATCCTCCCGCTCCGGTGAATAGGCAAGATAGAAATCCGTCCCCGCCTTGAGGCCTCCGGCCTCGAGAATGGTCCGCACCATCTCGTCGGTCGTCCCCGGGTAAGTGGTGGACTCCAGAACAACGAGCTGCCCCGGCCGGAGATACCGGGCCAGCGCCCGAGTCGTGCCTTCCACATAGCGCATATCGGGCTCGCGGTTTCTGTTCAGCGGCGTGGGAACGCAGATGAGAATGCAGTCCATCGTCTCAAGGAGAGAAAAATCCGTTGTCGGAACAAAGCGTGTCGCCGCGTCACCGGTGAGGGAGGACAGGTCCACATGGCGTATGTAACTGGTCCCGTCCCGCAGCATCCTGACTTTCTCTTCGTCCACGTCAAAGCCCGTCACGGGAAACCCGGACCGCGCGAACTCGATAACCAGCGGAAGACCCACGTAGCCGAGGCCGATGACGCCCACTGATGCCTGTTTCGATGTTATTCTTTCGACAAGTTCCATTCCCGCACCCTCTCTCCTGGATCATCCCGTGATTCAGGCCTGTAGTCCGGAACAATGCTGCTGAGCTTTTCCTTGATTTTCTCCGCCGAACAGGATTTTGAAACGGCAAGCAGTTCATCAACTTCCGCATTCAAACGTTCCCTGTTCACAGCGTTTCCCCGCAAAACCATGATCTTGTCGTGATGTGTCGGGATAATCCCCTCCCCCTCGGTAATGAGTTCTTCATAGAGCTTCTCTCCCGGCCTGAGTCCCGTATAGACAATTTTGATATCTTCGTCCGGTTCAAAACCACTTAACCTGATGATGCTGCGTGCCATGTCCCGGATGCGGACCGGTTCTCCCATCTTCAAGATGAAGATCTCGCCCCCCTCGCCCATGGAACCCGCCTGCAGTATCAGCCGCGCCGCCTCGGGAATGCTCATGAAAAAACGGGTGACCTCCGGATGGGTCACCGTCACGGGCCCTCCTCGCGCGATCTGTCGCCTGAAGAGAGGAATCACAGATCCGGAGCTCCCGATCACGTTGCCGAAACGGACAGCCATGAACCGCGTCTGTCCCCGATGGTTCGCGCTCATGGCAAGGCATTCGCAAACTCGTTTTGTAGCCCCCATGATATTGGTCGGACGAACCGCCTTGTCGGTAGATACCATGACAAACTTTTCAGCTCCCGCGGCAAGGGCGCTTGCAACGGCATGCTTCGTTCCCAACAGGTTATTTTCCACGGCCTCCCAGGGATTTGCCTCCTGGAGAGGAACATGCTTGTAGGCGGCGGCATGAAACACCACGAGAGGCTTGAAATCCCTGAAGATCCGATCGACCCTTTCCTCGTTCCTGAGGTCTGCGAGGTAAATCCCCGCTTTCAGGCCCTGGAACTGGTCCCGAAGATCGATTTCCACCTGGTAGAGATTATATTCGCTGAAATCGACAAGGCCCAACGCTGATGGTCTGAAACGGGCGACCTGTCGCGTCAGCTCGGCGCCGATGGATCCCCCCGCGCCGGTTATCAGCACCCGTTTGCCGGTCAGAAACGCCCCGATTTGCCGACTGTCAAGATACACCTCATCCCGCCCTATCACGTCAGCGATCGTCACCTCCCGGACCATGGTCAGTGATACCTTGCCGTCAATCAATTCCCCCAGGGGCGGCATGGTCTTGAAGGGTTTACCCGACGCTTCACAGACGGCAACGATCTGTTTCATCTCGGCGCTCGTTGCCGAGGGTAAGGTAATGAGAATCTCGTCAAACTGATCCCGGATCTGATCAACCATGGTGATGCCGCCCATCACCGGAACGCCGTGAATCGTCTTGCCCTGCTTGCCCGGATCGTCATCGAGAATTCCCACAAGGGTCACTTTGATGCGATCATTCTCCATTATTTCCCGAATGATCCGTTCACCGGCATCACCGGCGCCGATGAGGAGCAGTCTCTTTCCTTTCCGCGCCATCAGACCGGTGCCGAGGGAAAATCCCGGTGTGATTCCTGAAAAATACAGGCGCACACCCAGACGGCTGCCGGCAACGAAAAACAGGGCAAGTATGAAATCGATTACGACAACGGAGCGGGGGAAGAACTCCAGTCGATAGAGAAAGAAAATAGCCAGGAGGATTGAAAAGGAGGAAAGAATATTCGCCTTGAACAGGTTTATCATGTCCATGATGCTGGTGTAGCGCCACATGCCCCGATAGAGGTTGAAATAGTAAAACAGGACAATCTTCAGGACGATCACCAGAGGCAGGGTCTTTTTAACAAACCCCAGCGGTAGCGCCGGGATCTGCCCCTCGTAACGGATCCAGAACGCTCCGTAATAGGCGAGAGCGATCATGATCATGTCGATCATGATCATGAACCAGAAATTTCTGTTCCGAATGATTGCTTTCATAGTCCGCAGGTCAGTATGGCATTGACAATCCGCTCGGCGGCATTTCCGTCCCAAAATTTGGGAATTCGTCCCTTCTTGATGTCCCCCTCCCTGAACCGGAGGTAGGCGTCTTGTATCCCCCGGCCTGCCGTTCCCACCAGCGTGTTGGTCCCCTCATCGACCGTCACGGGCCGCTCTGTATTATCCCGAATTGTAAAGCAGGGTACTCCCAAGGCTGTGGTCTCCTCCTGGAGGCCGCCGCTGTCGGTGAGCACAAGGGACGCGTCCTTCCACAACGTCAGAAAAGGCATATAGGACAGAGGGGCTGTCATGTAGATGCCCGATTTTCCGACCAGGCTCGTCAGGCCGAACTCCTCGACATTCTTACTCGTTCTCGGATGTACTGGAAACACCAGGGGCATGTCTTCGGATATTTCCGCCAAGGCCATCATGATCTCCAGGAATGTTTCACGTTCATCAACATTTGACGGCCGGTGAAGCGTCACAACGCCGTAGGGTCCGGCCCGCATTATTTCCCTGATCCCGGGTTCGAGAGAAACATCGGCCGTAGCGAGCTTTTTAATCTGGGAGTAAAGCGTGTCGATCATCACGTTTCCCACAAAATGAATCGATGTCTCCCCATGCCCCTCACGCCGCAGGTTCTCAATTCCGTCCTTTTCTGTCACAAACAGCAGGTCGGAGATGGAATCCGTAACAATGCGGTTAATCTCCTCGGGCATGGTCCTGTCACCGCTTCGCAGGCCCGCTTCCACGTGGGCCACAGTGATTAGCAGCTTCTTTGCCGTCACGGAGCAGGCCAGGGTGGAATTCACGTCACCCACCACGATCACTATGTCAGGCTTTTCCTTGATACAGACCTTCTCGAAGGACGTCATGACCTTTGCTGTCTGAACGGCGTGACTTCCCGATCCCGCGCCCAGAAAATACCGGGGTTTCGGAATCGACAGGTCCTCGAAAAAAGCGTGGGACATCTCGTAGTCGTAATGCTGCCCCGTGTGAACCAGCCGGCAATCCATCCTTCCCGAAGCCATTGCAGCCCGGTACACCGGCGCTGCTTTTACGAAATTAGGCCGGGCACCCGCCACCAGCAGTACCTTCATATGCACCTCCCTGGACGAACCCTCCTGTTGTCGCCTATACATGCATTATGACATAGCGCATTGGCGGATGCCTGTAAATAAAAGAGATATGTTTTTTCATTGATGTGCCGATCAGAGACCGCTGCTTTACCGAACAAGCGCCGCCACAACAGCATTCTGGTTTTCCCGGGTCAGGTAGGGATGCATGGGCAGACTGAATATACGGCGGGAAATCTTCTCTGATTCCGGAAAATCTCCCGTGCCATACCCGAAGGACCCGTAGGCGGGTTGCAGATGAAGGGGCTTCGGATAGTAGATGACGGAGGGAATGCCCTCCCGGTTCAGGATGTCCCTGAGATTGTCGCGATGGGTCTCGTCGCGGGCCAGAAGTGAATACTGAGCCCAGGTGGAGGTGCAGCCCGGGGGGATTGCAGGGGTCACCAGGGACGGAACGGCATCGTTTATGAGTCGGGTGTATCGTTGCGCCACTTTCCGGCGGAGAAGGATCTCTTCGGGAAAAATATCCAGCTTCGCCAGCAGGATGGCCGCCTGAATAGTGTCCAGGCGACCGTTGATGCCGATACGGATGTTTTCGTACTTGTCCCTTCCCTGGCCGTGAACGCGGATAGACCGCATGATCCCCGCCAACTCGTCGTCATCGGTGAAACACATGCCTCCATCGCCGTAGCACCCCAGGGGCTTGGCGGGGAAGAAGGACGTGCAGGCAACGGATGCCAGTGAGCCGGTGGATTTCCCGTTGCAGACAGCACCCAGGGACTGGGCCGCGTCTTCAATAACAAAGAGACCCTCTGAACGGGCGATGGCATTGATGGCCTCATAGTCGGCGGGAAGGCCGAAGAGATCCACGGGGATGACTCCCCGGGGAACAAGTGGTATGTCCTGGTCCATGTCCGGCAGGGGGTGTCCCGAAGAATCCCGCGCCTTTACAGACTCGATAGCCCGAATGAGGGCTTCGGGATCCAGATTGTAGGTTACGGGGTCGATATCGACAAACACCGGCGTGGCACCCAGGAGGCTGATCACTTCAGCGGTGGCCATGAAGGTGAAGGGGGTAGTGAAAACGGCGTCTCCAGGCCCAACTTTATGGGCCATGAGGGCCATAAGCAGGGCATCCGTACCGGAAGCGCAACTTATGGCGTGCCGGGTTCCCGTGAAGGCTGCAAGCCGCCCCTCCAGATCATTGATTTCAGGACCCATGATGTACTGCCCGTGGGCCAGGACCCGCTGGATGTTGGCGTCGATCGTGTCTTTTATACGCCGCTGCTGGACAGCGAGATCGATGAAATGCATGGCGTCCCTTGTTTCTCCTGTGCGTGGATGACACTGAATGATAGCGATAGTGTGTATAAAAGAGGTGAGGATTTGTCAAGTCGCTTGTCCGGCCCGGTACTTTCTCTTTCGGATCCTCTGTGGTATACGGGTCACTATTGTATGTTTGTCCCTCGGGACATTCGAGGAATGATGCCATTGGATTCGTTGTTTCACGACATCATCGACAGTACCGGAACTGGTATGTATGAAGGGACACGACAAATCACGCGGCCGGGGTGAAACGATGTACGATGTAAGTGCGGTAGTTTTTGACTTCGACGGCACGCTGGCCGAGTTGAACGTTGATTTCAGGCGCATGCGGACCCGGGTGCTGGAGAGTATTCGATCCCACGGAGAGTATCCGGAATCGTTCGAAGAACTCTTCGCCCTGGAAATGGTGGCCGGGGCGTCGCGCATGATTGCGGCCCGGAATCCGGCCGAAGCGGATGAATTCCGAAGGCAAGCCATGGAAATCATCCGCGAAGCCGAGATGGAGGGTGCCGCCCGGGGAAACATTTTCGATGGCATTCCAGCCATGTTCCTCGATCTCAGGGAACGGAACATCCGGACGGCGGTGGTAACCCGCAACTGCAGAGAGGCTGTTTGTACCATCTACCCTGCCATTGAAGACCACGCGGACCTCCTGGTTGCCAGGGACGGAATTATCCGGGTCAAACCAGACCCCGGTCACCTGCTGGCAGCCCTGGAAAGGCTGGAGGTACCGTCCGGGAAGGCTTTCATGGTGGGTGATCATCCTATGGACATAGAGACGGGAAAGGCTGCCGGAACTTTCACCGCCGGAGTCCTTACGGGTCTTTCGTCTCGAGAAAGTCTCCTGGAAGCCGGATGCGACGTAATCCTGGACAGGGCCGCACACATAGCGGATATCCTGAAAGATGTCCCCCGCTGATCGATTACCGGACTCGCGGAAGGGCGCCTGCGACAATCTTGACGAACTCGAAAAAAGTCGGAAAACGTCCCGTCCGCGGGCGGCTTTGTAAAAAGTTCCTTGAGACAAACCACAAAGCACGCATATGAGACGTACCTTGAAGTACGCCGCAGTGACGGAGACCGGAGCACACTTAAGCATCCGGGCACAGCGCCGGAGGTCATGGATCCGGCACTTTTTCCGAAGCCGTCAATCTCCTGGGAAGCGTGAATTGACACGATGGAAATCAGGTATTAGAGTAGTACCATGTATACGATAACGATACGAAAAACATTTTCTGCCGCCCACACGATCACCCTTGGCAGCATCGGGGAGCCCATGCACGGCCATAACTTCGCCGTGGAAATCTCTCTGGAATCCGGAGAACTCGACCAGGAAGGCGTGGTTGCCGATTTTCGGGACATCAAGCGTCATGCCGATGCGGTCCTGAAAGATCTGGACCACACCTACCTGAACGATGTCCCCGCATTCAACAACGTCCCCCCTACGGCGGAGAATATCGCCCGCCACATTTTCGACAGCCTGGAAAGGGCATTCTCTCCCGGCAGAACCCGAATTTCGCGTGTCACCGTGTGGGAATCGGAGAGCGCCCGCGCATCCTATGGGAGAGACGGCAGTGGTTGACGTTCAAAGTCGGCGGGATCATCGGAAAATCGACATCCAGAAGGTGGGCGTAAAGGGCGTCAAGTACCCCGTTATCGTACTGGACAAGAAAAGGGGTACCCAGCATGTCAATGCCACGGTCAACATGTATGTCAATCTTCCCCATCGGTTCAGGGGGACCCACATGAGCCGGTTCCTGGAAATTCTCAACAAGTACCACGGCGAGATCAATATCAGGACCTTTCAGACCATAATCAGGACCATACGGGAAAGGCTCGCCGGCGAATCGGCCTACATGGAGATCGAATTCCCCTATTTTGTGGAGAAGAAGGCCCCCGTTTCCCGATTGCGGAGCCTCATGGAATACCGCTGCGCCTTCATCGGCGAAAACCGCCGGGATCACATGGATTTTTTGGTAGCTCTGACAGTACCCGTGACGACTCTCTGTCCCTGTTCTAAAGAGATCAGCGCCGGAGGTGCCCACAATCAGCGAAGTCTGGTAACGGTGAGGCTCCGGTTCAGAAAATTCTTCTGGATCGAGGACATCATCAGCCTGGTGGAACAGTCCGCCAGTGGCGAGGTCTTCTCACTGCTCAAGCGTTCGGACGAAAAGCACGTCACCGAGAAGGCCTTTGAAAACCCCATGTTCGTGGAGGACGTGGTGCGGAGCGTGGCGGAAAAATTGAAGGCCGATTCTAATTTCACCTGGTACAGCGTGGAGGCTGAAAACATGGAAAGCATCCACAATCACAGCGCTTACGCATATACCGAATCAGAAAACCGGCCTTCTTCTACCGAAGGACCATGATGACCCCCAGGGCGGCGGCCAGGCAGATTCCGGTAAGGCCCGCCACGGAGAAGCCGAAAAACAGCGGTCCCGTCTCCATCCCGATCATGACCGACGAACCGATCACGAGAGATGCCGCGATCAGCCCCAGGCTGATTCGATTGGCGGACTGCCTCATGGCGTGGGTTATGGGCTCCAGACCCCGGTGGTCGAAGGAGGCCTTGAGTTTCCCCTGCTTCAACTGCCGCATGATCTCCCGCGTTTCCCGGGGAAGCTCCCGCAGGAGCTTCATGGCGTCACCACCGCTGTCAAAGAATTCTTCCGCGAGCCGGCCCGGCCGGTAGCGCTGAAGCTTCAAACGCCGGACGTGGGGCTCGGCCCGGGCGGTCATGTCGAAGTCGGGGGCCAGCATCAGGCCCAGCCCTTCCGTGGTGGCCAGGGCCTTGAGCATCAGGTACTTGTCAAAGGGAAGCCACAACCGGTGACGGAGAATCAGATCCAGAATCCTGTTCAGCACCTGCTCGATGCGAATTTCTTTGAGCGGCCGAAAAGCATAGAGCTCGATCAGATGGGACATGTCGGACTCCAGGGTCCGCCGGTCCGGCTCTTCATCGAACTCGACGATGGCCAGCAGGGCGTCGGTCACTTTCCGTTCGTCCTTCCGGACAATAGCGAAGGCCATATCGGCCATTTCATCCCGTGAGCGTCGGTCCACAGTGCCCATCATACCGAAATCGAGGTAGCAGATGACGTTGTCGGGAAGAATGAAAATGTTCCCCGGATGGGGATCGGCATGGAAAAAACCGTAGTCGAATATCTGGGCGAAGAGCAGGTCGGCTCCCCGCTGCGCTATGAGCGTGCGATCGTAACCCGCCGCGTCGAGATCGTCAAGATTCGATGCCTTTATGCCCGACACATATTCCATGACGAGAATTTCTTTGGTCGACAGGTCCCGAAAAACACGCGGCACATGGATGGTGGGGTTGTCCCGGAACTGGCCGGCGAAGCGATCGGCGTAGGAGGCTTCCAGAGTGTAGTCGATTTCGTTCTCCAGGGTGCGGGCGAATTCCTCCACGATTTTTGTGGGCCGGAAAAAACGGATCTCTTCCAGGTGCTCCTCCATAAGCGAGGCCAGGTGGAGAAGAATTTCAAGGTCCACCTCTATACCCGCACTGATACCCGGCCGCCTCACTTTGACGACCACCTCGTCTCCGCTTTTGAGTCGGCCCCGGTACACCTGCCCGATGGATGCCGCCGCCAGAGGCTCTTCGTCAAAACGCTCAAAAAGAGTCTCCAGCGGGCCACCGATCTCCCCTTCCAGTACGTCGCGCATTGTGTGAAAAGGAACCTGCACCACGTCATCCTGAAGCTTCTCGAGCTCCCTGATCATGTCCGGGGGCAGCATGTCGGGCCGGGTCGACAGAATCTGCCCCAGCTTGACAAACGTGGGACCCAGTTCTTCAAGGGCCATCCGTATCCGTTCGGCCCGGGTGTGCTTTTCGATATTCTTCGATCGTGATCGCGTCACGAACTGGATGCCCGTTTCCAGGTAGCCGCCCCTGTTGATCCGGTCGATGAGGTCGCCGAAACCGAACTTGATCATCACGGCCAGGATCTGCCGATACCTGTTGATGTGCCGGTAGGTCCGGGAAACGAACCCGATTTTGCGGATGAGCATGGACTATTCCCCGCTCTTTGAGGCCTTCTCCAGGGCCGTCACCTTCTTTCTGAGTTTGTCGAATTCGTCCCTGCTGACGATGTTCATAGTCTTCAGGGCATCTTTCACGGCCTTGTCGATGTTCTTCGCGAGGTCTTTTTTCATTTCTTTTGATTTCCTGATCATCTCGTCCACGGTTTCCCGGCCCTCTTTTTCGGAGATTTCTCCCCGCTTGATCAGGTCGTCCATGAACTCTTCGGCCTTTTCCCGGCTCAGAGACACAAGACCAAAGCCCATAAGGATGCTTTTTCTGATAAAATTTGACATGGCTTTTCTCCTCCCCCGTCATGGGCGCGTATCGCGTCGTCCCCGGCTTCACGGGGATGACAGAATTGACGGCTTCATAAGATATGCACGCCGTTCCGTAAAAACTTTTTGAGACCTTTAATTTTGTCATTTCGAGGAGCATCGTGACGAGAAATCTTCCTTTAACATCGATATGTTACAAGATTTCTCCCTGCGGTCGGAATGACAAAAACGACAGTTTTTCAAAGGTCTCTTTTTCCTGAAGCCGTCCGTCCCCCATCAGACATTTTCCGACCCTGCAGGAGCTCGTCAAAATGAGGTATGGTTCACAGTTTCTGATGGACATTGTAAATACCCACCTGTTTTTTTTCAAGAAAATAACGGGGTTTTCCGTTCCATTCCCGGGCCGGGTTCGCCTTGACAGTGCCTTCACAGGTGGATACACTCGAAACGCGTTCAGCCCGGTTGACATAACCAAGCCATGACGAACTCGTAAAAGTCGAAAAACGTCCGATAGAGGACGGCTTTTAAAAAAGCTCCCTGAGGCACGGCGCGCACATCCTGAGGAATGAGGCGTACTGTGCGATGATCACCTGTAACAACCGGATGGTGACCACCCTGATCGGGGAAGAGGTTGCCTCGGCGGTGCGAACCGGACGAGATACCCGGGAACAGAGGAAAAGAATTGACTATGGATCGATTTGACAGCGTGATTATCGGAAGCGGCCCCGCTGGTTTTGAAACTGCCCTGGGCCTGGCGAAGCTGGGTAATTCTGTTGCCCTGGTGGAAAAGAATGATCTGGGAGGTGTCTGCATCAACCGGGGCTGTATCCCCACGAAGGTAATGGTCTCGGCGGCAAAGCGACTGGAGCGGACTCAGTCGGCACGGCGCTACGGTCTGGAAACCGCGGCCACGGTATTCTCCTGTCCTGACTTCATGAAATACCGGCGGAACGTGACGTCCCGGTTGAGAAAGGGGCTGGAACAGCGCATCCGGAACGCGGGCATTACCGTATACAACGGAACGGCATCAATGGATTCTCCCGATGTTGTAAGAGTCTTTGACGGGGAGGGCGGAACCGTTGCAACACTGGGATTCGACAGGCTGGTGATCGCTGCGGGCACACAGCCCGTTGTTCCCGAAGCCTGGTCCGGCATTGATGGCGTCGTTGACAGTGAGACGTTCTGGAGCCTTGACGATCTTCCGAAGAATATCCTGATCGCAGGAGGCGGCGTCGTGGGCTGCGAATACGCCTCGTCACTGGCCACCCTGGGGTTTACGGTGACCGTCGTGGAGAGCGAAAACCGTCTTCTCACCACGGAAGAACCTGAGGTTTCAGGGATTATCCTGAAGCAGCTCAAGAGCAGGGGCGTGTCGGTGCTCCTGGAAACCACCGTGGATTCCCTGTCAGGGGGCAACGGGACCTTGGAGGTACGTCTGGGTAACCAGGCGGTGACCTGCTCCCTGGTGGTTTGCTGTATGGGACGGAAGGCCTTCCCGGACACTCTTGGACTGGACAGGGCCGGTCTTGATCTGTCCATGGCCTCGTCGTTGTGCCTGAAGGACTCCATCATGATCGCCGGCGATATCGCCCCGGGACCCCGGCTGGCCCACAAGGCGGCTCATGACGCCCAGGTGATCACGGACCGTGTTGCCGGCAGGGACCGGTCGCCCCGCTACGACCTGATCCCTCTGGCGGTATTCACCAGCCCTGAAGTGGGCAGGGCCGGCCTGACGGAGCGAGAAGCGGAGAAATTCTGCACCATTGACGTAAGAACCGTCCACTTCACGGAGATAGGGAAGGCCATTGCCGACAATGCGCCCCAGGGGTTTCTGAAAATTATTGCCGACCGGAAAACCAGGAAAATCCTGGGAATGACCATCGTGGGCTACGAGGCGTCCGAGTTCAGCAGCTACGCGTCGCTGGTACTGTATAATGAAATGACCGTGGACGGGCTGGGGCGGGTTGTCTTTTCCCATCCTACGCTGGGGGAAATCTTCCGGGAGTGCGCCCTGAGATTTTAAGAAGCGCGGCACGACGGTGCTAGTGGCCGATCGTTGCCGTCACCCCCTGGCTGTCGAGCAGATCCTTGATGCGTTTCAAACGGTCTTCGCCGGGTACGATTCCCTGACTGAAGGTGTAGGGTCTTCCCATCTGGGCGCTTTTTGATTTCCCCCCTTCATGGTAGGGCAGAAGCGACACTCTCTCGGCTCCCGTCTTTTTGGCCAGGGCCGCCATTTCTCTGATATATTCGTCCGAATCGTTTATACCGCCCAGTACGGGCATGCGGAGCCAGATTCTTGTGCTCCCCGCTATTTTGTAAAGATTATTCAGGATGCGCCTGTTGTCGACTCCGGTAAAAGCCCGGTGCATCTCCGGGTCAAGGTGCTTGATGTCAAAGAGAACGAGGTCGGTATGATCGAGAACCGCGGAGAATTGTCTCCAGGAGGAGAAGCCCGTCGTTTCCAGCGCTGTGTGCAGTCCTCTCGCTTTGCATGCCTGCAGCAGGCTCGACACGAAATCGCTCTGCCATAGGGGCTCACCGCCGGACAGGGTCACCCCTCCCGATGAGTTTCTGTAGAAATCTTCATCTCTTTGAACCTCATCAAGAACCTCTGTTACCGTCATAGAAGTCCCGCAGGCATTCAGGGAATTGTACAGGCATGCCGGAACACAGCGCAGGCAGTGAGTACATTTGGACCAGTCGATGGTCCGGCCCGTTTCCCCTGTGAGGGTGATTGCTCCTTCGGGACAGACTTTCAGGCAGGCACCACAGCCGGTACAGTTGATGTCCCTCACCAGCAGGGTTGGGTGAAAGTCCTGGGATTCCGGGTTGGAGCACCAGACGCACCGCAGGGGACAGCCTTTCATAAATACGGTGGTGCGGATTCCCGGACCGTCGTGGATACTGAACCGCTGGATGTTGAAAATATGTCCTTTTCTGGTGCTTTCGGCTGTTATCATGACAGGTACTCGCAGTGTTTTCTGATCGGGAACTCCTCGGAGAGCCGCCGATGATTCGCTGGCCTTCTGAAGATCGATCGTTTTCCGGTGTTACCCGATTACCGACTTCACGAACAGGACGAAAAAACAGGTTCACCGTAACGCTTAACAAAGAGTGGCCGCTGCAATGACCGCAGGGCGCGATCACCGCGGTGATACACAAGAGAGCGCAATCAGGCATCCGGCTCTAGTGGCGGAGGCTGTGACTCCGCCGGCTTTTCACGGAGCCGTTAACGGGGGCTGGAACGATGTTCCAGCCCCCGCTTCATGGTCCCGGTTCTCTCAGAACGTGTGTTCAGTCCTCATGATGATATGGTCCTGCAACCCCTTGGAGAGGTCGGCAAAATAGGCGCTGAAGCCGGCCACCCGCACGATCAGGTCCCGGTATTTCTCGGGATACTGCTGGGCATCGAGCAAGGTCTCCTTGTCTACCACGTTGAACTGTATGTGAGATATCTTCTTGTCCCGCCAGGTTTTAAGATAGCTGAGGAACATTTCCTTCATGCTCCCCTCCAGGTACTGGGGAAGAAATTTCTGGTTCAGCAGGTGGTTGTAGGTCTCCATGGTGTCGATCTTGGCGACGGAATTCAACACCGCCGTGGGACCTTTCTTGTCCGCGCCCGGCTGGGGAGCGAGGGTGGAGTCGGCGAAGGGTCCCCCGTCCATCCTGCCGTCGGGAGTCGCGGGGGTATCGGCAGCAAGCCCGTACGTGGCGGATACAGCGCTCCCATCTCCTCTGATGGAATAGCCGAAGCGGTCCTTGACGGTCTCCATGACCGCCTCGGTACGATGATGAACCTCCCGGGCGATGGAATCCGCGTAGTCATCATCGTTACCGTACTTGGGCGCGTTGATGCAGGCCTGCCGTATATCTTCGCGGCCTTCCCAGTTCTTGTCCATGATAGCGACAAGCTCCGGCAGGGTGACGAGTTTGTCATCAAAAACCACCTTTTTTACAGCCGTTATGGAATCGGCCACATTGGTTCCGCCGATCACCATGGCAAAGTCATGTACCATCGAGGGATAGACCCACTGTTTGCACTCCCTCCCCCGTTCGATGCAGCCTTCCACTATGGCTGAATAAAAGGGCTTCGGACAGTATTTCGCGTAGAGGTCACGGCAGGTGTTTTCCACGTGGGCCATCTTTGTGACGAAAAATTTCACCTGTTCGAGATAGGCATCGAGAAGGTCTTCCCATGATGTGAACGTGGCGGGGTCAGGCGTTCCGGCACCCCGCTGTTCACCCGTTTCCGGGTTCATGCCCTGGTGGAGGGCCCACCAGAGGCATTTTATCAAGACAAAGTATCCCAGGACGCGCCGGGTAATGTTTTTACCAGGGATCTCCATGTAGACACAGCCCGAGACAGAGTATGCCTGCGCGTCACTCGGCGGAACACCCCACTTTTCCAGCAGCGGTATGAGCGCCTCGTCATTAAAAAAGGATGGGTATCCGATTCCCGTTCGTATGACGTCCGTTGCCGCAGACAGCAGTTCATCGGGCGTGTTCCTGTGTACGCGCATGGCGATGCTGGGTTCGATGGTTCTCATGGTCTTCGCCGCTTCCAGAACCAGGTAGCTCAATTCATTGGTGACATCCCTCCCCTCCCGGTCCAGCCCGCCTATGGTGACGGCCTGCAGGGAAGCGACACCACCATACACGGAAGTGACCAGGGGAGAATACACAAGTCCCAGCTCGAGAAATTTAACCCAGAGGAGTTGGAGCATTTCCAGGGCCTCCTCCCGGGTGATCCGCCCTTCTTTCAAGTCCTTTTCATAGTAGGGACCAAGGACGTAATCCACCCGCAGGCCGATTCCCAGAGTTGAATATTCAAGATACCGGATAAGGTGAATGAAATAAAAGAACTGCACCGCTTCCTTGAACGTCCGGGGAGGGTTGGCGGGCACCCATTCACAGATTTCGGCGATTTCTTCCAGCCTTTTCCTGCTTTCCGGATCGCGTTCCGAGGCGGCCATGGTCCGGGCCAGGGTGGCATAACGGTGAGAAAAGTCAATAACCGCCTGCAGGACGATGATCACCGATTTCAGGAATTCCTTCTGGTCTATATAATCCGACGGTATGGTTCGGTCAATCTCCTCGAGCCTGGCCTCGCACCGTCTGATTCTCGCGTCGAGACCTTCCTTAAAAAGACCCTCATAGTCAGGTACGCCCAGTTCAGACCAGTGGGTCCAGAGAAAAGTCCCCTCGTATTGCCAGTACGTACCGAGATCGCCCGTGAAAGCTTCCTGGTGGCGATCGCTCATGCTCTTGCCTTTCCAGTAGGCACATATTTCCTCGAGTTCCTGTTTCCCGGCTTCGTCAAGCAGGGTAGTCCCGCCCGTACTGTTTACAAGCCTGAGGACCGAGCGCCAGTTCATGTCGATGGGGTGGTAAATGCCTTCCGGGTCAGACGTCTGGTACCCCACGATGCGCTCCCAATCCCTGATGAAGATGTCCATGTTACCGAGCACGTGGGCAAGGGCTTTGGCACGACGAAGGACCATCGCCTCCCCGTCGGTCTTCTTGAATGACTCCGTCATTAACCGGGAACGCTGCAGGTCGAGCTTTACTTCAGGACGGAAGAGACCCCGTGACTTGTCATCTTCCATGTAGCCGCGCTGGACATTGCGCACGGCCTTGCTGACAAACTTGTTCCTGAGATCCTGTTTGGGGGCCGTCGTTGTGACGGACTCTGTTACGGTAGTCGTCTCCATGATCGTCTCCTCTCTGCTCTTGGAATATCTGTGACTGCCTGAACGGGACACGGTCTCCCGCGGCAAATACGTTATGTAATATTCCTATAACATATTGTTATTTTTCCTGTCAAGAGGGAAGGGATAACAAGGAAGGGAAACCAAATCGGACGTTCAGACGTTGTATGAGTTCATCACACCTGATGATCTCGGAATAAGAAGTCGAAAAACGTCCAATAGAGGGCGGCTTTTAACAAAGCTTCTCGATGCAAGGCGCGCACATCCTGGGGAACGAGGCGTACGCTGCGGTACGCCGCGGTGACGAAGAAGAGAGCTCAACCAAGAATCCGGCTCCCGTACCGGAGGCATGCCTCCGGTACTATTGTACGGAGCCGTCACAATTGGCCGGCTATAATCTGTTTCTGAATCGGGCTTGTCCCTTCCAGTATGAGCAATCCCTGGGAATCCCGATGAAATTTGGACATGAGGTGCGGCCGCAGGTAGCCTGTCTTTCCCAATATCTGCATGCCTTTACCGCTCGCCCGGGCCGCGACTTCCGAGGCGAAGAGCTTGGCCATGGAGGATTCGCGGGTATAATCCTTATTCAGATCCATAAGCCGGCATGCCCTCCAGACGAGCAGCCGGGCGGCATCAATCTCCGCAGCCAGTTCCGACAGGACAAAACTGATGCCCTGGTTCTTGATAATAGGCCGGCTTGAAACGACCCGCTTCTTGGCGAACTGTATCGATTTTTCCAGCGCCGCCCGGGCCAGGCCGACACATATGGCACCGAAAAAGGCACGACCCCAGTCCAGGGTCTGCATCAGGAGCAGGTAACCGCTTCCCGGGAGACCGATCAGGTTGGATTTCGGAACGGCGACCTCACGAAAGGTGACAGTTGCCGTAGGAGCACAGCGGAGGCCCGGCTTGTCGTGATAGGGGCCGACAATGATCCCGTCGGCATCGCCGGGTATGACGAAGGTGTTGATACCGGCCCGGCCCCGGCCCGTGTCGCTGTTTGCCCAGACTATGTAAAAGGCGGCGCTTCCCGCGTTCAGGACGGGAACCTTTTCACCGGTAATGATGTAGTACTCACCATCCTGCCGTGCCATGGTAGAAAAAGATGACGTGTTCGAACCACCCTTTTCCTCCGTGATACAGCAGCTTGCAACGGCATCCGCGGGATCGAGAAGCGGGGACAGAAACTTCTTCTGCTGTTCTTCCGAACCTCCTATCAACAGGGCGGAAACCGAGTGGACCGTGGCCGCATAAATGCTGGCCAGCCCGGCACACCCGTAACCGATCTCTTCCGTCACGATTGAAAGTGTCAGCCGGTCCAGAGCGTGACCGCCGCATTCATCAGGAATGATAAAAGAATTCAGTTTTTCTTCCGCTATGATGCAGAGGTAGTCTCCGTCGATAGGTCCCGGTTCGGCCGAATCCACCTTGAGAGACAATGGTTGGAGCGCTACAGCCCGGCGATTGATCTTCTCCTGAAGTTTTTTCTGTTCCGCCGACAATTCAAAGGAAATCATTGTTTACCTCCGCTCTTCTGCCAGAGAACAAAGTCAAGAACGGACTTCCTCTGCGAAGGCTTCAGCCCCGGCAGTGCTTCAATGATTCGTTGTGCCAGAGGGTCTTTCAAAATCGTGTCGTAGTCGGAGTTTGCCGGGTGTCTGTCTTCAGAGCCCTCAAGGAAGTATGTCACGGGTTTGCCCAGAAGATTCCCGATACGCTGGAGCTCCGCCAGATAGAGACGCCGCTTGCCCAGTTCGTAATTGGAGAGCGAGGCCTGCGTACAACCCAACTTCCTGGCCAGGTCATCCTGGCTCAGTCCCGCCTCTTCCCGTGCCTTCTGGAGCTTTCGTCCTATTTCTTCGTAGGCTTTCATGGTTCTTCAATCATGACGGCTTCGTACAATGGTACCGGAGCCGCATGCCTGATTGCGCTCCGGCCTTCGTCACCGCGTTGTACCATCACAGTACGCCTCGTTCCTTAAGATGTACGCACCGTGCCTCAGGGAGCTTTTACAATACCGTCCTCTACCAGACGTTTTTCGATCTTTACGAGGCCGTCAATCGTTACTGCAGGAAGTACACTATTTTAGCGGGGAAGTACAGATTGTTCCGGAGGACCATCGGACGGTCGGCCGGCAGTGCTACACGCCCTCACGCGGGAAGGCGACAAAGGCCGGGAAATCAAAAAAGAAAGAAGGCCTGCCGGTTATGGTATTAACCCACAGCCCTTCTCTTGATTTCTGGAGGCGGCAACCGGATTCGAACCGGTGAATAACGGTTTTGCAGACCGCTGCCTTAGCCACTTGGCTATGCCGCCGAAAAATGGAGCGGGCGAAGGGATTTGAACCCTCGACGTCCACCTTGGCAAGGTGGCACTCTACCACTGAGTTACGCCCGCTCAATGGAAGCTACTCATAGTAAAATACCTGGTCCCTGTCAACGAAAAACTTCCGGAACAGCTCCCGTCGCATGCAGTACACGGACCATCGGCGACATCAATGGCTTAAGGACTCCCGGTGAAACTTCATGGTATATTCGGTTCCGGACCATACGGAGAGAACCAGGGCGATGTAGATGACAACAATCCCCACCGCGTGGGCGTTCAGTCCCAGGAAGGGATAATGGATAAGAAGGGCCGACACGCCGATGACCTGGCAGAGGGTCTTCTGTTTCCCCAGGCTGCTTGCCTCGATTATCAGCCCTTCGGCCGAGGCGAAGCTTCGAATTCCGTCGACGACGACGTCCCGGGCAATCATGATAACCACAACCCAGGCTGGTATCCTGTCCAGGGGAATCAGCATGATCATGGCAGTGCTTATGATCAGCTTGTCGACGATGGGATCCATGAGTTGCCCTACTTTTGTCACAATGTTGTATCGCCGCGCGATGTAGCCGTCCAGAAGATCCGTCAGGGCGGCGGCAATGAACAGCAGCGCTATGACCAGGCTCAAGACTCTTCCCGGATTGAGGAGCAGCAGGAACAGAACCGGTATTATGCCGACCCTGAGCATAGTGATACTATTGGGAAGATTGAAAATCTGCCGCTTTTTCTCCGACATGGGGAGCCGGTCAAATCTGTCTTTCAGAAAATCTATCACGCTGCCTCCGGGGAGAATGAAGGATTCCACTTGCGTGTTATTTCTTGGGCACTTTTTTCCAGTCTTCCAGGAATTTCGCCAATCCCACGTCCGTCAGTGGATGGCGGGCCATTTGTGACAGAACGCCGAAAGGCATGGTTATTATGTCGGCACCCAGCAGGGCCGCGTTGAGAACGTGAAGCGGATGGCGAACGCTGGCCACGATGACCTCGCAGTCAAAGGCATAGTTGTCGAACATGTACAGTATCTGTTCAACGAGTTCCATGCCGTCATGGGACACGTCATCCAGACGCCCGATGAAGGGACTCACGTAGGCGGCCCCCGCCTTTGCCGCCAGGAGTGCCTGCAGGGCGGAAAAGATCAGGGTCTGGTTCACGGCGACGCCCTCGTCAGCGAGAGCCTTTGTCGCTTTCAGGCCTTCTATGGTCATGGGAATCTTTACCACCACATTGGGAGATGTGGCCGCCAGTTTTTTACCCTCCTTTACCATACCTGCGGCGTCTTCGCTGACGACTTCGAGACTGACGGGACCGTCGACGATAGCCAGGATCTCCTTCACCACCGTGTCGAACTTTTTCTTCTCCTTCGCGACCAGGCTGGGGTTGGTAGTGACCCCGTCAACCATGCCCATTCCAATTCCTGCTTTAATTTCGTCTATGTTCCCCGTGTCAAGAAAAAATTTCATCAGCTTCTCTCCTTCCGTATAGAACTGTGCCGCTCGGCGTTCACTGCTGCCGCCGGCTCTGCCGGTAGCGGTCGCGGCATTCCTCACTGCAGAAATGGTGTACTTCTCCCTCGATGGTCGCGGTCAGGGCACTATTTACCGGAACGTAGGTTCCGCACTGGGGGTCTTTCACGAGATCCTCACTCGCAATTTCAGACCTGCGGCGGGGTAAGACACGATCCTTCTCCCCGGGGACCTGAAAAAGATACCGGGCGGCCCGGTAGGCTAAGTACAGGATAACGATTAGCAGTATCAGACGTACTATCATGAACGACACGCCGGTGGAAGACCCCGCAGGATCGTTTCACACCTCCTGTTTTCGTCATTCCCGGTCCGACCCGGGATTCGAATCTGCTCACTCCCGATTCCCGCATGAACGGGAGTGAGCGCAGGGCAGACAGCTCAACACCGGGCGGCAATCGGGACTCCCCAATACCCGGGATTGGCCTGACAGTACACTTTCAGGATTTCTCCCCTACCCCTCCAGCTTTACAACCGTTGCGGCGTCTTCCAGGCGATCCAGCAGTCCCCGAACCGATATGCCGAATCGGGGATGAATCACCCATGAGGCAATCTCCGCGAGAGGCTCCAGGACAAAGCGACGCCGGTGCAGTTCACGATGGGGTATTACCAGGTCATCCTCGTCGATGACGGCCTGCCCGTAAAACAGGATATCCAGGTCGATGATCCGGGGACCTCCGTCGCCTGTACGGGTCCTTCCCATGTCCCGTTCACGTTCCTGGAGTGCTTGCAGGAGACGCCGGGGCTCCAGAAGGGCCCGTATCTCCGCCACGGCGTTTATGAACCAGGGCTGCCGGATCATTCCCACCGGCTCCGTCCGGTACAACGATGACCGTCGAACCGGCACCAGGCCGGGAGTTTCCGACAGGCTCTCCAGTGCCGAGCGACACTGTCGCAGGGGGTCATCCTGGTTGGAACCGATCGACAGGTAGCAGATAACACCTTCTTCCCTGCCATCCGTGAACCGCCTCCGCATTGTCGGGATCACTCCTTCAGTCCCAGCACATCCTGCATGTCGTAGAGGCCCTTGGGCTGGTTCACGACCCAGCGGGCCGCCCTGAGGGCCCCCCGGGCGAAATTGTCCCGGCTGTGGGCGCGGTGTATGAACTCGAGCCGCTCGCCCATACCGCCGAAGATGACCGTATGTTCGCCCACGATATCGCCGGCCCGGATGGTCTGGATACCGATCTCCTGTTTTGTCCTGGCTCCTGTCATACCCCGGCGCTCGTAGACGCCGACATCATCCATGTTTCTCCCCAGGGCGCGGGCTACGACCTGTGCCATCATGACGGCCGTTCCGCTCGGCGCGTCTTTTTTCTGGTTGTGGTGGGCTTCGACGATTTCAACATCGTAGTCATCACCCAGTATTCGGGCCACCGAATCGAGCATCCTGAACATCACGTTCACACCGACGCTCATGTTCGGGGCGAGAACGCAACGTGTCTGCGCGGCCAGCCGCACGACCGCCTCGAGTTCCCGGGCCGTCAGTCCCGTGGTGCCTATGACGGCAGCCTTTTTATGGCGCGCTGTTATTTCAAGGTTATTCACCACCGCGTCGTGGTGCGTAAAGTCAATGATCACGTCACCGGCGTCAACACAGTCTTCGAGGCTTCCGGACACCTTCACGCCCCGTGCCGACAGAGCGAGAGCGTCTCCGATATCCTCCCCCACCAGGGGATGGCCGGGAATTTCAACGGCTCCCGCGAGTTCGAGATCTTCGGCGCCGTCCAGAAGCGAACAGATCCTGCATCCCATGCGCCCACCCGCTCCCATGACAATAACGCGTATCACAGTCTTTTCCTCCGATTACAGGTCCGCGGCAATCAGTGATTGTCTGCCGTCGTTTCAGATCAGCCCGCAGGCACCGATCACCTTCTTGACGCGTTCGTAGTTCGCGTCCGACAGGGGGCACAGGGGGAGTCTCAACTCATACTCGATTTTTCCCATCATTGAAAGAGCCGCCTTGACGGGAATGGGGTTTGTCTCGAAAAAAAGGGCCTCCATGACGGGCCACACGCGATAGTGAATCTCCCGTGCCACTGCAAGATCCCCCGCCGCCGCAGCCTTTACCAGCCTGGACATGTCACCGGGAACGATGTTTGAGGCCACCGATATGACACCCTTGCCGCCGATGGCCATGATGGGAAGAACCGTAAAGTCATCACCCGAAATGACGGAGAAGCCCTCACCGCAGAGCCTGATGACGGAACTGACCTGCCGCAGATCTCCCGTGGCTTCCTTGATGCCCACGATATTACTGATTTCCGAAAGTCGGGCGACCGTTTCGGGCAGAACGTTGCTTCCCGTCCTGGAAGGAACATTGTAAAGGATCACGGGAATGGGTACTGCTTCGGCCACGGCCTTGAAGTGGCGGTAAATGCCTTCCTGGGTAGGCCGGTTGTAGTAGGGAGACAGCAGGAGCGCTCCATCGGCGCCGGCCTCGTAGGCGTGACGGGTCAGCCTGATCGCCTCGACGGTGTTGTTGGATCCTGTACCGGCGATGACGGGGATGCGCTTCTTTACGGCGTCGATGACGATTTCGATGACATTATCGTGTTCATCGTGGGAAAGCGTCGCCGACTCCCCCGTAGTTCCACAGGGTATGATGCCGTCGGTTCCGTTTTCAATCTGGAATTCGACAAGCCCTCTCAGCGCCTCCTCGTCCACCTCACCGTTTTTAAAGGGTGTCACAATGGCTGTCATGGATCCTTTGAACATTATTTTTTTCCTCCTGTTTCCATTACCGGTAACCCGGAACCCTGAACCGTCTCCGTCCCATGCCTGCTCAGGCGTTCGGGTATAGACTCTCCCCTTATCAGGTCCTGGTAGGTTTCACGCTTTTTTATAACCTCCACGGCGCTTCCGCTGACGAGCAATTCCGCTGCCCGGGGCCGGGAATTATAGTTCGACGCCATGGTGAACCCGTAGGCGCCCGCGCTCATGACGGCCACCAAGTCGCCCTGGTCGAAACGGGGCACTTTTCTGTCTTTTACAAAATAATCGCTTGATTCGCAAATAGGTCCCACGATGTCGGCGACAACAGGCTCCCTCTCTTTTTCCAGTACCGGCAGTATCTGGTGATACGAATCGTAGAGACTGGGGCGTATCAGGTCGTTCATTCCCGCGTCGACGATGATAAAGTTCTTGTGGCTCCCATACTTGGTATAAAGTACCCTGGTGACCAGGATTCCCGCGTTACCGACAATGACCCTGCCGGGTTCCAGGATGAGAGTGCACCCTGTATCACGGGCTTTTTCAGACACCACACGGGCATAGTCGCGGGGGTGGGGCGGCGTTTCCTGATCATAGGCAATGCCCAGACCGCCGCCGATGTCCAGATAACGAATGTCAATACCTTCCTGTCGCAGAAGCCCTATGAGGTCCTTCAGGCTGTCCATGGCCTCGAGAAAGGGCCTGATGTTCAGGATCTGCGAGCCGATATGGCAATCGACACCGATGATCTCCAGGTTGCTCAGCTCCCGAGCCCGGCGATACTCCCCGATGGAGTGCCCGATGTCGATGCCGAACTTGTTTTCCTTCAGGCCTGTCGATATGTGGGGGTGTGTCAGCGGATCCACGTCCGGGTTGACCCGAAGGGCTATGGGCGCTTTTGCTCCCTTTTGACCGGCCACGGTGTTTATCAGCTCCAACTCCTGCGACGATTCGACGTTAAACATGAGAATGCCCGCGTCAAGGGCGTAGCTGATTTCATCGCGGCGCTTGCCCACGCCTGAATAGACTATTTTTTTCGGATCCGCCCCGGCCGTCAGGGCCCGGAACAGTTCTCCCCCGGAGACGACATCAACTCCGCCACCTTCATTGATCAAGGCTCTCAAAACAGCGATATTCGAATTCGCCTTCGCGGCAAAACAGACCAGGTGGGGCATGCCGGCGAAGGCCTGATCGAACACCTGGTAGTGACGTCTGAGCGTTTTCAGGCTGTAGAGGTAGAAGGGCGTCCCCTGTGACTCGGCAATAGCCGAAATAGGAACGTATTCACAGTGCAGTTCATTGTTGGAATATTCGAAGTAGTGCATGGAGCTTCCTCGGACCGTGTGGTCCGGCGGTCAGCGCTTCAGCCGGTTCCGCATTTGTCGACCCTGCCGCCGGTGTCCGGCGGAACACAGGCAGTACCTGCCGACGCCGCTTTATTCACGTTTTCGCCTGCATGATCACAAGCACTGGTTTTCATGGTTGTCACCGGAGCCTGAGGACGGGGGTCTCCCTTTTTCCCGCATCCCGCGACCGCCGCGAGCAGAATCGCGGCACAGAGCAGGCATCCCATTTTCAGAAGCAGGTCATGTCTCATTATCTTCACCGATTTCCCTGATTCTCTGAAGCACGGCTTCGCGGGCCGTGCCCCCCGGTGTCGACCTTCGGTCGGGCGACTTTCGGGCTGAAAAATAACCAAGGATGGCATCATCCACCGGATCATGGAACATACTGATTTCATCCAGGGTCAGATCATGAAATTCTTTTTTGTTTTCAAGACAGTATCCCACAAGTCTCCCCACGATGTTGTGGGCCTTCCTGAACGGGACGCCCTGAGTAACGAGATACTCGGCCACGTCGGTAGCCGTGCTGTACCCTCCCCCTGCCTCCTCGAACATCCTGTCTCTTCTGAAGACCAGCGTTGCCAGAAGACCCTCGAAGACCGCCAGCGACGACTTCAGGGTGTCCGCCGTATCGAAGAGAGGTTCCTTGTCTTCCTGGAGGTCACGGTTGTAGGTCATGGGCAGACCTTTGAGGACCGTGAGCAGTGCCACCAGGTTCCCCACGACGCGTCCTGTTTTTCCCCGAACCAGTTCCGCCACATCGGGATTTTTTTTCTGGGGCATGATGCTGCTGCCGGTAGTATAGGAATCGGCCATTTCAACGAAACCCACGTGGTCCGAGGACCAGAATATCAGATCTTCGCAAAACCGGCTCAGGTGCGTCATGGTCAACGCCGCGGCGAAGAGGAATTCCGCCGCACCGTCACGGTCTGAAACGGCGTCCATGCTGTTTGCAGTGATCGCGGGAAACCCCAACTGCTGGGCGACGAAATGGCGATCGATGGGAATGCTTGTTCCCGCGAGCGCCGCGGACCCCAGGGGCATGACATTGACCCGCCCGAGGCAGGACCGGAACCGTTCATCATCACGGGCGAACATTTCCCGGTAGGCCAGCAGGTAGTGTGAAAGAAGCACGGGCTGGGCCTTCTGCATGTGGGTATATCCCGGCATGACCGTGTCGATTTCTTCCTTGGCCCGGACGAGAAGGGTCTGATTCAGGCGCCCCAGCAGATCCGTGACGGATCCGATCTCATCCCGCAGGTAAAGCCGCATATCCAGTGCCACCTGATCGTTCCTGCTGCGCCCTGTATGAAGTTTTTCCCCGGCCTCTCCGATCCGTTCAATCAGGGCCGCCTCCACGGCCATGTGAATGTCCTCACGTTCGGGTTTAAAAACAAAGGTTCCCGCCTCCATTTCGTTGAGAATGGCCTCGAGGCCCGCCACTATTTCCCTGCACTCGTCATCGGTGATGATCTTCCGGCGGGCCAGCATCATCGCGTGGGCGATACTTCCCTCTATGTCATACCGGAAGAGGCGGCGATCGAAGTGGATCGACGTCGTGAATGCTTCAACATTACTGTCGGTGGCCTCCTTGAATCGTCCTCCCCAGGGTTTGGCTCCCGGTCCGGGCTTGCTCTTAGTCATCATGGGCGCCGTTTTTTTCTGTTGAGTGCCCTGATCCGCATTCGCAGGGCGTTCAGCCGGATGAATCCCGTGGCGTCTTTCTGGTCGTATACTTCGTCTTCCTCGAAGGTGGCAAAGGCTTCACTGTAAAGGGAGTGGGGAGACTTAAGTCCCACGGAGGTGCAGTTGCCTTTGTAGAGCTTGATTCGAACCCGTCCCGATACGGTTGCCTGCGATTCATCTATAAGTTTCTGCAACAGCTCCCTTTCAGGGGCGTACCAGAAGCCGTTGTATACCAGCTGGGCGTATTTGGGAATGAGCGAATCACGGATAAGCATCACCTCACGGTCCATTGTAATGGACTCCAGGGCACGGTGCGCGCACCAGAGGACTGTTCCTCCGGGAGTCTCGTAGATGCCCCGGGACTTCATGCCCACGAAGCGGTTTTCCACCATGTCGACCCGGCCCACTCCGTTGGCGCCGGCCAGGATGTTCAAAGCGTCGAGGAGCTTCGCCGGACTCATCTTCTTCCCGTTCACGGCAACGGGGTTTCCCCCTTCGAAGTCGATCTCCACGTAGACGGGCTTGTCCGGCGCTTTCTCCGGCGACGTGGTGAGAACGAAGACCTCCTCGGGAACTTCCGCCCAGAGATCTTCCAGGATTCCTCCCTCATGGGAAATGTGGAGCAGGTTGCGGTCCTCGCTGTAAGGCTTTTCCCGGGTAATACTTACGGGAATCCCGTGCTTCCCGGCATAGTCCATCATGGCTTCCCGGGAACGGAGTGTCCACCGGTCGTCTTTCCAGGGGGAAATAATCCGGATGGTCGGGTTCAATGCCAGGTAGGTCATCTCGAAGCGGACCTGGTCATTTCCTTTTCCTGTGGAACCGTGGCTTACAGCATCGGCCCGCTCTTTTTCGGCGATTTCGATCTGCCGTTTTGCTATGAGGGGTCTCGCCAGTGACGTTCCCAGCAGATAGGATCCTTCATAAACGGCATTGGCACGGAGGGCCGGGAAGACGAAATCCCGGACGAATTCTTCCTGAAGATCATCGATGTAAATTTTGCTCGCCCCGGTATCGAGGGCCTTTTTCTCGAGCCCCCGAAGCTCTTCCTTCTGTCCCAGGTCCGCCGCGAAGGCAATCACCCGGCAATCAAAAACGTCTATAAGCCACCGTACGATGACGGAAGTGTCGAGGCCGCCCGAATAGGCAAGCACTACTTTTTCTACCCTGTCTTTCAATGGTCTTCTCCTCCCATAAGCATTTCCAGGATCGCTTTCTGGACGTGAAGCCGGTTTTCGGCCTGGACGGTCACCACCGACTGCTTTCCGTCGAGAACGTCATCGGTGATTTCTTCACCTCGATTCGCCGGCAGGCAGTGCATGACAACGGCATCACGGCGGGCGTTCCTGAGAATTGTTTTGTTGATCTGAAAGGGCCGGAAGATCTCTGCCCTGGTTTTTTTCTCGCTTTCCTGTCCCATGCTCGTCCACACGTCGGTATAGACCACCTGGGCACCCTGAACCGCCTCCCGGGGCGACCGGTAAAGTTCTACACCCCGGGTCGATTCCCGCCGCGCCCGTTTGAAGATGGAAGGATCGGGATCGTAGCCTTCGGGACAGGCCAGGGCCAGCCGGAAGGGAAGTATGGCCGCCACGTTAAGCCAGGAATTGGCAATGTTGTTGCCGTCCCCTACGTAGGCCACTGTTACATCTTCGTAGGAGCCGAATATCTCGATGATCGTGAACAGATCGCTGGCGATCTGGCAGGGGTGAAGCAGATCCGTAAGCCCGTTGATGACGGGAATCGTTGAGTTGCGGGCGAATTCCTCCACGATTTCATGATCAAAGGTACGGATCATCACAGCGTCAACATAGCAGGACATGATCCGCGCCGTGTCAGCCACGGACTCACCCCGGCCGAGTTGTATGTCTCTGCGGCTGAGGAAAGTTGCCAGGCCTCCCAACTGGAACATTCCCACTTCAAAAGACAGGCGTGTACGGGTGGACGACTTGTCGAAAATCATTCCCAGTGTCTTCCCCTCCAGGGGCCGGTGGCTGAGGCCTGCCCGCAACCGGGATTTCAGAAGGGCGGACTGCTCCATGATTCTGTCGAACTCACCCCTGTCCATGCCGTAAAGTGTAAGGAAATCTCTTTTCATACCTGCCCCAACAGGGAGTCGAGAATCCCCACCGCTTCATCCACATCACTCCGGGTTATGATCAGGGGCGGAACGAAGCGGAGGACCGTGCCGGCCGTGCAGTTCATCAGGAGTCCCTGCTCCAGGGCCTTCATGACACAGGGGGCGCCCTCGATTGAGAGCTCCAGCCCCACCATGAGACCCCGGCCCCTGATGCCCGTGATAATGTCATGGTTCTCCGCCAGCTGCCGCAGGCGATCCAGAAAATAATCCCCCACGGTTCGGGCGTTTTCCACGACACCTTCCGCGATCATCGTCTCCAGTGTTGCCAGTGCCGCCGCCATGGCCAGGGGATTGCCGCCGAAGGTGGAGGCGTGGCTCCCGGGAACAAAGGCTGAAGCTACTTCGTCGCGAGCAAGCATCGCCCCCACGGGAAACCCGCTTCCCAACGCCTTCGCCAGGGTCATGATGTCCGGCTCGACGCCGCTTTCCTCATAGGCGAAGAGGGTCCCCGTGCGTCCCATGCCCACCTGCACCTCATCGTAGATAAGAAGGAGGCCGTGACTGTCGCAGATATCCCGTACCTGTCGCAGGTAGCCGGGGGCGGGGACACGAATGCCGCCTTCGGCCTGGATAGGTTCCAGCATGACTGCACAGGTCTCGTCGGAAATGGCCGCCTCCAGTGCCGCCGCGTCATTAAAGGCAACATGGCGGAACCCGGCTGGAAGGGGGTCATAGCCCTGCCGGATGCGTTCCTGCCCCGTAGCCGCAACTGTGGCCAGGGTTCTGCCGTGAAAGGAATTGATCATCGTGATGATTTCGAAGCGCTTTCCTCCGGTTTTTTCATAGGAATACCTGCGGGCAAGCTTGATGGCCGCTTCGTTCGCCTCGGCGCCGCTGTTGCAGAAGAAGGCCTTGTCGGCAAAGGAGAGCTCCGTAAGCATCCTGGCCAGGCGGATCTGGTGTTCAATGTGAAATATGTTGGATACGTGCATCAGGGTTTCCGCCTGCCGCGCTATGGCGGCCGAGACCGCCGGATGGGAGTGACCAAGACCGCAGACGGAGATGCCCGCCAGAAAATCGAGATATTCCTTACCGTCCGCGTCCCAGAGGCGTGCGCCCTTTCCACGCACCAGTACCACGGGGACCCGGGCGTAGGTGTTCATGACGCACCGGTCGGCGACTTCCATCCATTCCTTAGAGTTCATAGGTCTCCGTCACCCTCCTTCCCTGATGACTTCCGTTCCAATGCCTCGGTCGGTAAACATTTCCAGGAGAACGGCGTGGCTGAGGCGCCCGTCGATGATGTGGGCCTTGCCGACACCTTCCCGGAGAGATTTGAGGCAGCACTTTATCTTGGGATACATACCGCCGCTTATGACGCCCTGAAGAATCAGGTCCCCGGCTTCCCGTTCTCCCAACGACGGTATCAGTTCACCGTCATCGTCGAGAACGCCCGGCACGTCGGTCAAAAGAACCAGTTTTTCAGCGCTGATGGCTGCAGCCACCTCGCCGGCTACCACGTCAGCGTTGATATTGTAAGTCTCGCCGCTTTCACCCACCCCGGTAGGGGCAATGACGGGAATGAAGCCGCCGTTGACGAGGGAAAGGATAAGGTTCGCGTTGAGATCCGTCACCCGGCCCACCAGACCGATGTCTATGATCTCCGGCGGAGAATCCTTGGCTTTTTCATCGCTGAGACAATATTTTTCCGCCTGTATGAGGTTTCCGTCCTTGCCGCTGAGACCCACGGCCTTTCCACCGTTGTGATTGATGAGCCCCACGATTTCCTTGTTCACCTTCCCCGCCAGGACCATTTCCACGATGTCCATGGTCTCACGGTCCGTAACGCGCATGCCCTGGACGAATTTGGATTCTATGCCAAACTTTTTGAGAACCCGGCCGATCTGGGGGCCGCCTCCGTGTACGATAACGGGGTTTACACCGATGTATTTGAGCAGTACCACGTCGAGGGCGAATTTCTTTTTGAGATCTTCGTCCACCATGGCATGGCCGCCGTATTTTATAACGATGCTCTTCCCGTAAAAGCGCCTGATGTAGGGAAGCACCTCGAGCAGGATGTCTGCTCGCTCCGCGGGACTTTTCACTACCGTATCCATAGGACCTCGCGAAGGTGATAGTATTGTCGCCAGCTCAGTAAAAAAAGTGCCTTGCGACACGGCGCGCACATCCCGGGGTACGTCGCGGTGACGAAGGATGTGGCGCAATCAAACATCCGGTTATAATGCCGGAGGCATGCCTCCGGTATCATTGTACGAAGTCATCACCCTTTGATTGATTTTACAGTACATATCTGCTCAGGTCTTCGTCCTCTATGATGCCCGACAGCCGCTCGCTCACATAGTCGGCGGTAATGGTCAGTATCTTTTCCGCCAGGTCCGGCGCGTTAAAGGAAACATCGTCCAGAAGCGTTTCCATGATCGTATAGAGCCGCCGGGCACCGATATTTTCCGTCCGTTCGTTGACCAGGGCGGCCATTTCGGCGATCTCGGCAACTGCCTCGCCCAGAAACGTCAATTCTACTCCCTCTGTCGCCAGCATTTCCACGTATTGCTTGACCAGAGCGTTATGGGGCTCTGTCAGTATCCTGATGAACTCATCCTTACCGAGTGAATCCAGTTCAACCCGAATGGGAAACCGTCCCTGCAGCTCCGGGATCAGGTCCGAGGGCTTTGTGAAGCTGAAGGCGCCGGCGGCGATAAAGAGGATGTGGTCCGTCCTGACCATACCGTACTTGGTATTGACAGTGGATCCTTCAACGATGGGGAGCAGGTCGCGCTGAACGCCCTCACGGGACACATCGGGGCCCTGGACGGCGTCACTCCCCACGATCTTGTCGATCTCATCAAGAAAAATAATACCCGACTGTTCCACCCGTTCTATGGCAGTGCGGGTCACCACATCCATGTCCACCAGCTTCTGGGCCTCTTCCTCCGCGAGAAGGATGAGAGCCTCGGAAACCTTTGCTTTCCGCTTTTTCTTGTTTTGAGGAAAGAGGTTGCCGAACATTTCCTTGATATTAAGTCCCATGTCTTCCACGCCGGAAGATGAAAAAATCTCGATCATGGGTCCGGTTCTGCCTTCACGTACTTCAATATCGACAACCCGTTCGTCCAGATGGCCCTGCCGCAGGAGCCTGCGGAGTTTCTCCCGGGTGCTGTCATACTGAAATACCCCTTTGTCCGCGTCTCCCTCAGGATTCTCCATTTCGATAAGCTCCGGGCCTCCCGGGGGAACGGTGCTGCTGTTGGAACGCTTGCGGGGCAGCAGAATGTCGAGGATGCGCTCCTCCGCGATGTCCATGGCCTTGGACTTCACATTTTCCTGCTCCTCCGATTTGACCATATTGACCGACAGTTCGACCAGGTCACGAATCATGGATTCCACGTCCCGGCCCACGTACCCGACCTCGGTGAACTTTGACGCCTCTATCTTGAGAAAGGGCGAATTGTCCAGTTTTGCCAGCCTTCGGGCAATTTCCGTCTTTCCAACACCGGTAGGACCGATCATGATGATATTTTTGGGAGCAATCTCATCGCGCAACTCTTCAGGAACCTGCTGGCGTCGCCAGCGGTTGCGCAACGCGATGGCGACGGCCCTCTTGGCGTTATGCTGTCCGATGATGTACTTGTCGAGTTCCGAGACTATCTCCCGGGGCGTTAATCTGGTTGATGTCATAGAATCTCCGTCGTCTGCCGATTGCCGTAGCTCATGATGTCTGTTCATCTTCATCATTGACGGACAGTTCCTCGATGAGAATGGAATCGTTGGTGTAAATGCACAGTTCCGCCGCTATTTTCATGGCCTCCCGGGCAATCGTGGCGGCATCCAGATCACCGTGGCGCACCATGGCGCGAGCCGCGGCAATGGCATAGGGCCCGCCCGATCCGATGCCGAGGATATTGTCATCGGACTCAACAACGTCCCCGGTGCCGGAGATCAGAAGCGCGTTGTCGCGATTCACGGCAATCATGAGGGCTTCGAGGTGACGCAGGGCCCGGTCCGTCCTCCAATCCTTGGTCAGTTCCACTGCAGACCGGAGCAGATTTCCGTTGTACTGCTCCAGCTTCTGGTCGAACCGGTCAAAGAGGGTAAAGGCATCGGCCGTGGCGCCGGCAAAGCCTACTATCACCTTGTCGTCAAAGAGTCTCCTCACTTTTCTCGCGCCGTGTTTCAGAATGGTTGTATCAAGGGTAACCTGGCCGTCGCCGGCCACTACGACTTTACCCCGGTGCCTCACTGCAAGGATAGTAGTGCCCCGAATCCGCATGGATTTTCATCGTTCCTTTCGAGCCCGCGGGTGGCTCTTGTCATAGACTTCAATTAGTTTCGCCATGCTCATGGCTGTATATTTCTGTGTCGTGGAAAGACTCTCATGGCCCAGAAGCTCCTGGATCGAACGCAAATCACTTCCGGCGTCCATCATGTGGGTCGCAAAGCTGTGGCGCAGCGCATGAGGACTGATCTTCTTTCTGATCCCGACGGCCTTCACGTACGCGTCGACAACCCGAGCAATGCTCCTGGTCGTAAGCCGTCCATTCCGGGCGTTGACAAAGAGCGGTGCTTCCCGATCGGTACGCGCGGAAAAGCGTTCGTCGAGGTAAGCGCCGAGAGCCTGAACAGCTTTCCGTCCAAGGGGCACGATGCGCTCCTTCTTCCCCTTGCCCCGCACTTTTACCAGCGACGACTCAAGGTCGGCGTCACCCACGTTGAGGTCAGCCAGTTCCCCCACGCGCATACCCGTTGAATACAGTGTTTCCAATATCGCCCGATCCCGCGGAAACGCAGGAACACCGACAATCTGCTGATCCAGCAGGCTGAAAACCTCGTCAACGGACAGGTATGCCGGGAGGTGTTTTTCGGCCTTCGGCGTCTGAACCAACTGGGCCGGGTTGAATCCGATCCTCCCTTCCCGCATGAGATATCTGAAAAAGGATCTCAGACTGGAAAGTTTCCGGGATATGGTGACTTTTTTCACCTTTTTCATATACAGGCCGGTCATGAAGGCCCCGATGACGTCCCGTCCGATCTCATCAACGGCGGTGATTCCGCGCTTAAGCGCGAAGGCCTGGAATTGCCTTATGTCGGCCAGGTAGTTGCGCTGGGTGTGGATGGAAAGATTCTTTTCCGTTCCCAGATAACGCGCGAAGTTGTTTATTGAATGTTCCACTGACCCCTCAGCCCGCTCTCTTCACAGGTGGATCATCAATCCTCACAGCGGCGCAGCCCCGCATAGTAGCAACAGCATTCATTGGCGAAATTATTGTCGAATACTCTCGTCTGTCCGTCCCTGAAGATAATCCTCACGTAGGACATTCCGCCCACGACGCCTGAATTCCATTCCTCGATGACCACGCCGAATCCCCACTGGGGGTAGCGCCTGTGCATGACCTGGTCACCTGTTTTCAGGTAAAGCCTGCGAATTTCTTCTTTCATGTCCCTGTACCGCAGGGGCTCTCCATGACCACATACTTCACGGGACGTGTCGTCAGCGTCAATCCGTGGCTTCTCCGCCCAAACGACCACCAGGCGCGTCATTTTACATCTTGTATTTTCCGAAATCTTCCGGGGCCAGATTTTCCAGGAACTCCCTCAGTTCTTCCTTGGTGTACTTCTTCAGATCGCCGGTCTGCTTGGTAAAGTGTACATCCATCGATTTCTCGACCACCGTTTCATCGACAAAAATGGGTGCCGACGCCCTGAGAGCCACTGCGATGGCGTCGCTGGGCCTGGAATCGATGAGAAGTTCAGCTCCATTCTGCTCCAGGTGAATCGTGGCAAAAAAGGTGTTATTTTTCAAGTCGTTGATCACGATCCTGGTGATCCTGGCTCTGAGCGAGGTGATGGCATTGAGCAGCAGATCGTGAGTCATGGGTCTGGAAAGATCTATTTTTTCCAGCTGTGTGGCAATGGCGCTTGCCTCGAAAATCCCTATCCAGATGGGCACGGCACGCTTTCCATCCCGGTCTTTCAATATCACGATGGGCGCTCCTGCTACGGGATCGATGGCAAGCCCGAAGACTTTCATTTCTACAAGCATGGTTGACTCTCCGCTTCCTTGTTGATCATCTCGCCTCTCAGGGAATGAGCATAGCCCCTGACAATCTTCACGGGGACGGTTTGTCCCCTCAAAAAACCGTCCCCGCTGAAATTGACGATTCTGTTGCTTCGGGTTCGTCCCGCCATGTCCAGAGGACTCCCCTTGCCGGGACCTTCAACGAGGACCTCTTCGACGGTTCCTTCGAGTGCACGGTTTTTCTCAAGGGTGTGCCGGGCCTGGAGTTTCTGCAGTGTTGCCAGGCGTTGCTTTTTGACATCTTCCCCAACGGCACCGTCATATCGTTCGGCGGCTGTGCCGGGACGATCGGAGTATTTGAATGAAAAGGCATTATCAAACCGCACTTTCCGCATAAGGTCAATAGTTTTTTCAAAATCCCCGTCGCTCTCCCCCGGGAATCCAACGATGATGTCGGTGGTGATGCTCACTGATGGAATCCGGTCGCGCAGGACGCTTATTTTTTCGCCGTATTCCTCGGCGGTGTATCCCCGCTTCATGCGTCTGAGGATCTCCGTCGACCCGGACTGAAGAGGCAGATGAATATGTTCGCAGAGCGGTTTCAGGTCGGCAAGCGCCGCCACGAGTTCGTCCGAGAGATCCTTGGGATGGGATGTTGTAAACCGTACGCGCTCGATTCCGTCAATATCCGCTACCCGCGCCAGAAGCAACGGGAATGTAACGGATTCTTCAAGCCCCTTTCCATAGGAGTTGACGTTCTGACCCAGAAGCGTCACTTCCTTGACGCCGGCTGCGGCAAGGTCGGCAACCTCCTTGAGTATGTCTCCGGGGCGGCGGCTTCGCTCGCGACCGCGCACATGGGGGACAATACAGTAGGCGCAGAAGTTGTCGCACCCCTGCATGACGGTGACAAAGGCGCTGAGAGCGCCTGCTGCATGGTGCGCGCGAATGTCCAGTGCTCCCGGTTCATCCCTGAATGCCGTGTCTTCCTGTCGGCCGCACCCCCCCCGCACCGCCGTCGCCATGGCAGGGATGCGGTCCATGGCGTGTGTGCCGCAGACAAAGTCCACATGGTGAAACCGGGTGAAAAAACGGCTTCCCCACTGCTGGGCCAGGCATCCGGTGACACCCAGCACGAGACCGGGTTTATCCGCCTTGAGACGGCGCACTCTTCCGATAAAACTGTGGGCCTTTTGTTCCGCCTTTGCCCGGACGCTGCAGGTGTTGACGATGATGACATCCGCCGCCTCGAGATCATTCGTGACGCTGTAGCCCGCCTGTTCCATGAGGAGAGCCGCTTTTTCCGAGTCCCGGACATTCATCTGGCACCCGAATGTGTGCAGGTAGCACAGCAGTGACTCACTCACGACAAAAGGTCTCCCTGGCCTGCCCGCATTCTCTGGGTCAGCTTCTCCTCCGCACTCTTGCTGAAAGTGAATCCCTTTTTTTTAAAGAGCCTGACACAGGCGTTCACGACATCCCGGTCGTAGGCAATGCCTGCTTTCGATCTGATTTCCTTGAGTGCCGATTCGATTCCCAGAGCTGAACGGTAAGGACGGTGGGACGCCATGGCTTCTACCACGTCGGCGACGGCGATAATCCGGGCCTCGATGAGGATATCCGTACCGGTCAGACCATCGGGGTACCCGCTCCCGTCGATCCGTTCGTGATGCTGGCGGACGATCCGCGCGACGGGCCAGGGGAAATCGATGTTTTTCAGGATATCGTACCCGATCTCGGGGTGCACCTTCATCATCAGAAACTCGATGTCCGTGAGAACGTCGGGCTTACTGAGGATTTCCGAGGGCTCGTATATCTTCCCGATATCGTGGAGCGTCGCCGCCACGATGGTCCCTTCCACCTGGTCCTCGTCAAGCCCCATTTCCCTGGCGATTGCGCCGGCAAGCTCCGCCACGCGCTGCTGATGTCCCGCCGTATAGGGATCACGTTTCTCGGCGATGGACGCGAGGGCGCTCACGGTCTCTTCGAGGCGTTTTTTCAGGCGCTCCACGGTACGTTTTATTTCTTCCTGGGCTCGTTTTCTGAAAGTGATATCCCGTACATAACCCATCTCGGCCCGTTTCCCCTCGATGCGTATGACACCCACCGCGATTTCCGCGTCTTTTATGGAACCGTCCTTGCAGAGCAGGCGGCCTTCGTAAAGCGACATCGCCTCCTCACCCGCCATTCGACGGCGATGAAGCCGTATGACCATATCACGGTCCCCTTCCGCAAAGAGGTCTGCAAAAGGACGCCCGGTCAGATCCCGGACATCGTATCCCATCATGGCCGCCATGGCGCGATTGACAAAAAGGCAGATCTCGTCCTGGACGATGATAATGCCATCCATGGCCTGTTCGACCAGTGCGGCATATCTTTCTTCGCTTTCCCGGAGAGCCCGCTCGGAGCGTCTCTGTTCCGTGATGTCCTCGTAGATAACGACGATCCGCCGGTCCTTCAGCACGTCTCCGAAACGGGCGGAGCTGACCATGCATTCGATGTCGGTGCCATCTTTTTTGCGACAGGGAAAGGGCTGTCCGTAAATCTTGGTATGCTCGAGCGTCGTGTAGAACCTTTCTCCGATGGTACGCCATTCATCGTCGGAGCGATAAAGAATCCGCGTCTCCTGACCGATCATATCGCCCGGCTCCCAGCCGAAAACGTTTTTCACCGAATCGTTGGCGAAGATGATCCGACGGTTCTCAAGGCCGATAACGGCATGGGGAATGGCGGCCAGCAGTGTCGATTCCAGGGCCTGAACCTCCATGAGATGTTCTTTCATTTCCACGAGTTGGGTGATGTCTATGGTGCTTCCCAGGATCGCCGGCTCACCACGATAGTCGATGGAAGCGACTGTCTCGAGGACCCACCGGACGATTCCCTTCTTGCTCACGATACGGTATTCGTAGGGATATGACCGCTCACCTTTCACCATTTGCTTCGCGTATTTTGCAACGATCTTACGGTCATCGGGGTGAACGAAATCGCTCAGTTTCCTGCCGATGAGATCATCGGCGGAATCGCATCCCGTGTATGCCATCAGGTGGGGATTGGCAAATCTGATTTTCCCGTCCTGGACCACGAAGATCCCCGTCTGGCTGTGGTTGGCGAGACTGCGGTAGAGCTTTTCCGCTTCAACCAGCCGTGCCTTCGCTTCCTTCTCCTCCGTTATGTCCATGGTGTTTCCGAGCGCCGCCCGCTCACCCCGGAAGGTAATGGAAATGATGTTCTCCATGATCCAGCGTATTTCACCGCTTTTACTCACGAAGCGATATTCATAGGGCGACCGGCGTTTGCCCTTCAGCATGGCGCGGGCATTTTCCATCGTTTTTTCGATGTCTTCAGGATGGAGAAATCGACATACATCCCGGCCGATCCATTCGTCTTCCCCGTAGCCCGAATAGTTCACGATATAGGGGTTGACGAACTGGAATTTTCTCTTCTGAACTATGTAGACTCCGGCCTGGGAACTCCTTGCAAGGGCCTCGTACAGGTTATCATGCTCACGCCGGCCTCCGGGTTCTCGCCGCGGAAGGCTTTCCGGTTGATCCTTGTGTTCCCCTTCGGCTCGAGGTGCTCTCTTTTTCGCCATGGTGGTTATCTCTTTTTCCGTACCTCTGCAACCTGCCGCCCGGTCACTTCCGACAGTACGCCGCTTGCCTTTTCATGTTTCGATCTGTTGGCGGCCCGCCACCAAATATTCCTTACTTATAGGGATCGGGTCAAGCAAAATATACCCGAAGACTTCGCGGTCCCTGCCTGATGCCGCACCGCGCCCTGTGCCGCAAATAGAAAAGGGGGCCGTGCCCCCCTGCAGATTCTGCCCTTCACTTGTTCTGGCTGGAAATAAGTGGTTTACTTCTCTGAATTGACTCGTTCTTTCAGATCTTTTCCCACCTTGAAGAAAGGAAGCTTTTTGGGAGCCACTTGAATGACTCCTCCGGTTTTCGGGTTTCGGCCGGTGTATGCTCCATATTCCCGGACGACGAAACTTCCGAATCCCCGTATTTCGATTCGTTCGCCCTTTCGAAGCTCCTCATTGAAACTCTTGAAAATCAGGTTAACCGTATCCGAAGCCTGCTTTTCCGTGAGGCCTTCTTTTTTGCTCAACGCAGATATCAGTTCTGACTTGTTCATATAGCCCCCTCTTCACGATGTTGTATCGGGTACAATCACTCCAGCGGACGTTTTTCTACTTTTACGGGACCACCACTATTTTAATAATCCTGGTCCGGTGCAACCCGTTAGCGCTAGCTATTATTTATTTTATCCTGAAAAGTCAAGATATTTTTCCAGAATCATCGCTGTGATTCACTCCGGCATGAATTGTCTGATCTCCGATGCTTTCAGGTGCCGGAACGCCCCCGGCTTCAGTGTTCCAAGGTCCATCTCGCCGATGGCCGTACGGATCAGGCGCGTTACCTGGAATCCAAGGGTCTCGAAATACCGGCGCACAATCCTGTTTCTTCCGCTGTGAATGGTAAAGCGGAGCCAGGTACTCCGTCTGTTCACCTTTTCTATGCTTGCCTCATCGGGCTTGAAATAGCCGTCGTCAAGCCGCGTTCCCCCCTGGATGGCCGCGAAGGCCGCCGCTTTGACGGAGCCCTTCACCTTGACGAGATAGGTCTTGGGAATGTTGAACTTCGGATGCTGGACCCGGTAGGAAAAATCCCCGTCATTGGTCATGATAAGCAATCCTTCGGAAGCGTAATCCAGCCGTCCGACAGGAACAAGCCGCTCGGAAAAATCACTGACCAGATCGGCCACAATTTTTCTGCCCCGGGGATCGCTCATGGCAGTCAGGTACCCCGCCGGTTTGTGGACCGCCAGGTAGACCTTCACGGGATCGCTTGTTATGCGGACTCCTCGGACCCGGATGACATCCCGGAACGGGTCCGCCCTGTATCCCATTTCGGTAACCACCTCATCGTTGACGGAGACATGGCCCTCCCGAATGAGCGTTTCGGCGGCACGTCGGGAAGCAATCCCGGCTGAAGCGATTATTTTCTGCAGACGTTCACGCACGGGGCTCCGACTCCTCGAGTTCCTTCATTTCCCTCAGCGTGGGCAACTCCGACAGGTCCCTGAGATTGAACACCTCCAGAAACCGTTTCGTGGTCCCGTACATGATCGGTTTGCCCGGGACATCCTTCCTGCCGACGATGCGGACCAGGTTTTTCTCCAGCAGACCCCGAAGGGCTGTACTGACGTCGACTCCCCTGACCTGTTCGATCTCCCCCTTCAATACGGGCTGGCGATAGGCAACAACAGCCAGCGTCTCCATGGCCGCCCGGCTCAGCATGGCCGGCCGGCCTCCTCTCAGTTTCTGTATCCAGGGTGCCGCCACATCGGCTGTTCTGAACTGGAATCCGCCGGCAACCTCGGCCAGATAGAGACCGCCCCGGCCGGGAGCATACCGGTCCTTCAATTCCAGCAGGGCCGCGTGGATATCCTGTTCAGAAGCATCATCGAGAAGCTCCTGGAGCTTTTTGGTGGAAAGAGGGGTCTCGGACACAAAAATGAGGGACTCGACAATGCTCTCCAGATCCTTCATGATGCACTACCCTCCCGCGCTTCAGTTTCCACCGCCAAGCATATGCGTATCGTTTCGTAGGGTGCCCCCTGAAAAGCCCTGGCCACACGCATCTTCATCAGTTCCAGCAGAGCGAGAAACGTGTAGATGAGCTGCCGCTTGCCCCGCGCCGGCGCCAACAGCTCTTCGAAGGTAAGTGTTTTGTGTTCCCGGAGCGCTTCGAGCACCTCACTTATTCTCTGTGACAGGGACATGGTTTCCACGTTTACTTCCAGGCTGAAATCACCACCCATTGAAGCCGCGACCCGCTGAAAAGCCTCCACCAGTTCAAAGACGCCTATCTCACGAAGGGAGCGGTCCCCGCAGTCCCCGATATCGACATCACGTTCATTCCTGGTGAAGGTGTCCCGGCCGAGAAGCTTCATGCCGCCAAGATCGAGGGCCGCTTCCCTGAAGGCCTGGTATTCCAGGAGCTGTCGAACGAGAGCGGCCCGGGGATCTTCCTCTTCCTCGCCTTCAACTTCCTGAACGGGAAGGAGCATGCGGGACTTGATGTGAAGCAGCGTGGCCGCCAGAACGAGGTATTCCCCGGCCAGGTCGAGATTCAGGGATTTCATGGCATCGATGTGGCTGATGTACTGCTCGGTAATCAGGGAGATGGGAATATCATAAATATCGATCTCGTGCTTTCTGATGAGATAGAGCAGGAGATCGAGGGGACCTTCGAATATATCGAGCTTTATCCTGTAATCCATGGCTCCTGAAATCCCTCCGCAGGCCGAACGCGCCGGCGGGACGACTCGCGCGGTCCCGGCAGACGCCTCTCCTTCTCCGCATATCGGCCCCCGCGGAAATGACGGAAGGGTGAAGTATCTCATCCGGGTCGGCCGATCCGGCTATCCCGGGACGACGGAATGATCTGTGTGAAAACGTTTTTCCGGGATCCGCGGTGAAGTTCTCCGCGCTCGTTGCGGCTCCGGGATCGCCGGCACTCACATACCGTCGATGCGGTAGAGTTTCAGGGCATCTCTGGTCTCGTCCATGGTGGTGCGGGCGATGCTTCGCGCCCGGGATGTCCCCTGCGCCAGGATATCCCGCACTTCATCGATATTTTTCAGATAATAATCCTGTGTCTCGTGGATGGAAGCCATGCCTTCGGCAATGGCCTTCGCCAGCCGCTCTTTGCATTCCACACAACCGATGACCGCCTTTTTACAGTCTTCAGAAATCTGATACACCTCTTCCGGCGCGGAGTACATGCCGTGGAAGGCAAAAACGTTGCAGAGATGAGGCCTTCCGGGGTCGCGCTTTGTCTTGCGCTCCGGATCGGTGAACATGGAGAGCACTTTCCCGGAAAGATCTCTGCCGCGATCCCTGAGATATATGGAATTATTATAGGATTTGCTCATTTTCCGCCCGTCCAGGCCCAGAAGCCTGGGCACATCCGTAAGAAGCGGATCCGGTACGGTGAAAACTTCCCGAAAGAGAAAATTGAAGCGCCGGGCTATTTCACGGGTCAATTCTATATGGGGAAGTTGATCCACGCCCACGGGAACACCATCGGCCTTGTACATGATGATGTCAGCCGCCTGCAGTACCGGATAGGACAGGAACCCCGCCGTGGAGAGATCCCGGTCGGTCAGCTCCTCTCTCATCTCCTTGTACGTGGGGTTGCGCTCCAGCCAGGCCAGGGGGGTAATCATGGAAAGAATGAGGAAGAGTTCCGCGTGTTCCTTAACGCCGGACTGCAAAAACAGGGTGCTCCCGGCGGGATCGAGACCGGCGCTGAGCCAGTCTATAACCATGTCGATGGTGAAACCGTTTATCTCCGACGTGTCTTTGTAGTCGCTGGTAAGGGCGTGCCAGTCAGCAACAAAATAGAAGCATTCATGATTCTGACGGTTCTGAAGATTTACCCAGTTGTGCAAAGCTCCATGGAAATTCCCAAGGTGCAGTTTCCCTGTAGGGCGCATGCCGCTTACTATTCTTTTTATCTTCACGAGTGTCGTCCCCCGGCCGGTTTGTCCCGTTCACTGTGGACGGAACGAGCGCATCTATAGCAGAAGGGGCGGAAGAAGTCAACAGGGCTGTTCAAACATAACTATCAGAATAAACTGGGAATCTAAGGGCGGTATCCCTGGCTGGTGCCCCTCATCTCCTGTGCCGTGAACGTCTGACCCTGCCCAGGATGAAGCCCACAACAAGTCCTGACACAAAGAGGAGGGGAAAGAAAATAATCCGCGACATACTGATGTTCCAGAAGAGGAGCTTCAGGGAAGTTTCCTCCGCGTTCTGCAGGAGGATGATGCCGAACAGGATCAGTATAACCAATACGACGATGGACCTGGTTCGTGACATGACAGGGTTTCCTTTCATTGCCGACACAATCCCGGCGGAAGGCAGGTCAATGGATCCGTCGAGGCGATCCCGATCCTTCCCGTAGACGATGATACCGGTGGACAGTGTTGCACAGAACCGCATTTATTTCAAACCCGGAGGGCTTTGGGCGCTTCACCCATGCCACTCGTAACGGACACTCAAAGAAAGGCGCCGGCCCTTATAAAATGGGTCGGCGCTTCCCGTCAAAAAATATGCTGCCGGTACTATTGCTTCTTCGGGGGTGAAAGCATGAGGAGGGCAAGTATGATGCCGAGAACCGCCAGGCCTGCCGTGGGGTAGAAGGCAACGGTGAAGGATCCGAAGGTGTCCTTCGCCTGACCGGCGATGATGCCGCCCAGGATGGCTCCCAGGCCGTAGGCAAGAAACACGATACCATAGTTCTTCGCGTAATTGGCAACTCCGAAAAATGTAGTCGTCGCTGTGGGAGCGATGGCAAGCCACCCGCCCAGAGTGAGCCAGAATCCGATGAAACAGATAACGTAGAGTACAACACTGCCTTCACCGGCAACAAGCATGCCCAGTGACGCGACCAGTATGATGATGAAAGAAATGATAGCAGCGCCCTTCGGAGAAAGTTTGTCCGTCAACACCCCGAAAATGGGACGGCCGGCACCGTTGAAAATAGCGAAGACCCCCACGAGGATGGCCGCTGTAGCTGCCGGGATCAGAATGATTTCCTGGGCGACGGAGCTGGATATCCCGATGGCCATAAGGCCCGCGAGAGAACCGATGGTGTAACAGAGGAAAAGCCCATAAAAGGTTTTTGTTTTTACCATTTCGCCCATGTTCATGCTGGCCCCGACCGTAACTGACGCGGCCTTCCAGCCTGCCGGCGCCCAGCCTTCGGCGGGATAGCGAAAGGGGATGAAAAGAATGCACATGATAATCAGAAAGACCAGTCCCATGATGAAAAAGGTCTGCATGGGACCGGAACTGGCGATAAGCGATGACGCGACGTTTGCTGAAATAAACGGGGATCCTCCGAAGCCGGCAAGGGTAAGACCGAGGGCGAGTCCACGCTTGTCGGGAAACCAGCGGCCCACACAGGCCAGGGGGACGCCGTAGGCAAGCCCGACGCCGCCGCCGCCGATGATACCATAGGTCACGGTAAGCATGGTCATGCTCGTGGCCTTGCTGGACAGCATCCAGCCCACACCGACGATGATGCCTCCGAGAATACCGAGATTACGGGGCCCCATCCTGGCAATGATCTGGCCGCCCACGAACACCATGATGGCGAAAAGAGCCAGAAACACCATGAAAGGCATACCCGCCGCCGTGGCTGAGGCGTCCAGCAACTTCTGAACAGGGCCGCGGAACACGCTGTAAGCGTAAACACTTCCGAGGCAGATATTGATGATGAAGCCCAGAACAACAAACAGCCAGCGTCCCGATTCCGCCGGCATGCCGAAAACTTTCGTATCGCTCACGATTCTTGACCTCCCTCAGCAAATTTATAGCACCTTAACCAATGGTCATTACTTTGTCAACGCAATTCCACGCAATTTCAGGGACTCACGGAAGATTCCTTCATCCGGAAAGCAACCTGATAAAAAATCTGAATTGTGTCGTTTCGAAGAGCGCAACGACGGGAAATCTATCTGTACCGTCGATGATGAACACGATTTCTCCCCAAGGCAGAAACGACAAAACCGACAGTTTTTTCAAAGTCCTTCCGACGAGACAGGACAGTCGGAGAAATGCCGGATACGTCCGGGAGCATGTCGAATGCGTCAGGTCTTTGCCGGGGGTATTCCGAACAGTTTCTGCGCGTTTTTTGTTGTCTCCCGGGCAACACGCTCGAACGACTCCCCTCTCAGATCGGCGATTTTCCGGGCCGTGTACACCACGAAAGCCGGCTCGTTTCTCTTTCCCCGTTTCGGCTCCGGCGACAGGAAGGGGGCATCGGTTTCAACCATGAGTCTATTCAGGGGTACGGCACGAACCACCTCCCTGAGCGTTTCCGCCTTCCCGTAGGTTACGGTACCGGGAATGGAAATATAGTAGCCCAGGTCCAGGCACCGGCGGGCCATGGCATAATCTCCGGAAAAACAATGCACCACACCGGTGAGATTTCCCCGGTGTTCCTCAAGCATGGCCAGCGTTTCACCGTGGGCGTCACGGTCATGAATAATGACAGGCAGGCCGATGTCCCGGCAGAGGTCGAGTTGCTCACCGAACCGGGCGATCTGCGTGTTTCTGGGCGAGTAATTCTTAAAAAAATCAAGACCGATTTCTCCGTAGGCAATCACCTTGTCGTCCGCCGCAAGAATTTTCAGCTCGTCGTAGGTTTCCGGCCCGATATTCCCAGCATCGTGGGGATGAACACCCACAGATGCCCAGACCATATCGTACCGGCGGGCCAGGGCAACGGCCTTCCTGCTGTCTTCGAGGTCAATGCCGACGGTAACGATGGCCCGGAGGCCGGCGGCCCGGGCCCGCTTGATGACGTCGTCACGATCACGGTCAAAGTTACCCAGTTCAAGGTGGGCATGTGAGTCGATGAGCATAGTAACAGTATCCTTTCTTCATTCGGTATGAGGCAGCGGGATGCCGGACGCGTAAAGGCTTTTCATGCTATTCTCGCAGCCGGGGATCGAGGGAGTCTCTAATTCCCTCGCCCAGGAGATTGTATCCCAGGACTGTTATGAGTATCGCCAACCCCGGATACAGGGACAGCCACCAGGCGATGTCGATGTTGTCCTTTCCCGCCGTGAGAATATTACCCCAGCTCGGCGTGGGCGGCTGGACGCCGATGCCGAGGAATGACAGGGCCGATTCGGTCAGGATCGCTCCGGCAACGCCGAGGGTGGCGGCCACAAGCACGGAGGCCATCGCGTTGGGAAGAATATGCCGAAAAATGATTTTAACATCCGTCGCTCCGATCACTCGGGCCGCCTGGACGAAGTCACGCTCTTTCAGGGAAATAAAGTCGGCCCGGACGAGGCGCGTTATTCCCATCCAGCTCGTGAGGCCGATGACGACCATAATGTTCCATATTGACGGCTCAAGAAGGGCGATGACGGCCAGTATCAGAAAAAATGCGGGGAAACAGAGCATCACATCCACGAAACGCATGATCAGCGAATCGATCCACCTGCCGTAATAGCCCGCCACGGCGCCCAGGACGGTGCCGATGAGCATGGCGATGCCCGTTGCAACGAAACCCACTTTCAGGGAAATTCGCGATCCCCAGATCATGCGGCTCAAGACATCCCGCCCCAGTTGATCTGTCCCCAGGAGGTGCTCCCGGGAGGGAGGCTCGAGTACACCGTCGATGTTGATCTCGCCGGGATCGTAGGGGGCAATGACCGGAGCGAAAAGCGACAGGGCAAAAAGGAGGATCACGACGATCCCGCCGGCAAGGGCCAGCCTGTTTCTAAGGAAACGGTACCAGAAGTCTCCCTTCATTACGACACCCTGATCCGCGGATCCGCCACGGCGTAAGACACATCGGCGATCAGGTTGCCCGCTAGGGTCAGCACCGCGCCGATGAACAGAATTCCCATGACGACGGGATAATCCCTGGACATGACGGAGAGATAGAAAAGTTGTCCCATGCCGGGAATGGCAAAGATGGTTTCAAATATGACACTTCCACCAATAAGGCCGGGTACGGAAAGACCGAGGATGGTGATCACCGGGAGAAGGGCATTCCTGAGGGCGTGCCTGTAGATGACCGCGCGTTCACTCAATCCCTTGGCCCGGGCCGTGGTAATGTAATCTTGGCGTATTACCTCGAGCATGTTGGACCGCATGTACCGGGACAGCCCGGCGAACCCGCCGAAGGCCGACAGCAGCACGGGAAGGATGAGATGCTTCGCCAGGTCGACCCACTGGTACCAGGCAGGGAAGTACTCGTAATTAAGTGACCGTATACCCGAAATAGGGAGCCGGCCCAGGTTGACGCCGAAAAGAATCATCAGAAGCAGGGCCAGCCAGAAGGTAGGCATCGCGAAACCGATAAAGACGAAAACCGTCGTAATCTTGTCAAAAAGAGAGTCACGATGGACGGCCGAAAGAACGCCCACGGGTACAGCCACCAGTATAATGAGAACCAGTGACAGGACGTTGATCATGATGGTGATGGGCAGCCGTTCGGCAATCTTGTCTACGACAGGCCTTCCGTCAGGGGAAAAGGAGTTGCCCAGGTCAAGGACAACCAGCTTTTTCACCCAGAGGTAATATTGAACGTGGAGCGGCTTGTCCAGGTCGTAGAGTTCCATGAGACGCTCCCGGGCTTCTACCGAGGCGTGGGGACTCAGTTCGGTCTGCATGTCCGTGGGAGAACCGGGCGCGAGATTGATCACCACGAAACAGATGACGGTAATCCCGAAAAGAAGGGGTATCATAGTGACAAGGCGTTTTAGAATGTAGCGTGCCATGCCGTCAGGGCCTTTTCGTATCGAGAAGATTCATGGCGTCGATCTTTTCCAGGCTTTTCTCCAGGGCTTCCCGGGTGTGGGGTTCTAAAGTGACAATAGGTGTGCTCCCCGCCTTCTTCAACGCATCCATGAAACGCTGAAAGGGAAACGTTCCTTCTCCCACGGGCAGATGCTGGTCTCCGGAACCGTCGTTGTCATGAAGATGGATCTGTCCGATACAGGGACCCAGGGCGGCCATCCAGACCTCCAGCGACGAAAGCGAAAAGGCGTTCCAGTGACCTGTATCAAAGCAGAGCCCCACCGGAGCCTGACCATCACCGGTGACGTCTTTCAGGTACTCGAGAAGAACCTTCAGCTCGTCAGGACGGTCTTCGTAAACATTTTCAAGCATCAATGACGTTCCCAGTTCTCCTGCCCGGCGCACAAGAGGAGTCCAGGTGCGAATGCTGTTTTCCAACCAGGCTTCTTCATTCGATACGTAGTACCGACGGTCGAAGGCGGCATGGCACACTACGGACCGTGGATTGAAGAAGGGAACAAGATCGAAGACCTGGGCGAGTCTTGCCGCCGTCACTTCACGGATCTTCTCATCCAGGGCACCGGGGCGCAGGTCATAAAAGGGCGCGTGGAAGGTGATTTCCAGGCCGGCGTCCTGGAGGATCTTCGCGGTTTCGCGAAAATGCTCACGGCTGTAGCCGTCCAGTGCAAAGCAGTCGAAGCCGATCTCCAAGTGTATTCCTTCCTCGAGAACAACGGGGAAATACCGCTCGATGAGAAAACGATAGGGCATGTTGACCTGGACCCGCTCCAGGATCGGCTGCGCGTTCATGGTATGTTTTTCTCTCTTCCCATGCTGTCTATTCCTTTAGCACAGGGCAGTACCTATCACAACCGGCACAACAGGAGCAGTTTTTCTCCTTGACAATAAAAAAGCCTTCCTGTTAATGAGTTTTCTTTTTGTGGTTCGGTAACGGGCCGTTAGCTCAGCTCGGTAGAGCAGCGGACTTTTAATCCGTTGGTCGCGGGTTCAAATCCCGCACGGCCCACCATGCAACCACACACCGGAAGCACCGCCTGACCTGTCCGTCAGGCGATACTGACGGCATCCGGTTATACCGCCGGAGGCATGCCTCCGGCAACTTTTTACGAAGCCGAGACCTGGCTTGAAAAACTATCGGTTGTGTCATTTCGACCGCAGGGAGAAATCTTGCAACATATCGATGTTAAAGAAAGATTTCTCGTCGCGATGCTCCTCGAAATGACAAAATTCAGGTCTCAAGCCGTCAATACTGGAGAAAGGACCGAACCCATGGCATCCAAAAGTGAAGATACCCGACAAAACCAGGCGGTTTTCTGGGAAGGAAAACTGGCTGAACGGATTTCCCTTCTCACCGGCGAGGGGGTCGAAGCGAAGACCATCGACAGAGATCCGGCCGTTAAAATGATCAAGGCCAGGATAAAGAGGGCCAAGGCCCGGCTGAGAACCATCGCGGCCATGGCCCGGAAGATCGAGGATAAAGCTCGGACGAAGGCGGAAAAACTCGCGCTGCCGAAGGAGGAAAAGTCCAGAAAGAAAGTCGCCGCTGAAGATGTCGCGGAAGAGAGCAAACGGCAGCAGAAAAAGAAACAGAAAAAAGAAAAGAAGGAAAGTGATGCCGTGGCTCAGACACAACCGCAGTAAGTGTGGCGGCACGGTGACGGCACTGATTTGAAGGGGCTCCGGCAGGAGCCCCTTTTTTACAGGCCTTCGTCCCGTGCGCTTCGGAAGAAAAACAGGACCACCATCGCAAGAAGAGCCAGCAGACCATTGATTTTCCATGCTATTCCATAGGAACCTGCCCTGTCGTAGATGATCCCGCCCGCGAGAGGACCCAGGCTGCCGATACCGGCGATAAAGAAGGAAAGCGTGCCATAGGCGGACCCCAGAATCCGGCGTCCGAAACGGCGGGAAAGGAGGACCGGGGGCATGGTCGACAGTGAGCCGTAACCAAAGCCGAATACGGAGGCGTAGAGATACAGGCCGACAGGCGTGGTCATGCGGATCAGCATAACAATGCCGAGGGTCATGAAAAAAAAGCCGATCAAGCCCGAATAGGTGGGATCACGAAGCCGGTCACTGAACCAGCCGTAGAAGAATCGTCCAAAAGCGCTCGCGAAGCCCACAAGCCCTATCGATGTGGCGGCGGAAACCTTATCGACGCCCATCTCCAAAGCATAAGGCACCTGATGCACGAACATCATGAACACGATCAGCGAACCCGTGCTGTAGCAGTAGGCAAGTATCCAGAAGCGGTAGTCTCCGAGAACCGAACGGACCGACGAATAGTCCTCCGACCTGTCAACGCTGCTGACGGTTCTCCACTGGTCCGCGGTTATTCCGTCGGGATACATGCCGTGTTCCTCCGGCGTCGATTTTCTCATCAACGTCTGCGACACAAGGGTGCCCAGGACAAAAACGGCAACGCCCATGGTAACGAAACCCGTCCGCCAGCCGAAATGCTGGACAACCCAGCCCGCCATGGGCGCTATAATGAGTGTCCCCAGGCCGATACCCACGGAACCCATGCCGACGGCGGTTCCCCTGCGGCGGACAAACCACTTTCCCACGGAGGAACCGGCCACCACGACACCGAAGCAGGACGCGCCGAGCCCGCAGAACACCCCGTAAAAAACATAGAGCCAGGCAGGATTTGCGGCTACGCTGGCGACAATGAATCCGAGCGCCACAAGGAAGACGCCGGTTGTCATGATCCACCGGGGAGCCATGCGGTCCAGGAGACGGCCCCAGAAAATGCCTCCGGCGGCATACATGAAAAGGCTGATCGTGGCCGCCAGTGATATGACGGACATGGACCAACCATACTCTTCGAACATGGGGGTCACGAAGACGCCGAAGCTGTAGCGCGCCCCGTAGTTGATGCCCATCATGATGAAGGCACCGATGACCACGTACCATCCCCAGAAGAACCTGGGCTCGGGCCTGTCGATAACGCTCTGGGAAGAACTTCCACGGTCAGTCTGATTCATGGCACCATCATTTCTTGTTTTCCCGCAGGGATTCAGGACACCGCCGCCCCGGTCCGAGCTTTACGGTGTTCCGTTCCTGTGATAGGGTGGCGTTCATCGCGATCGCGGGACAACACGTAGAAACCTTTATTGGAAAACTATCGATTGTGTCATTTCGACCGCAGGGAGAAATCTTGCAACATATCGATAGTAAAGAAAGATTTCTCGTCGCGATGCTCCTCGAAACGACAACATTAAAGGTCTTACGTAAGGATACACGAACGAAAGTACTTCATGGCACAGGCGAAAAAAAACTACAAGGCCCGAAGACAGTTCAGGGAACGCAAGGCCGGCAGCAGCCGACGCCGGGTTCACCAGGATCACGAGGATCAGAAGCATTCCCGGCCGTTCCGGATGAAACCGGAAATCGATGGCGATCTGAAACGCCTTTTTTCAGGGATCGGCAAACCGGCATCGGTTCCTTTCGCGGCAGATCCCTTTCAGATTGAAGCCCTGAAGGCAATCACAAGGACAGACTGCCTTGTCACGGCTCCAACGGGAGCAGGGAAAACCTGGATCGCCGAAAGAGCGATCGCCCAAACCCTGGAGCGGGGAGGACGCTGCTGGTACGCGTCGCCCCTGAAGGCATTGTCAAACTCAAAGTGGGTTGAATTCGGAGAGATTTTCGGGGCTGACCGGGTGGGAATCCTCACGGGCGACACCAAGGAAAACACCGACGCGCCGCTCGTTGTGGGAACCACGGAAATACTGAGAAACCAACTCTACGACTCCATGCACCGTGGAGAGATGCTCGACTGTGACCTGGTCGTCCTTGACGAGGCACACTTTCTGGGAGAAAGAGAGCGGGGCGTCGTCTGGGAGGAAGTCATGATCTATCTTCCCCCCCGGATCAACATGCTCCTGCTTTCGGCCACTATAGGCAACGCCGATGAAATCGCCGCCTGGCTTGAAACCATTCGCGACAAGGAATGCCTCGTTGTCGAAGAAACCAGGCGTCCCGTTCCGCTTCACCCCCTCTTTCTTCATCCCTCGGGACGGATGATTCCTCTCCTGAAGGGACGGGCACTGCATGAAAAGGTTGTTTCCTTCATGGAAAAAAGTCATTCGCGGGCACGGGCTTCTCGATTACCGCCCTTCGGCGACATACTGGTCGTTTTGAGGGCCATGAATCTCCTGCCTGCCATCTTCTTCCTCAAATCCCGTGACGAGTGCGACGCCGCCCTTTCGCTTTGCCACAGCTACCCCCGACGTAAAGACGGGAAGAGCTTCGAATCGGAACTGAATGTCTTCCTCGATGACTACCCGTTTCTCATGGACCACAAGCAGCTGACGGCCCTGCGACGGCTCCGGTGCGGCTCTCACCACGGCGGACAGCTCCCGGCCTGGAAATTCCTGGTGGAACACATGATGAAAAACGGCTTCCTGGAAGCGGTCTTCGCGACATCCACCATGGCGGCGGGCGTTAATTTTCCGGCCCGTACAGTGGTTCTTTTCAATTCCGACCGCTTTAACGGTCACGAGTTCATCCCCCTTGACGCAACGGAATTCCACCAGATGACGGGCAGGGCCGGGCGGCGGGGACTGGACAAGATCGGCTTCATGGTTGCCGTTCCGGGGAAATTCATGGATCTCTTCCACCTGAAAAACATGCCGGCCCGAAGGCCTGAACGAATCCAGAGTCGTATACGCAACGACTTTTCCATGGTTCTCAATCTGCTCCTGTCCCATGGGCCCGATGAAATCAAGGCCATCTTCCAGGCTTCCTTCGCGGATTTCCGGCCCACAAAAAAAAAGCATCCCCGGAGCGGCAGCCTCTGGGGGGATTTTCTCCGCTACCTGGCATTCCTGCAACAGGAAGGCTACGTTGATGGTGACGGCCGTCTCACGGAATCGGGACTGTGGGCATCACGGCTTCGCCTGGACCTGCCCCTGCTTATCGCCGAATGCGTAAAAAAGAACGCGTTCCCCGGCGAGGATCCGGCTTTACTGGCGGCGGTGGTTGCCCCTTTCGTTTCCGATCGGGGACAGGACGTGATCGTTCAGAAAAGCAGCGTCCCCAAGAAGCTTCGAAGAGCCTACGATGATATCACGAAATCCGTCAAGCCGCTGGCGGACCGTATGAAAGAGGCGGGCTTTGAGGTTCCGCCCCTCCCGCTCTGGGCGTCCCTCGCCCTCTATCATTGGGCCCGGGGGTTTCATTGGAGTCTCGTAACCAGGAGTCTGAGAATCGCCGACGGCGACCTGGCCATGCTCATATCGCGCACGGCGGACAATCTACGCCAGATCGGCGCGCTCAGGGATTCGCACCCACATATCGCCTCGATGGCCCTGGAAGCACGAGACCTCATCCTGCGGGAACCTGTCGTATTCGACCAGACGATAAAGATCGTTTCTACTTGACAGGTCACATGGAACACTATATAAGGCGACCCCTACACGTACACGCTATACGTCCCCATCGTCTAGAGGCCTAGGACACCGGCCTTTCACGCCGGCGACCGGGGTTCGACTCCCCGTGGGGACGCCAGAAAACACGAACAGGGGGTTGGAACATCTTTTCCTGCCCCCTGTTGTGCTTCTGGAATTCCATTTCCCACCCTGTTTCCCACTTGGGTCTACAAATATAGACACCGGACGATAATAGCCCCCATTGTCAGAGGCACGTGACAGACTGTCCACGATAATGGGCCATGTTTGCCCTGAAAAAGCCACAGCGGTGCCTTTCTGGACACTACCTTGTCGATCCTGAAAAATAATCTATATTCATACTATTACTGGACAATGTATGGTATGTGTGCCATAGGCCTTGCAAGATTTCAACAACAAAGCCACAGGAAGCTTGCAAATTGCACCTATGAAACCGAAGCGACCTACTGCCCTGACCAGGGCCGTCCGGCCATCAGCACCCGTCTGATGGTTTCCCTGCGTTACCTCATGTACATACACAACCTCAGCGATGAAGGCGCTCTTGACGGGCGCTACGAGTTCGGCTGCAAGGTGAGCGTTGCGGCGATCGAACCGGGGATCGGTCATGTAAAACGTGAGCATCGGATGGATCGTAACCGCCTGAAGGGAACCGAAGGAGACCGGATCAATGCGATCCTCTGTGCCGCCGGGATGAACTTCCGGAAGCTGCAGCGCTTCGCTGCCGCTTTTTTGCGCTCATTGTTCCTGCAGTACTTCGGCGGCTGCCAACGGCCTTGGTACCGCTTTGGTTTCCAAAGAGCCTGTGGGTAGGACAGCGATCTGAAAAAACGAGTTTTTCAGGGTCGACTATCGTAGCTGACACGCTCACGCAAACCCTGCAGGTCCAATTCCCGATGGCATCGAGGCGGGTAATCTCGCCATCCCAGAGTTGCCATGCCGGTATCAGCAATGAATCATGCTCAACAGCGCGCGCGCCCTGCTCATCCCAACATAGTGAAGCGAACGTAGGGACTCGATATGCCCAGGTCTTGGCATATCGACAAGAACAACTACCTCGCTCTCAAGCCCTTTGAAATCTCCGATCTGTGCAAAGCCAATGAAATGACGATTTCTGTTACGGGGTGAAGCATCGTCCAGAACGGAGATTGAATTTCGCAAATTCTCGGAAAGAGAAGACGCCCAAGACTGTACAAATGGTAAAGGCGAAAGTATGACGATATCTCCTCGGTTGAATCCCTCGCCATCCACTAGATCGTGCAGCTCTTTCTCTAGAGCTGGGATAGCACTGTCTGCGTCCGCGACAAGAACATCACGTACCGCAGGTCCATCACCAACGCCTGAATTACCCACATCAGCGCTCAGATCACCTTGTATCCGCTGCAGGATCGGCAGTGAGTTCCGGCAATTCGTCTTCAGAGGGATTCGCGCCGGGCAAATACTTTCCAGATACTCATAGGCATCGGGCATATAGGAGCCACACAGGCCGGATTGATTGTTGGCGTCGTGAAAAAAACACCAACGGCCTTCGCTTATGCCACCATGTAAACAGCTATCAAGCTGGGCCAGCGCATCCATGTTCAATATGTCCTGACCTTCATCGACGATCAACGCATCGAATCTTTCAATGCCGGCACGCTTGGCGGCGACATGAATCGACTCCGTCAAGCTGACAATCAGCCCGGGCACGGCGTTCCGTTCCAGGAAGCGCTTGAGCCAAGGTGAATGGCAGGCCAGTGCGGTTCTCATTCCAGATGCGCCCCAGCGCTTCGCCAGTTCAAGCGCCAGCATTGTTTTCCCTGTCCCGGCACCTCCGGAACATATTACCCGCGGGTTTGCTTCGACGACATCGATCAACTTCAACTGATCCTCTGTCAGGCGGGCAATACGCGTTTCGACCTCATGGGCAGAAACATGCAATGGTACAACAGCCTCGAAATCGGGTCGCAAGTGCTGCTGCAATACTTTCAATTGCGAAGGGGTTGCGACACCCTTGCAAGGATCCTTCGCACGCCAGTACCTCATAAATCGTTCCAGCCACTTTTCGAACTGCCTGAAGTCCCGGCCGTCCGCAAGAACGGCGCGATCCCACTCAGCACTATCGGGAAGCCGCTCGACATCCGGCATGACTACACCGTAACCAACCACAAATACATTCGAGAGAGAAGCGGGAAGCTTTCCCCGCAAACCATGCAGCGCCCCCTCCGCTTGTTTGAACGGTGACTCCCGCAATCGCTCAGTTTCACCATACCGGTTCGTGGTTTCCCAGATGCCATCATGGCAGGACACTCCGCCGCCTTTGACCTCCAGCACGAAAAGGCCTTCCGGCCCGCATATAACAAAGTCGATTTCTCCAAACCGCTTGTATTCATGCCGCGGGAGGTTGAGTGAGTGCATGGCAAACCAGCCGTTCTGGTCCGGCCTGGAAAATGCCGAGCGCAGCTGGTCAAATATTCGTATTTCCGCATTACTGCTGGTGACCAGGGGTTGGCTGGGAATCATCCGCATGATGAACCGTTTCCGTTTTCCTTTTCTTCGATTTCTTGCAAACTTCCAAGTTTCTTGCGCACTTCGGATTCGATCAGGGGAGCTATTGGCGGCCATTGTCCCAAACGATGAAGAAATTTGGCCTCATCCACTTCTTCCTTAACAGTCGTTACCCTACCTGGCAGCACTACCTGCAAGCCTTTTCGTTCAAAGCTTTCAGGTAAATTACCCTCCTCCAAAGTGATGCGTGTCTGAATGCAATCGTTCCAATTGCATCTGCTCGCGAGTTCTACGGCTACGTCATTCTTCACACTGTTCAACCCACCGCTTGGCGATGTAAAAATTTCTCGCAAGGGCTTCGGCCGTGGCGGCGCACTCATGACAAGGTTTTCACCTTGTTTACGGTGCTCAGCGTCCACCATCCGAAAAGCCACGTAGGCAGACATAATCGGATCGCGCAGCTCCTTAGGCAACTGCAGCCAGCTATCGCGCACACCGAACAGGATTCCAGCAAGAATGTACTCGGCATCACTCAATAACGGATGCGAAAACTCTAGTAGTTCCGTGCAATTCTCGCGCAGGCAGAACAACAGTAAAGGTCTCGATAAAGACCCCTTGTGCCTCTCAAGCAGTTCAGTGATTGTTCCACCACCAAGTCCTATGAAACCTCGCATGTCCGCGATCAATCGTTCCAGACGTGGCCGAAATTCCATTTCCCGTAGCAAGTCAAGTTGTTTCTCTAGATACGCAAGCGCCACATCGATGGGCGATTGCGGGCGTTCCTGCGTTTGCGCAACAACCAGCGATTGGATAACGCCCCAATAGAGCTCGGCACGGGTATCTGCTTGCCCGGATATCTCACTTCCCTCCATCCAGTTGGGAAGCTCTGCCAGTATGGGATCGCTTTGGACCAGGTCACTATCTTCACCACGTGCGGTTCCAGTTGCTAGCCGAAAGGCCGCAAGTCCCAGATCACTGCGATTAGCAGTGTGATGCAGCATCGCAAGTACACCGCCAAGTGCCTGTCCAAAAGCCGGCGAATTGTCATTGCTATTCTCAAACAGCTGCGTTTGTGGCTGCGTTGCTGGCCACATCACCTCCGTGTCGGCGGAAAACAGCGATTCCGCAATCTCAACCCGATGAGAGGTCAGATCGACGTTCGAGACATCATTGGCGGCACTTTCGAATGTCTGCCTGTCCTCGGGTGTGCAAAAGTTAACGCTCAATAGCAAGGTTGTCGGTAGTGGCGCACGGACGAACATAGCAATGTCATCTTTACGTTTTCTCGCGGCTGACGAGGCGACGTGTCGCATACGGCCATCTCGAGACAGCATCCGAACCGGGCCGGAAAAATCTCTCAAATCGAGAGACGCGATGCAGGGCAATAAATGCTTACGCTCACTGGTGGCACGCTTCAAAATGTCGGCTGGTATCTTGACCTTGTTACGGAACAAGGGAATCCAGCCCGGACAGAGGCTCAATGAATCAGAATAGTACTTATTTCGAAAACCTGCGGGTCCCATCACCATGCCGGCAGCCAGCATGTAAAGCATGTTTTGATGGTTGGTTACCAGGTGCCATATGCGCGCCGGTTTTCGTCGACTTCGGGGCTTCTTTGGAGTACCTATTTTCGTGATCATGACCTACTTCCTAACAAGAATAGAGGGGTCGGTGGGCAGTAATCCATCCACGACGGGACAAATATTGCCAGTACGGAGCAGCATGAGCTGTTCTCGGGCACGCGCCACCATTACATAAAACCGTGCCTTGAGCGCATAAGGATCGTGTTTCGGTTGGTGCTGGTCGATATCAGCCAAGATGACGGTGTCAAACTCCAAGCCTTTGCAGGACTGGGCGTTTATGGTCATGATGCCGCCCTGACCGAAGTCCGGTAATTCCCGCTGGCCGGAAACGAAGGTATGGATCGGCGGTTTGCCATTGTCCAGCTTTGGATTGGCACTACGAAGCGTGTCATTGAATTTCGTCCGCACTTTATTGTCTGGAGTAATGATTCCAATGAGCTTGCGTGGATTACGGTCGCTCAACCGGAGGATATTGTCTGCAATCGCAGCCAGCGTTGCTGTGTTGGCGGTGCCGTAAGTCCATAACTCCGGCGTCGCGGCAGCAGGTTGAAGATCGGGCAGGTCCGGTTTTGGACTGGCTGGATCAGCTGGGTAAAAGTGCTGTGCCAGTAGCGCGATAGGACGCGTGTTCCGATAGTTGGTTTTCAGTTCCAGCGTGTCGTCGGGTTCAATTACCAGCGTGTTTTCGATGTCTTGGCGTGAGCTACAGTTGTCGGGGTGAATCTGCTGGTTCTGGTCGGCAGTTACGTAGAAGTTCTCGAACCCCAGATGGGTCAGCGTTCGATAAAAGGCTGGTGGCATATCCTGTCCCTCATCGATAACAATAAACTTGTCGCTTTGATCTGGAATATTATCCAGAGATTGAACCTCGAGTTCGACGGTATTCCAATCTATTGGCCGATAGCCTCCCGGATAATCCGGTTCAAGTGTCGGAACTGATTTAAAAAAATATTTGCAAATATCTCGAAACCAAGTGTCCCAGGTTTTGGCCGAAAATGCCCGTTCACTGCCAAATAAATGACGGTTCGAATGATCCAGCAAGTGATTGTAAACGAGAGTTCGGTAGGTCTTATCCTTCTGCGAGAGTCGTCGAGCCCGTAACAATGCCACAACTGACTTACCAGTTCCGGGACCACCAATAATCAGGTGTCGCCCCTCCAACGGTAATGCCAGCGCCTCATCCTGATCCTTGTTCAGTTCATGAATTCCCGGAAGTGTAAATCGGCGCGTGCGATCAATCGGCATAGTCAAGGTACTCCAAAGAATGAAGGCAACCCGTCGGCAACATCGTCCTTGACGAATCCGCGGTCCAGCAAAGTATTGCCGTATTCGCAGGCAGGTTCGGGCACCAGCGCACAGGCATGGCAGGCAGCGCGATTCAGTAAGCCCGGTCCTTGACCTTCATGCTCACTGCAAACCGGGTCAAGCGAACACCAGCGTGAATGCTCCAATGCTCGAATCAGGATGCCCAGGAAGCGCCGGGGTTCGCTCAGTTCAGCCAGACCACCCAGTGAGCCGGTGATGTCGGGAACGGCGACATGGATGAGAATCCCGGCCATAGGCTCTGGAGCGTTTGCGCAATAAAGCCGCTCAATAAGCGACGCTGCAGGATAGCCACCCTCGGATTCGATTTGTCGCATCAACAGGTGTGATAAGGTATGCAATAACATGAAGCGTGTGGTCAGTGGGTTGGGGTTATCGCGACCGGATTGGGCAAATCGGGGGAGTAGCTGATTCAGACGCGAAACAACAGCAGGTGTTTGCTCCCAGATTCTGAGCCTGTCCTCATCAAGCACGAGGAAAATGCCCTCTCCGTACAACTCGATGGCTGGCAACCAGTCTGATTGACCAACAATATCTGGCGGAACAGTAGCTTCAACCACACCTCTCTTTTTTTCCTCATTAGTCGCGCACGGCCGCTTAAAGCCCTTGAATACTTTCACCGCCTTGAGGCGATCCACGCGGACAAGGTGACGGATACCGTGGACAATTTTTCGCTCATCAGGGTTCAGATCGACCGCCATCTCCAGTTTACGCCACTCATCACTTTTGTTGCGAGTCACCAGGTCTTCGTCCTCGCGCTGGTCGGGCAGAACCTCAAGAAATGCCTTAAACTCGCTTTCCCGCAGTTGTCCGAACGTAAGGTTCTCGCCATACAAGGGATAGCCGCTGGCAAGATCAGCCAATGCGGTTTCGATATCCTTGGGGGTACAGTGATACTCCGTCGCCAGAGTTCGTATGATGCCTTTCCTCGCCAATGGTGTTCGTGCGCCGTCTATACGACTTCGGTCTTTGGAATTGCGGTACAGGAGATCCACGACGGTCCCCTTTCGCACGCGGGATTCCGGTGGAATCACCAAAACAGATTTTGCCACTGGCTCGTAAAGCCGCGTGTCATTGATCACCAGCACCTGTGCGGGGTCTTTGTCATCTTCTTCTGCAACTTCTCCTGGCGGAACCAGATCGTCTTTGGTCCATGGCTGCATCCGCCCTTGGCCAAAGCCCATTCGTTCACCATCACGAAACGGGGTTTCAGCACGGCAGGCGCCGCACCGCAATATGCGCTTCTCGTAACCTAGTTCAATCAATCGTAGTTGATCCCGTATTTTGCAGTTGCGCTGAGCAGGTTCACGCGCGTTCTTGTGCGAGAGAAAATGCCACGGCACATCGGCAAGGTACCCTGAAGGATGCGCGAGCACCCAGGTCACCTGTTCCAGCTTAGGGTGATTTCTGCAATTCTGTTGATTGCAGCGGGGGACGTGATCGGGCTGATCGTTCTGCCACGGCCAGCGATACAAGGTGCCACAGGACGGGCAGCGCATCCAGGATGGAAATCGCGTCGCCGGTACACAGGCACCATCTACCTGGCCACTCGGCATCTCTTTCGCCACAGGCGGCTCGCGCAGTTGCTCCTCGAGCCCCAGCGCGGCACGCACGCGCTCCACATAGGGAATCAGCTTGCCCACGAAACGACCAGAGCGATCAGTCCATTGCCGGGTGTCCTGAACGACCGCCAGCCCATTTGCCCCTCGCACGATGGCTCCGACGCCGCTATGGCCGAGCAGGTGTGACAGACGTATGGGAATCAATTCATTGGCCATAGGTCATAATGCCTTGAGCAGGGCGGTGTTTTCGACATTGCGCATGGATTGCAACGTCGGCCACAGGCCGCGAATACGATCATCATAGTTGTACAACAGGCGATCGCGCCCATTGTCCTTATCGGGGACTTGATACTCCAATTGTCTTCGATCTGACCGGCAGCGTTTGACCTCGGTCTGCCACTCGGCAATTAGAGCGTCGATATGGCCGCTTACCTCATCAACCTGATCGGGTGCTGATAGTACGCAACGTCGTTTGAATTGTTCAACGGCTTTGGCAACATGCGAATCGTTCGAGTCAAAATTGGCAGCTGCACCGTTATTCAACAATCCAACCCCACCGTGGCGCATCACGACGACCAATGCCGCCGCCAGTGCACGCTGGCGGGCTTGGTAGGTATAAGGCGTGACGCTGGTAGGCTCGACGAAGCGGTAGAAGGCTTCATGGTAAGGGCGGAAGCTCTCGTAGTGCGACAGGCTGCGTGCCTGTTCACGGTAGTAGTTCGCGAACACTACGCCAGGCACGTCGCTACGCCCCACGCGGCTGCTGGCCTGAATATATTCCGCTGTGGTCAACGGCTGGCCGTTGATAATCATCAGCGCCAATCGAGCCACATCAAGGCCAACCGAGATCATGTTGGTGGCCAGCACGGCATCCAGGCAGCCATCCTTTTCGCGCGTCCTGCTTAACCGGGAAAAAATCTCTGCATTCTGCGCCGCCGTCTGCAAGCTGGTAAGTTGCGCAATGCTTGGCGGCGAGCGTTCTTGTTTTTTCGCTTTTTCGTTTTCCTGGGCCTGCGCGTCTGTTGTGCCAGACAACAATCGCATGAAATCGCGCACATCACTTGCAAAAGCCGTGTGGCTGTTGCCTACTCCCTTAAGGCTGCCGTGATACACCATCTGCGTCCACCAGGCATCCAGCAGTTCTTGTGCATTCTGTTCACTCTCGAACAGCACGTGCGGGGCCCGTAGCAATGTCGCCGCCAACGGCGCCAGGCATTGCTGACGGTTCAGCATCGGCGCCAGATAGCCTACGTAGATTCGGCCCGGGTGTTGCTCCAGCGGCACGGTACGGGCGAAATAGGCATCGTCGCAGTCCAGGCCAGGCGGCGGGAACACGGCAACTTCGCGCCCATACAGTCGCTTTACCTGTTGCTCCGCCATACGGATGGTGGCAGTCGATGCGATGTACTTTGGATACACGCCACGCAATTGAAGCACGCTGTCGATGGCGGCTTCGTACAGGCCGGCCACCGAACCGAGCGCGCTGGCGATCAGGTGCAATTCATCCTGGATGATGAGTTCCGGTGGTCGATGCTGTGTGCCACCGAAGAACGCATTAGCACGCTCTTCCCAGGCGAGCCTCGCGAATTTATCCACCGTGGCGACCAACATCGTCGGTGGTTCGGCATACAAGGCTTCATCGACGATATTGCAAGGCAATACGCCATCCGCAGACATGCCAAAGCCGCAGTCCAGGTTCCGACAAAGGTAATGGAAGTGCTGCGTGGTGCTGTCGTAGTTACGACCGGCCTCAAAATCTTCCCCGCACCAGGGGCAGCGGTCGAGCACCAGTTCGGGCTTTTCGCCGGCGGCAATCGCCTTCTTTACAAGTTCAGCCGCTTTCTGAAAGGAGTTGGGGCTGGTGGCCTCTCCCACCCACATGCCTATGGTAATCGGCGCGGAACCGAGATCATCGCGTTCACGCCGTATCAGTTCCAACGCACAGATCAAACGGGTGGCGCGTATGAACTGGTCACGGGTCAACAGGCGCAGAGTATAGCGCATCAGAACAGCGGTTCCGCCCCCGGTATCGGGATGACGAAGTCGCCGTAGCACTATCTGGAATGCGATCAGGCCGAGATAAGCTTCGGTCTTACCACCGCCTGTCGGAAACCATATCAAGTCAACCGTATCTCGGAATTCGCTATTCTCATTCGTTGTGGATTCCAGTGTGGTCAGCAAGAAGGCCAACTGGAATGGACGCCAACGATAAGTTTCGTCAGTGGATGGCTTGCCTTGGATATGATCATGCCGGCGCATCTGATCCAGCATGGCGCGATTGGCCACGGCAAAGGCTATCCTTACCTGTTCATTGCTACCCAGTAGGCGCAAACTTACACGCATACGCGAGACGGCTGTGTTCATGCGCTCGACCATGCGCTTTTCGGCTGCACGATCGTCATCTGGAAGGCTTGCAATATTGTTCTGTTGGATGGCAACCCAGTTAGCGTATCCGCTTATGAACTCGCCTATCTCGGGCAAAAGTGTCGCGTGAGCTTTGTCTATACCAGCCAATCGTGCTAACGACAATATGGGCTTGCCTCCCGATCCAGTATCAGCCGTCATCTGTCGTACTTCCACTGCCGGCATTGTATCGGACCGCAGTTCATAGGCCTTGCCATCCTTTACTTCCCAATTGGCGGCGCAGCCATGCCCTATGGCGTAGATGCGCCGATGGGCGTACTGGAGTTCGATTTCCTGTTCTTCCTGATCCAGCAGGCTTCGGTCGACACGGGGATAGAGACCGACGTCACCGGCGTCGATAACGCAACGAAGACTGATCTCGAACAGGGTTTTTTCGGCACGCTCAAAGGAGTAGTCCCTTGCTGTCTTGCTATCTGAAAGCTTCTGCATATTACACAGAGAAATGGTTACGATCCAGCCATCAACAAAGTTACGCCACTGGACATCTACACGTGCTTTGCCTGCTAGTTTGGGAAACCTCTGGTGTTGGTTTTTCCCAGGGCACCTGACGTTTTCGAATTCTTCGCGGTCTCCTTGCCCGGAAACCAGTTCCTTGCGTGTCCACTGGTTTTTGTATCGTCCGCCTTCATCTCGTTCTGTGTGTTCATACCCAACGGCACGGCACAACACCTGGAGTCGAATATCCTCACCCTTTATAAAAAACGAGAAGCCCAGAGATGATGGTGGAACGTAACGTCGCACGACGGCAGGCTCAGCTAATCTTTCACCCGCAATCTCAGCATTTCCTACAGCTTCATCTATATCTTCGGCAGAAGGGTCGATACCTTCGCCCCATTGGGATGTGGGGTAAAGGGCACCACAGGGGAAACGTTCCGTAGGCAGCACACCAGCAGGTAGATCCTGGCTATCAGGTGGACCGATCAGTTGCTGGCGCACCCAGTCGATGAGTCTCTTTCGTGGTTCAGTGAATATAGTCATTACACTTCTATCCCGTCCTGAAATACCGCCGCCTTTACGATTCTCAATCCGCTTGCTCAAGGACCTCCTCGATCTTTTCGATGAACAAGCGAAAATCGATTCAGTTCCTTTTTGCGCCTCGGTTTGCCTCGATTGCGACTTCGACACCGGTCCCGATTTCCGATGGGGCAAGTCCCAACTTTGTTTTTGTGCATAACCGGTTTCTTATTTTTCCCTACATGAGTCAGACATTACGAATTTACCATTTTTGATGGTCCCGTAAAAAGTCATGCGGCGTTTTTGCAGATTTTGGTCCTAGATTCAGTCGCCGCGTTGAAACGAGTGTTGAGCTGGTGCTCCGTGCTCAGAAAACGCTCTTTGACAGCCAACATCCTGTCTTTGAGCACCTCGTCGGACGAGGCACAGCAGATCTCCATGACCTGAACCTGATACCCCTGACCCTTGCGGGCGTCATAGCCGGCATCAGGATCGGATGGATTTTGAAGCGAAGACGAGGCAATCTCCTTCGGTGCCTTCACCATCATCTCTCCGGTCGCCGACAGGCCGCACTGATCGTTCAACACTCGCAGGAGGGCGCCGAAGGTGTTCAGGGATATCACCTGTTTGTTTCCCCGGAAACGCTCCACCAGGGAAAAGCAGCCCAGGGCCTTTCTGGTCAGGTACCGATCGATCAGCACTCGCTCAATCGTCTCGAAAAGAACTCGGCGCTGCCACTTCAGGTTGACGAGGAAGGTATGGATGCTCTGGAAAAAAATGCAGATCCTCCCCAAACGACGCATGTTGGAACGGATATGAACCGAATCGATCCGCTCTCTGGAGGTGTCCACCCCAAACACCTTCGTCGGGGTTTCCGTCGTGGCGGTAAAGAACTCCCGGTCCAGGCCTTTTTGTGCAACAAGATGACGAAGGGTCCACAGGATCTTGGTGCACAGATACTTCGCCTCGTCCGACTCGTCGGGAATGTCCGGGGCATAGTGCCGCTGGAGATTGAAGGAAAACCGGGAGACGGTCTCATCATCCGTATCCGTCAAATCGTGCATCTGTTGGAGAACCAACGCACCAAGGGAGGCATAGACCTCTTTGGCCGGTCTCCCGAATCCCTCCGTGTAGCAGGAGGCGATCTTGTGAACGGGCAGCTCGGAAAGGATATGCTCCCGGAAGAGACCGGCCCGGGGGCTGTCGGAAAGTCTGCGCCGTTTGGGTCCCGGGTAGTCCCACGGGTCGATCAGGCAGGACGTTTTGTGATCGCGGGCATAAATCATGGCATCAGCACCTATCTCATTAATATGTACCATGATTCATACCCTTTACAGAAAAGATGTCAAGGGGAAAATACGTGGTTTATAAATTATTTTAAGGTGTTACGCTATTTTTACTTGTTACGGGGACGTCACATATTGATTTCATAAAAAAACTAAACCCCGCTCTCTGTGATGAGATACGGGGTCTCTAAATGCTTCTCGCATGCTAGCCTCACGGGAATCGGCTGGTGTTTAGGTATCGATGAAAATTCTGCCTGTGTCGAATTCGGAAAGTAATCAGAATCACTAACCAATGTTCTGATTACCTATAGCGGTTTGTATTCGTTCCGTCAACCCACAAAATGCATTGTGTTAATAGCACATAAGCTGTCCGGGTTATAGGGTAGTCGATCCTGAAAAATAGTCTATATTCATACTATTACTGGACAATTTATGGTATGTGTGCCATAGGTCTTGCAAGATTTCAACAACAAAACCACAGAAAGCTTGCAAATTGCACCTGTGAAGCCGAAGCGACCTCCCCAACACAATCGTCAAGAAGATTTGTTTCGTTCAGAGCTTTTCCAGATCATTGATCTCCGTCACCCCTTGGTGAAACCGGCAGGGATGGTTGACCGGGATCGGCCGGACGACCTGTTCGGTGCGACCTGCTGCCCTGACCAGGGCCGTCCGGCCATCAGCACCCGTCTGATGGTTTCCCTGCATTACCTCAAGTACATGCACAACCTCAGCGATGAAGGCGTTCTTGACGGG